>Ga0247843_1002877_pt1 | contig 29793 bp, 19 predicted proteins | sample LaCruzMarch2017__FD_192420 | JGI IMG/M metagenome (GOLD analysis project Ga0247843, IMG submission 192420) | Freshwater microbial communities from meromictic Lake La Cruz, Castile-La Mancha, Spain - LaCruzMarch2017_8m | ecosystem: Environmental > Aquatic > Freshwater > Lake | place: Spain... | reverse complement strand
GGAACGGAAAGAGCTTGGGAGCATTCCCAGCTTGCCGGACCCAAGGTCGAGTCAAGGAAAAAATACAATTTCTCTATCTTTATTTCATTGGAAATCAACGCGTTACGCTTAGGTTGACGCCAATGGCGGACGAAGTAAGAAGGTGACCGCCGAGCATATCGTCGAAGCGGTAAAGACTGGAGCAATGGCAAGGCCGGCGCTTTTGGCCCAGATCCAGCGGGAAAGGCATTGCTCCGACAAACCAGCCAAGGACGCGCTCAAGGATGCCCGCGAGCAAGGGGTGGTTAAAACATTCGAGCAACCTACGGCGAGCGGTGGAAAGGCGACTGTATGGGTATGCCTTCCAGAGCACCTTTCACAATGGGTAAAATGAAACTACCCCTTGTTTCTACCCCTACCTACCCGTTGACAAAGGGCAATGGGTAGGTAGGCCCTATTATCTATAATAGGGCTACCCCTACCCCTTGTCCGGTCCCGTCGTTCCAATGATTACCCATCGCCGAATATTATTAAGTGAAGAGGCATCTCGTCACCTGCTCGAAGCCGGATCGTTCTTCGCGGTGATCGGACGGGGCAGCTACCCCGAGCAAGACGGCACCCGATTGGTGATCCACGTTTTACCCTGCGATTACCAAACCGCTGCCGCTGCCGTGGAAGTGGCACAGGGACTACGCAAACCCGGCAAGCGCATATCACCGCCACCGGCAGCACCGGAGGCTCTCACGGCGATGTTAGAGGGCAAGGACGGCATCACGATTCAGCGCGACATTCACGAACCATCGGCGACAACCAAATCCACATGACCGAACTAACCTGCCATCTTCGAGGCTGGGACACCGAGCACCGCCCTCTCTACCGGAAACAATCCACCCCCGCGCCAACGTCCATCTTTGCGGCATCCGAACGGTTCACCGGGAGCTTGGCCGATCTAATCGCCGAGGCCGCGCCTCAGATAGAAAGAGCGAAGCGACTTGGCTTGTTGAGTTTCGCCGAGGTGGCAGATGATGCCAAATAAGCGCAACTCGTTGATTAGCAACCACCCCCGGCAAGAAGGCTCCCGTGGCGCACCCCCTCCCACGCGCCGCTTCGCGAGGGATGTCCGAGTAAAAAGATTTTTAACCACCTGACACATCATGCCCTCATTCACCATCGACGCCGAGCGCGTCCAGACAGCCCTTGTGACCATCGAAGCGGACAGTCGCGAGACTATCACCGACGAGAAAATTGCCGCCGCTCTAGACCGCCTGCCGGATCGGGAATGGAAAACTTTCGACTACGGCGTCAAGATCAAGCAATCGCAGGAAGCCCCTGCACGCTCGACGCTGGCAGCACGGGCGGCGGAGATTGGGATTTCCCTCCCGACAATCCAGAGGTGGCGGGCGGCTGGCGTTGACGTTTTCGACGATGCCGCCGTCAAAGCTCATATCTCCCGCCAGCGGGTCCATAATTGGAAGATTGCGGCTAGGTTCAAGGCGAGTCTCTAACCCCCGCAAGGCAACTAGATTTATCTTGCCATTGGGAAACGATAACCGAAACCGCGAGAAATGAACGGCACCGCACCAAGTCTTAAACGTCTCGCGTCCGCATACGGACTGAGCCGCCAGGGCATCACCGACTTGAGCAAGCGGCACGGCATAGACCGCGAGACGCTACAGCAACCGGACGAGGTGCTCGTCGTGCTGCTCGACCGGGGTCGCCGATCACCGCTTAGGTCAAAGCTCACCGACCCCGCGACCCGTGCCGCGATTTCCAGCCAGATCCAAGCCTAACAAATATGCATTACCAAATCGCCGAAACGCCGGAAATGACCGGCCCTCAGTTCCAAGCCAAGGCCGCGCAGGTCAAGAAGCTGATTGCACAGCGGAAGACGCATCAAGCTGCCGACTTCAAAGCGCAAGCCGCGAAGCCGGGAAGCCAGCGCGCAAGCTCCGCCGAACTAGACCGCTTGCGAGGCGAAAACGCGACCCTCCGAGCGAAGCTTGCGACAGGCAAGCCCGCAGCGCCCACCGCGGTCCCATGTTTGTCTCCGCGGGATCAACGCCGAGCCGCCGCCAAGGGCACGATTGCCGATCAGCCCGACGGCCAGCTTGTGTTCGTCGCCGGCCACCGCAGCGCCACCGATGCCGACCGATCCGCAGCACGCGCCGAACTCGAATCACGCGGTTGGCAGATTCACGCCAACGGCGCCTTCAGCTTGTCCACGACCAAGAAACCCCGCCGCTAATTCTCCATCAAAACATCCATCTCAAAAGCATATGACCCAACAATTGATTCAAAGCATCAAGCTCAGCGCCGCCTCGAAAAAGCTTTTCGCTCAGGCCGTGCACCAGCGTGACGAACTGCTCCAGCTCGCCACTGACCTTGAACCAGACCGGCACAATCGGAACTCGAAAATGCACGAACTCGCCGACCAAGCCGTCGCCGCATTTTGGGCCGCGCCAAGTCGGGAGCTTGCCGAAAAGGCCCACGACGCACTTGTTCGTAATCGTGACGCTGAAGTCAGCTTCGCCTCGCTCAACCAAGGCATTCACAAGAACCTCCCCGCCGCCGCCCGGATCGCGGAAGCCGCAGCGCTGCAAGTCGTGGATGATGCCATTGCCGAACTTAACCGGCAGCACGAGGCCGCCGTTGAAGGCGCTCCGAGGGGCGGAATCTTCACCACGAAAACGCAACTCGACAACCAGCACGCTGCCGCACTGTCGGAACTGCAGGGCGAGCGCAACAGCCTAGTCGCCGGTGCTGATCCGGTCCACTTCCTCGAGACCCACGGCTTCACCGCCGACTGACCTTTCCCCGCGGGGAAAATGCCGCTCCGGGGATCGTGAAAGGTCCCATAGCCCCATCACCCCGGAGCGGCATCCGTTTTTCAAAGCCCGCTTCCTTCACCGGGAGGCGGGCTTTGTCGCGTCCGGGCACCATCACGCCCGGAATCACCGAAGGCGCGCTGGCGGGGCATCTCGAACGTCGCCGGGAGATCGTGGCGGGACAGGCGAAGGGGAGGCAGGTTCGCAAGCCGGCCGATTCTGTCCCGGTAAATTTACCGGAACAAGCCAAGGAGACCCGCGACTCAATCGCCGCCGAGATCGGAGTCTCGCGGTGACGCTCGACACCGTCCTCGTGATCGGCCGGCTGACCTCGTGCTCGACCACCGACCTCGTGCTCGTGGTGACGACACCGTGGTGGCAGGGTGCCGCGTTGACCAGCCGCCGCTGATCGGGCACCTTGCCGAGCATGGCAGCAAGCAAGGCGTGGACGGTAAAATCGGGTAATCAACCGGTAACCAAACAGGGGGCGTTTTTGGCGCGTTTTCCCGCGTTTTGGCGCGCATCGTCCGAGCTGGGCACCAGTGCTCAAAGTGAACGCAATGCACTGCATTCCAGCGAGTTGCGCGACATTTGCGGCACCGTGTGATTCATTAGGAAACCTGAAGAATGAGGACTAAAGATCCGCGGTCCAGTAGACGAACCGGTTCCGCGGAGCTGCAACTTCAATCCCGCCGCGTCAGCTCGACGAACACGTCTTCTAGGGTCGCGTCCTTGCGGTGGAGGCTGCGGAGCGGCCAGCCGTATTGGGCGATCAGTTCATGGATCCGTTCGCGAGCATCGACCCCGGAGTCGACGAGGATTTCGTAATGGACCCAGCCGTCGGCGAGCGGCTGCGGGGTGACGCGTTTGACGTGGTCGAGCCGCTGGAGGGCGGGCGCGATCACTTCCGGATCGCCGGAAATCTCGGCGTGGATCCGGCCGGCGGCGCGCATCCCGGCGACCAGGTTTTTCGGGGTATCCTGGGCTTTGATCACCCCGCCGTCGATGATGATCACCCGGCCGCAGGTCATTTCGACCTCGTGCAGGATGTGGGTGGAAAGAAGGATCGTGTGCTTTTCCGACAGATGCTTGATCAGGTCGCGGATCTGGCGGATCTGGTTGGGGTCCAGTCCGTTGGTGGGCTCGTCGAGGATCAGGAGCTGGGGCTCGTGGACCAAGGCGTCGGCCAGCCCGACGCGCTGGCGGTAGCCCTTGGAGAGCACCTTGATCATTTTCCGGCGGGCCCAGTCGAGGCCGCAGATGTCGATCACCTCGTTGACGCGGCGGCGGCCGTCGCGATTCGACAGGCCCTTGAGGGAGGCGCGGTATTTCAGATACTCGCGGACCCTCATGTCGTCGTAGAGCGGGACGTTTTCCGGCATGTAGCCGATGCAGCGGCGGGCTTCGAGCGACTGGCGGAAGATATCGAAGCCGGCCACCCGGGCGCTGCCGGAGGTCGGCGGCAGGTAGCCGGTGAGCATGCGCAGGGTGGTCGTCTTGCCGGCGCCGTTTGGTCCCAGGAAGCCGACGATCTCGCCGCGGGCGACGTCGAAATCGATGCCGCGCACCGCGGTGTGGCGGGCGAAGCTTTTGGTGAGTTCGCGGACTTGGATCATGGAAAAAGGGATAGACGCCGGATTTACCCGTAAAAACCGGCCTTGTGCGTTGACGCGTCCGGGGCGGCCTCTTACCTAAGCGCTGCGCGCAGGGGGCCAAGCGGGAATTTCCCCAAATCACCTGCCGTCACCCGAACCTACCGCTCATGAAATCGTCGGTTTCCGCCCGCTTCAATGCGGACTTGCTCGAGGAACAATACGCGCTGTGGTGCGCGGATTCCCGCTCGGTCGACCCCACGTGGTCGGCCTTTTTCGAAGGCTTCGAGCTGGGAGTTGCCCAGCTAAAGCCGCGTTCAGGGGAATCCCCGGTCGCCCCGGCTTCCGTCGCGGGGACTCCGCCAGCCGACGCACAGGATTTCTACGGGAAGGTGGTCAGCCTGGTCTACAATTTCCGGGCGCTGGGCCATACCCAGGCGCACATCAACCCGCTCTCGGAGCGCCCCGAACGCAACCCGCGGCTCGACGTTTCCCAATACGGGGTGGTCGAGGCCGATCTGGACCGGGAGGCTTGCAACCCGCTGTTCCGCGACGGCGCAAAGATGAAGCTGCGGGACATGGTCACCGCGCTGGAGGCGACTTATTCCGGCTACATCGGCTTTGAGTTTACCCATATCCACAACACCACGGTCCGCAACTGGGTGCGCCGCAAAATCGAGGACCACGCGCTGCGGGATCCCGACCCGAAGGACCGCGAGGCCCGTGCCTTTGGCTGGCTGATCGAGGCGGACAGCTTCGAAAACTTCCTCGGCAAGAAGTTCCTCGGCGAGAAGCGCTTCTCGCTGGAAGGCGGCGAAGGCGCGATGGTCGTGCTGAATGCCATCCTCGAGAAATGCCCGTCCGCCGGGGTGCTCGAGATCGAGATGGGGATGTCCCACCGCGGCCGCCTGAACGTTCTGGCGAATTTCGTCCGCAAGTCGCTGACCACCATCCTTTACGAGTTCACGCCGAATTATGAGCCCGACCTTGTGGCGGGCGATGGCGACGTGAAGTATCACCTCGGCTACGAGAGCATCCGCGAGCTGCCCGACGGCAAGGTCCGCGTCAGCCTCGCCGCCAATCCCAGCCACCTCGAAGCGGTCAATGCGGTGGTTCAGGGCAAGGCCCGCGCCCGCCAGCGGATCCTCGGCGACGACGGCGTGGCCACCGACCGCAAGCGGGTGCTGCCGATCCTGCTCCACGGCGACGCCGCCTTCGCCGGCCAAGGCTCGGTTGCCGAGTGCCTGAACCTTTCCCAGCTTCCCGGCTACCGCACCGGCGGGACGATCCACCTGATCATCAACAACCAGATCGGCTTCACCACGATGCCGGCCGACGCCCGCTCGTCCGCCTACGCGACCGATGTGGCAAAGATGGTCGAGGCACCGATCCTCCACGTGAACGGCGAGGCACCGATGGAGCTCTACTGGGCTGCCCAGTTCGCGCTCGAGTTCCGGCAGCATTTCGGCCGCGACGTGGTGATCGACATGTATTGCTATCGCCGCCAGGGCCACAACGAGACCGACCAGGCCGCGTTCACCCAGCCGCACATCTACCGCCTGATCCAGAACCGCGAGACGATCGGCCAGATTTACAAGAAGCAGCTCGTCGAACAGGGCGTGCTGAGCCAGGAGCAGGCCGATGGGATCGAGAAGGAAATCTGGGACCGCTTCGAAGCCGGCCACGCGAAGATGCTCGAGATGGAAGCCACCGGCGACCGCAGCGTTTTCAGCGGTTCGACCGCCGTCGAGCAGCCCGAATACAACCATGCACCGGTGCCGACCGGCATCTCGCGGGATCTCATGCAGCACGTCGGCAAGGTGCTGACCACCGTGCCGGACGGCTTCAACCTGCATCCCACGCTGGCCAAACGCTTCATTCCACGTCGTGAGGAAGCCCTCCAAAACGGCGGTCCGATCGACTGGGCCTTTGCCGAATCGCTGGCTTGGGGAGCACTGGTGACCGAAGGCCATCAGGTCCGCCTGTCCGGCCAGGACTGCCGCCGCGGCACCTTTTCGCAACGCCACGCGGTGTTCTACGATTCCGAAACGCGCGCGCGCTACATTCCACTGGAGCACGTCAGCCCCTCGCAGGCGAAATTCTGCGTTTACAACTCCTTCCTCTCGGAATTCGCGGTGCTCGGGTTCGACTACGGCTACTCGATCGGTGCGCCGAAGATGCTGACCATGTGGGAGGCCCAGTTCGGCGACTTCTCGAACGGCGCGCAGGTCATCATCGACCAGTTCATTTCCTCCGCCGAGTCGAAGTGGCAGACCCCATCCGACCTCGTGCTGCTGCTGCCCCACGGCTACGAAGGCATGGGCCCGGAGCACTCAAGTGCCCGGCTTGAGCGCTTCCTCCAGCTCTGCGCGGAGAAGAACATGGTCGTCGGCAACTTCACCACACCGGCCCAGTATTTCCACGCCCTGCGCCGCCAGAAGCTCCGCGGATTCCGCAAGCCGCTGGTCCTGATGACCCCGAAGAGCCTGCTGACCCGGCCGGAAGCCGTCTCGACCGAGGCCGATTTCCTCGAAGGCTCCTGCTTCCAGGAAGTCCTGCCGGATCCGCACCATTTCGAGGATCCGATGCAGGTCAACCGCATCGTTTTCTGCACCGGCAAGATCTACTACGACCTCGCCGCCTATCGTCAGGAAAAGGGTATCACCAATACCGCCATCCTGCGGATCGAGCAGCTTTACCCTTTCCACAAGGAGCTCGTCGAAGCGCTGGTCAGCCAGTATCCGGCGGCCTCGAAGTTCGTCTGGTGCCAGGAAGAACCGCTCAACATGGGTGCTTGGTCCTACATCGCCCCGCGTCTCGAAAAGGTGCTCGACCGCCGCATCCGCTACGCCGGCCGCGGGCGGGCCTCCAGCCCCGCCGCCGGATCGAAAGCGATGCACTACCGCGAACAGAAGGCGCTCATCGACGCCGCGTTCAACGTCGCCTGAAACTGCCGATGGAAGATGGTGGATGGCAGATGAAACAGCCCGCCGTTCTCCGATTGATCCTTCCCCGCTTAGCCATTCCTCACTCCGTCCTTCCTCATGTCCCTCGAAGTCAAAGTCCCCGCCGCCGGTGAATCCATCACCTCCGCCAATGTCGCCCGCTGGCACAAGGCGGAAGGCGAAAGCGTCCGCAAGGGCGATGTGCTGGTGACCCTGGAAACCGACAAGGTCTCCACCGAACTGGAATCGCCCGCCGACGGGATCCTGCACATCGTGGTCGCCGAAGGAGAGGAAGTGGCCATCGGCACGGTGATCGCCAAGCTCGACGAAAGCGCCGCCGGGAGCGCCGGTCCTCAGACCGGCAGCCCGTCCCCTGCCGCGGTTCCTGCTGCCGCTCCGTCCCCCGCCGCCGCTGCCCCTGCTTCCGGCCAGGTCTTCGACGTGAAAGTCCCCGCCGCCGGCGAGTCGATCACCTCCGCGAACGTCGCCCGCTGGCACAAGGGCGACGGAGCCGCGGTCGCCAAGGGTGAGGTCCTGGTCACCCTCGAAACCGACAAGGTCTCCAGCGAACTTGAAGCCGAAGTCGCGGGCACCCTGCAGATCCTCGTTTCCGAAGGCAACGAAGTCGGGATCGGCACCCTGATCGCCCGCATCACCGCCGGTGTCGCCGGGAGCGCCGGTCCTCAGACCGGCAGCCCTACTCCAGCCGCCGCAACCGCTGCGGTCCCGAAGGCTCCCGTCGCCGCAACCGTCGCCCCAGCCGCCGTGGAAGCACCCAAGCCCCGCACCTTCGAACTGCCCGCTCCGGCCGCCCAATCGGCAATCGGCAATCCTCAATCCTCAATCTCCGACGGCCGCACGACCCGCAAGAAGATGAGCATGATGCGCCGCAAGATCGCGACGCACCTCGTCAACGCCCAACAGACCGCGGCGATCCTCACCACCTTCAACGAAGCGGACATGTCCGCCGTGATGGACCTGCGCAAGGCGGTCCAGGAAGAGTTCATGAAAAAGCACGGCGTGAAGCTCGGCTTCATGTCCTTCTTCGTGAAAGCCGTGGTCCAGGCGCTCAAGGACGTGCCTCAGGTCAATGGCATGATCGACGGCCAGGACATCGTCCAGAACCACTTCTACGACATCGGCGTCGCCATCGGCACCGAGAAGGGCCTCATCGTCCCGGTCATCCGTGACGCCGACCAGAAGAGCTTCGCCCGGATCGAACAGGACATCCTCGACTACGCCAAGAAGTCGAAGGACGGCAAGATCGCCATCGAAGACCTGCAAGGCGGCGTCTTCACCATCTCCAACGGCGGCACCTACGGCTCGCTGCTCAGCACGCCGATCCTCAACCCGCCCCAGAGCGGGATCCTCGGCATGCACACCATCCAGCAGCGGCCGGTGGCGTTGAACAATCAGGTCGTCATCCGCCCGATGATGTATCTGGCGCTCAGCTACGACCACCGCCTGGTAGACGGCAAGGAAGCCGTGACCTTCCTGATCCGCATCAAGGACTGCATCGAGAATCCGACGCGGCTGATGCTGGAGATGTGAGGTTGAGGCTCGGGGTGTGAGCTCTACCGTTTCCTTCGCCTGAACTCGGGAATCCTTTTCAGGGCGCTTCGATGGTTCGCAGCCGTGCCATCTGCACCGGCGGATCGACAGGAGTGCCATCGTTCAAGTGATAGGTTCCACTGAAGCCGATACCGCCTGAAATCATCGGGTCGCCGGTCAACGGATCATAGCCTGCGACGAAGGGTGGCCAGGTGATCCATGATCCCGGGTTGGGAGTCGAGTAAAGCACGTCCGGCACGTGAATTCGGAATCCGGTACCGTTGCCCCCGACGGTCGCACCGGAGAAACCGGCCGCCCGCAGGTCTTCCTGAAGTAGGCTCGACTGAAGGGGCAGTTGGTAAGGCGCACGGGGGAGCGAGACCGCGGCATCGTTGATGCTCACAGAAGTGATCAGGCGCGGCGCGAATTGCACGGCGGTCAGATCGGCGAACCGGGTTCGGGTGAGCACCGGCATCGTGGACCGGGCGGAGTAACGCCAGCCGCCGGAAACTTCGACCGGCGGACCAAGTTCGGTGAAGCGACCGACTGTCCAATTCTGCAGATCCAGACTCCACTCGATGGCGACCGACTGACCCGGGTGGCTGGAGAAGCCGCTGGCGGCGTTGCCGGCCAGCAGTTGTCCCGAGACGAAGGAGACATCGAGGAATTTCTCGTCGTTATCTGACGTGACGCTGCAGGCAAGTGTGGTCGGGGCGGGAATCGCGACCGAGGTCCCCAGAACTTCTTCCAATTCGGCCGGGCTCAGTTGCGGATTCTTCGAGAGCTGGTAGATCGCAGCGGCGGTGGCGATGGCGGTCGCCGGGCTCGTCCCCGTCATTCCCTGGGAGCCGCCGCGGGCTGGCAGTGGGAGAGCGAGGGTCTTGACGCCTTCGCCCGGCGCCACCAGATCGACGGCCGGACCGACATTCGACATCGGGAGCGGCTGAAGGTTTTTTCCGTAGGCACCGACGCAAATGACACCGTCTTTGCTACCGTATTTCGAGGGAATGAAACTTGACGCGTTCTGCCCGGAATTCCCGGCGGAAACCAAGACCGGGATGCCCGCCTCCACCGCGCTATCGATGGCGCGTTCGAGGATCGCGCTGGTCTCAAGGACCGGGGATCCGCTGGCGAGGCAGATGACTGCCGGGATCGCCGGGTTACCCGTCTGGCCCTCGAGGTCGACCGCCTCGAAAACGGCGTCCGCAACGGCACCGACGGTTGTTGAAAGTCCATCGGCGGCGTAGATGTTCATGCTGATCACCTCGATCGGCGTGCCGGCGACCGCACCGCTTTCCGGGCCGGCAATGATATCTAGCATCCTCGTTCCGTGAAGCGTGGCAGTTGAGGTGGGGAGGGGTGCGTATGAAGGTCCGAACTGAAGTTTCGGATTGCGGGAAAACCACTCAGCCTGATGGGCAATCCCGGTGTCGATGAGGTAGAGCCGTACGGGATGAGTCGTCGCAGGGAACACCATGTAGCGCGTTCCCGCGGCCGAGATAATATCACCATGGGGAATTAAGACATCATTCCCAATCTCCGTTTTGATATGCGTTTCATATTGGCCAAGCTCTGAAAATCCTAGGCACAATGCCACAATCATCAATAAACCAGCGGCTAAGTGACTTTCCGGGCTGGGGCGGATAGAGTTTTGCTTCATGGGTTTAAGTGAAAAAAGGGAAGACTGACGAATTGCGCGACGCGGTCTAGAAAATATCGCCATTCTCAATATAATATTTATTTAAAATAATCAGAACCGGATTGTCGCCAGAACCGGAATTATAAATAAACTAAGTTAATATTCTCAAGCGGCCTCATTTTGATCGAGGGTGAGAAAGGGGCGGAGGAGTCGGGTTCTCGTGATTTCGCGGGGAAACGACTTTCTACCCTTGGGCTTTTCCGGCAGGCTGCTGGCGGATCGTTGCCCGGGAGGACGACGTATTTTCCTGAACCCCGCTTGCCCCATGTTCGGACTCCGCTTCATCAAGATCCCACCGACTACCCATGTCATCCAATACCGCGGCGGCAAGGTGGTGAGGGAAGGTGCGGGACTCTCCTTCTTTTACTTTTCACCGACGACTTCACTGGTGGCAGTGCCGGTCGGGAGTACCGATGTGCCGTTTATTTTCGAAGAACAGACGGCGGACTACCAGTCGGTGAGCTTGCAGGGACAGGTGACCTACCGGATCGCTGATCCGAAGATGCTGGCTTCGCTGATGGACTTCACCTTGGAGCCTCACGGCCGCGGCTACGCCTCGGAGGATCCCGAGAAACTGACCCAGCGGGTGATCAATCTGGTCCACGTACTGGCGCGGGCGGAGATTGGCAAGCTGCCGCTGCGGCAGGCCTTGCGGGCGGCGGAGCCGCTGGTCGGCGCGATCCGGGCCCAGCTGGGGACGCTGCCGGAGCTTTCGGCGCTGGGCTTGGAGGTGCTGGGGCTGTCGCTGCTGGCGATCAAGCCGACGCCGGAAACCGCGCGCGCCTTGGAAGCGGAAACCCGCGAGCTGCTGTTGCGGGGCGCGGACGAGGCAATCTATTTGCGTCGCAACGCCGCGGTGGAGCAGGAACGTGGGATCAAGGAGAACGAGCTCAACACCGAGATCGCCGTGGAAAACAAGAAACGGCAGATCCGTGAAACGCAGATGGATGCGGAGCGCGCGGTGCAGGAGAAGCAGGCGCAGTTGGAGCGCGCAGTGCTGGAATCGAGCATCGGGCTGGAAGATGAGCGCAAGAAGCTGGTGGTGCTTGCGGCGGAGAACGCGAGGTCGGAATCGGACACCCGTGCCTACGGGATCGAGGCGACGATGAAGGCGCTGGGGAGCGCCGATGCGCGCGTGCTGCAGGCGCTTTCGACTTCCGGGATGAAGCCGGAGCAGTTGATCGCTTTCGCCTTCCAGGAACTCGCTGGCAAGGCGGAGAAGATCGGACAGCTCAATATTTCGCCCGATCTGCTGCGCGAGTTGCTCGATAAGCCCGCCCGGGGGAAATGAACCGATTGACCGAGATCAAGATCATCCTCGTCGTCCGGTCGACGAGGCTTGCGGATCTGAAGGCGAAGTTCGCAACGAAGTCGCAGGCAAGATTTTACGTGGAGCGGTTGGGAGGGGATTTCGACGACTACGAGCAGGAGGATGCCGCATACCAGGATGCCATCCGCGGGGCGCAGCAGGCTTTGGCGGAGGTGGGCCGCGTGCAGCGGGTGCAGCGGGAGTTCCTGCCGAATTTTGTCTTCGGCCCTGACGATGTGGTGGTGGCGCTGGGGCAGGACGGGCTGGTGGCGAACACCCTGAAATACCTGTCCGGCCAGCCGCTGGTGGGCGTGAACCCGGATCCGAAGCGCTGGGACGGGCAATTGCTGCCCTTTCAGGTCCGGCATCTGGGCAAGGTGATGCGCGAGGTGCTGCGCGGCGGCCGGCCGCGGCGCGAGGTGACGATGGCGGAGGCGAAGCTTAACACGGGTTTGAGCCTCTGTGCGGTGAACGACCTTTTCATCGGCACCCGGTCGCACGGATCGGCCCGCTACCGGATCGCGTCGGGAACTTCCGGGGAAAATCAGTCGTCGAGCGGGATCATCGTGTCGACCGGGCTGGGTTCGACCGGTTGGTTCAAGAGCTTGATGACCGGGGCGGCGGCGGTCGCGAACGCCTCGGGTGGGAGCCGCGGGGCTTCCGCCGGGGATCCGGCTTTCCCGTGGGAATCGGACTACCTCTACTTCACCGTCCGGGAGCCCTTCCCCAGTTCGACTACCGGGGCCTCGCTGGTATTCGGGCGGGTGAGCGCGCACGAGCCGCTGGTGGTCGAGTCGCGGATGGGGGAAAACGGGGTGATCTTCAGCGACGGGATCGAAAGCGATTTCCTGGAATTCAACTCCGGTGCCAAGGCGACCATTTCGATTGCAGAGCGAAAGGGCACGCTGGTGGTGTGACCGGCGGCAGGCCATTGGTTTTGAATCGATCGAGCCGGGGTGAGGGAAGTGGAATAGGAACGCTGGAACCGACCGATGAATCACCGTAACCCCGCTGCTGCGCCGTTGGCTGGGCGGAAAGTGGCTGCCCGGCCTTCCGAAAGATGCCCAACTGTTGCTCCGCGGATGATCAACGGCCCGGTCTGCCTGCTTCCGCAGCCAGTGCCGAACACTTCGATTCGAGCTGCCCAACCATCGCGCCCGTTTTCCTTTCTAGGGTTAGTCGGCGAGTCTTAGGGCCCTCGATTAGGCTTGCCGGCTGAAGCCAGCGGTCCCTTGCGTATTCTCGACTCATCCCGTGGCATTCGTGAAAGGCCGCTTCTCCTTGAGAGAAAGCGGCCCTTTGGAAACGACGGGCGGATCGGAACCGCAGCGCTGCGAAGATGGCCGGAGGCAATCCGCCACTCCTTGTTTTACGCCAGGATCTGGTCCAACACGTAAGGCAAAATTCCGCCCGCGAGGTAGTAGTCGACCTCCGCCGGGGTATCGAGCCGGACCTTGAGCGGGATCTCGATGCGGGAGTGGTCGGGCAGGTGGCAGATGAGCAGCGCGTCCTGCATCGGCTTCAGCTCGCCGTGGATGCCGGTGATGTCGAAGCGGGCGTCGGCGAGCCCCTTCACCTTGTCGTAGTCGTCGGCGTTGATGAAGTTCAGCGGCAGGACGCCCATGCCGATGAGGTTCGAGCGGTGGATGCGCTCGAAGGACTTGGTGATCACCGCCGAGACGCCCAGCAGGCGGGTGCCTTTGGCGGCCCAGTCGCGGCTGCTACCCATGCCGTAGTCGTCGCCGCCGATGATGATCAGCTTGGCTCCGTCCGCCTGATAGGCCATCGAGGCGTCGTAGATGAAGGTCGGCTTGGCACCGGCGATCGCTTCGATCGCAGTGTCCGGCGCGGAAACTTCCTTCTCGCCGAAATACTGGGTGTAGCCGCCTTCGACGCCGGGGCACATCAGGTTCTTGATCCGGACGTTGGCGAAGGTGCCGCGGGTCATCACGCGGTCGTTGCCGCGGCGCGCGCCGTAGGAGTTGAACTCGGCCTTCTCGACGCCGTTTTCGATGAGGTATTTGCCGGCGGGCGAGGTCGCCTTGATCGAGCCGGCGGGCGAGATGTGGTCGGTGGTGACGGAGTCGCCGAAGATGCCGAGCGGGCGGGCGTTGAGGATGTCGCCGGTCACGGTCGCACCGCCGTCGAAGAAGGGCGGGCTCTGGATGTAGGTCGACTTTTCATCCCAGGCGTAGGTCGCGCCGGTGCTGCCGGAAACCTCGGCCCACTTCGGATTCGCGGAGTCGAGGTCGCCATAGAGCTTCTGATAGACGGACGGCTTCAGGGCGGCGGCGAGCTGCTCCTTCACCTCGCCGTGGGTCGGCCAGAGGTCCTTGAGGAAGACCGGGTTGCCGTCCTTGTCGATGCCGAGCGGCTCGGTGGTGAGGTCGAGGTCGGCGCGGCCGGCGAGGGCGTAGGCGACGACCAGCGGCGGCGACATCAGGAAGTTCGCCTTGATCGAGCCGTGGACGCGGGCCTCGAAGTTGCGGTTGCCGGAAAGCACCGAAGCACAGACCAGGTTTCCTTCGGCGATGGCGCCTTCAATCGCGGGATGGAGCGGGCCGGAGTTGCCGATGCAGGTGGTGCAGCCGTAGCCGACGGTCTGGAAACCAAGCTGGTCGAGTTCCTTCTGGAGGCCCGTCGCTTCGAAATAATCGGTGACGACACGCGAACCGGGGGCCAGCGAGGTTTTGACATACGGTGCGACGGTCAGGCCGAGGGCGTTGGCCTTCTTGGCGACCAGGCCCGCGGCGATCATCACGCTCGGGTTGCTGGTATTGGTGCAGGAGGTGATGGCGGCGATCAGGATCGAGCCGTGGCCGAGGTCGAGGTTCCGCGGGCCGTCTTCGAAGAGGTCGGGGTCGCGTGCGTCGGGCGTCGGCCGGTTGGAAACCATTTCGGTCTCGTTGCGCGGGCCGCCTTCGAAAGGCTTGTGGCTGCTGTCGGTGGAAAGCAGCGAGTCGATGGAAACGCCGGCCTTCTCACGCATCGAGAGCTTCACGCGGCGGTCGCGCTGGGCGAGATCGAGCCCGAAGCCGCCGGCGGAGACCGGAGCGGTGAAGAGGGCGTCGAACTTTTCCCGCAGGTCGGTGACGTCGATGCGGTCCTGCGGGCGCTTCGGCCCGGCGACGGCGGGGACGATGCTCGCGAGCTCGAGCTCGAGCAGGTCGGTGTAGTCGCACTCGCCCTTGCCGGGGATGCCGAAGAGGCCCTGGGCCTTGTAGTAGTTCGCGACGGTCGCGCAGAGTTCCTCGGAGCGGCCGGTGCCGCGGAGATAAGCGATGGTTTCCTCATCGACCGGGAAGAAGCCCATGGTCGCGCCGTATTCGGGCGCCATGTTGGCGATGGTCGCGCGGTCGGGCAACGACAGGGCGGCGGCACCGGGGCCGTGGAATTCGACGAACTTGCCGACCACACCGTGCTTCCGCAGCACCTGGGTGATCCGCAGAGTCAGGTCGGTGGCGGTCACGCCTTCCTTGAGCTCGCCGGTGAGGTAAACGCCGACGACTTCCGGGACCAGGAAAGTCACCGGCTGACCGAGCATTCCGGCCTCCGCCTCGATCCCGCCGACGCCCCAGCCGACGACGCCGAGGCCGTTGATCATGGTCGTGTGCGAGTCGGTGCCAACGAGGGTATCGGGATAATAAACGCCGTTCTTCTCGAGCACGCCCTTGGCCAGGAACTCGAGGTTCACCTGGTGGACGATGCCAATGCCGGGAGGCACCACGGAGAACGTTTCGAAGGCCTGCTGGCCCCACTTGAGGAATTCGTAGCGCTCGCGGTTGCGGATGAATTCGATCGCCATGTTGCGGTCGAGCGCGAGCTGGGAGCCGGCGAAGTCGACCTGCACCGAGTGGTCAACGACGAGGTCGACGGGCACCAGCGGCTCGATCTTTTCCGGAGCGGCGCCGCGTTTCACAGCGGCATCGCGCATCGCGGCGACGTCCACGAGGAGCGGCACGCCGGTGAAGTCCTGGAGGACGATGCGGGCGACGGTGAACGGGATCTCGTACTCGCCGGGGTTCTTCGCGTTGTAGTTCGCTAGGTTCTTCACATCGGCCTCGGACACCTTGCGGCCGTCGACGCAGCGGAGAACGGACTCCAGCACGATGCGGATGGAAACCGGCAGCTTGGAGAGATTCGGGAAGCCTTGTTCGGCGAGGGCGGGGAGGGAGTAAAGCTTGCCTTCGGCTCCGGAGCCGGTGGTGAAAGTGCGGAGGGTGTCCATAGGGAGCTTCTATACAACAGTGGCGCGAAACTTCCAGAGGCATCCTCACGGCTCTCTCATTCCAGAGGCCGACGATTCATCGCCCCGGAAGGGCGGCGCAAATGAGGCGATGGTGTGCGCCCTGAGCTTTACACGGATCTCGACTTGCCCGCGAAACGTTTGTCCCAACGGGACTACTTCCCAAAGCCCGGGGTTGCGCCGACGAAGAAGGCGCTACCCTGGGAAACCGGTTGGCTGTTCGCTACCGCAACGCGGTTGAGTCCCGGGGGCGGCCTTTCAGTGATGGCGACCCCGCCACGGATGCAACGCCGTTGGCGTAGACGATGTTGCCCGGGCACATCCGGGGTAGCTGGGGCAACCCCGGGCTTTGGGATGGAGTCCCGTTGGGACATGCAACCCCAAACCTCCGCTATGCTCACGACTCACCCAGCCGGCTCGTTTTGGAGGCGCACCGGGGGCAGAAAGGAGTCGCCTGCGGCTACGAAGCATCCTGAATACGGATGGAAAGCTCCCGGGCTTTTCCAAACCCGGGAGCTGATGTAGTCGGCTGGGCTGAAGGCCCGCCGTCCGTTTCGTCAGGATGCTGCCACCAGCTCCTTCACCGGTGGGGCGAAGGTGGTGAGGTCGATGCCTTCGACGGCGGTCTTGTATTCCTCCAGGCTCGGCGTGCGGCCGAGGACGGCGGAGAGGACGACCACCGGTGTCGAGGAAAGCAGGGACTCGCCTTTCTTCCGCTCGGAGTCTTCCACCACGCGGCCTTGGAAAAGGCGGGTGGAGGTGGCCATGACGGTGTCGCCTTTTTCGGCCTTCTCCTGGTTGCCCATGCAGAGGTTGCAGCCGGGGCGCTCGAGATACATCATGTTCTGATACTCGGTGCGGGCGGCGGTTTTGGGCGCGTTGTCGTCGAACTCGAAGCCGGAATATTTTTGCAGGATGTCCCAGTCGCCTTCTTCCTTGAGTTCGTCGATGATGTTGTAGGTCGGCGCGGCGACCACGAGCGGCGCGTTGAACTGCACTTTGCCTTGTCCCTGCTCGAGGTTTTTCAGCATCCTGGCGACGATCTTGAGGTCACCCTTGTGAACCATGCAGGAGCCGACGAAGCCGAGATCGACCGATTTACTGCCTTCGTAGTAGGAGAGTCCACGGATGACGTCGTGGGTGTAGCGCTTGGAGACATCCTCGTTGTTGACGTCGGGGTCGGCGATCATCGGCTCGTCGATGATGTCGAGGTCCACGACCATCTCGGCGTGATACTTGGCAGTGGCATCCGGAGCGAGCGGCGGCTTTTCGCCGGAGCGGATCTGAGCGATGCGCTTGTCGGCTTTGTCGATCAGGCCCTGGAGGACTTGATTTTCATTGTCCATACCCTTGTCGATCATGATCTGAATCCGGCTCTTGGCGATCTCCAGCGATTCGATGAGGGTTTCGCCCTGTGAAATGCAGATGGACGCCTTGGCCTTCATTTCGGCGGTCCAGTCGGTGAACGTGAACGCCTGGTCGGCGGGCAGGGTGCCGAGGTGAACCTCGATGACGCGGCCCTGGAAGACGTTGTCGCCGAACTTCTTCAGCATCTGCGCCTGGGTGGCGTGGACGACGTCGCGGAAATCCATGTAGGGCTTGAGCGTGCCCTTGAAGGTCACCTTGACGGACTGCGGGATGGGCATGGTCGCTTCGCCGGTGGCGAGCGCCAGGGCAACCGTGCCGGAGTCCGCGCCGAAGGCGATGCCCTTGGACATGCGGGTGTGCGAATCGCCGCCGATGGTGATGTCCCAGTCGTCCACGGTGAGATCGTTGAGGACCTTGTGGATGACGTCGGTCATGGCGTGATAGCCGTCCTTCGGGTCGCGGGCGGTGATGAGCCCGAAGCCCTGCATGAAGGACATCAGCCGCGGAATATTGGCCTGGGCCTTCTTGTCCCAAACGGAAGCGGTGTGGCAGCCGGATTGGTAGGCGGCATCGACCGTGGGCGAGATGACGGTGGCGGCCATGGCCTCGAGCTCCTGCGAGGTCATCAGGCCGGTGGTGTCCTGCGAGCCGACGATGTTGACCTTCACACGGACGTCGGAACCGGCGTGCAAGGTCAGGCCGGGAGTGGTGCCGACGGCGTTGCGGTTGAAGATTTTCTCGACCGCGGTGAGGCCCTGTCCCGGATGGGAAACTTCCTTGGCGAGAGCGAACACGACGGGTGGCGTGATTCCCAGCGTTTCGGCGGCGAAGGTCTGGAGCTTCTTGCCGAAGACGATGGCATAGGAGCCGCCTGCCTTGATGAACTCGAATTTCTGCGGGGTGAACGCGGAGGAAATGTCGGCCAGCACCTTGCCATTGCCGTAGAGCTTCTTCTCCTTGGTGTTGATGGTGAGGACGGTTCCGGTTTCGACCGAGTAAACCTGCTCAAGGACGGGATCGCCGCTGGCATTGGTCACGACCTTGCCATCCGCGTCGGTTTTCTTGACCCAGTTCTTGAGATCAAGGCCGATGCCGCCCGTGACGCTGACGGTGGTCAGGAAGATCGGGGAGATGCCGTTGGTGCCCGCGACGATCGGGAAGATGTTGACGAAGGGCACGTACTGGCTGGCCTGCTTGCCGGTCCAGAGGGCGACGTTGTTGACGCCGGACATGCGGGAGGAACCCACGCCCATGGTGCCTTTTTCCGCGATGAGCATGACGCTCTTGCCGGGGTGAAGCTTCTGCAGGGCCTTGATGGTTTCCTGGGCCTCCGCGTTGATCAGGCACTTGCCGTGCAGCTCGCGGTCGGCGCGGGAGTGGGCCTGATTGCCGGGGGAGAGAAGGTCGGTCGAGATGTCGCCCTCGGCCGCAATGAAAGTGACGACCTCAACTTCCTCCGGAACGTCGGGGAGCTTGGTGAAGAACTCGGCGGCGGCGTAGCTTTCGAGGATGTCTTTCGCGATCGGATTGCCGGCCTCGTAGGCGGCTTTGAGACGCGCGGTATCGGCGTCGTAGAGGTAAACTTGGGTCTTGAGAACCTCGCCGGCCTGCTTGGCGATGTCGGAATCGTCGCCGAGCGCGAGGTTGAGAAGGGTATGGATGGAGGCCCCGCCCTTCATGTGGGACAGCAACTCGAAGGCGAAGGGCGTTGAGATTTCCTCCACGGCCGATTTGCCGAGTATGATTTCCTCCAGGAAGCGGGCCTTCTCACCCGCCGCGCTGGTGGTGCCGGGAAGGGTGTTGTAGATCAGGAAATCGAGGGACTGCTTCCGGTGAGGGTGGGAGGGGTCTTTGATCTGGGCGATGATTTCTGCCAGAAGTTCCGCGCCATCGATCGGTTTGGGATGCAAACCTGCGGCTTTGCGTTCCTCAATTTCCGCCAAGTAGTCCTGATAAAGGTGCATGTTCTTAAATCGATCGATGGGAATTCACGGAGAGATCAAGCGGCGCAGGGAGCAAATGGCTGATGGCTAGAAACAAAGGTTCTTGGCGAAGGCACTTCTCCCGCTCGCGGCGCGGAGGTTAGGAAGGGCCGGGCAAATGTCAAAAAGCTTCCCCGGGAGATGCACGGGCTTGCCGCGCGGTTGGATTTACCGAGAGTGCGAGCACCCGTATGAGCCTGCCCGCCAACCTCGTCACCATCCACCCGTATTTCAAATACCATCCCGGCAAGGGGGAGCAGGTGGAATGCCTGCTGAAAAAGTTCGTCGACCAGACCCGCGGCGAGCCGCTTTGCCTGTTCTACGAATTCACCACCCTCGACGACCAGGTCTTCTGCCGCGAAGGCTACGCCGGGGCCGCCGGGGTGCTGCACCATTTGGAGAACGTCGGGGCCATCCTGGGTGAAATGCTCACGATCGCCGATCTGACCCGCCTGGAGTTCCACGGGCCGGCGGAGGAGATCGACCAGCTCCGCGGTCCACTCGGCCACTTGAATCCGGCCTGGTTCGTGCTTCACTCTGGATTGGAACGCTGAGATTGCTACGCGATCCCGTAATTCAAAGCTCTGGGCTTTGACCGGGATTTATGGTTGATTTCAGCGGCTCCGAGCCTTTCTCCCCCCTGAAAATCACCGCGATCCGGCTACCTCGCCGGCGCGACCGGACCCCCACCGGATACCATGACGACCTCCCTCCGCCACTTTTTGACCGGCCTGCTGGTGCTTGCCGGATCATTCCACGCATCCGCGGAGCGGACGAAAGTCCTCATCATCGAGGGTGCCAGCAACCATGACTGGCAGGAGCGCAAGGATGTGCTCACTGCCATTCTTTCGCGAGAGGGCACGCTGGACGTCGCCGTCAGCATCACGCCCGGCGCGGCATCGGATCCCGGTTGGGCGACCTGGTCACCGGATTTTACACAGTATGACGTCGTCCTTTCCGGCTACAGCAATGGTGCCGGCGGCGAACCTCGCTGGCCTGCGGCGGTAGAAACGGCCTTCGCCAGCTACGTGAACGGCGGCGGCGGGTTCGTCGCGTTTCACGAGGCGGCGAACTCGTTCATCGATTGGCCGGCCTACAACCAGATGCTCGGCCTGCGCTGGAACGAGGCCAGTGTCGGCACTGCAGTGCAAATCGCGACCAACGAAAGCCTGATCTTCCACCCGCCCGGCCAGCCCGGTCCGGGTGCCTACACCAGCCACGGGCCGAACTCGAACGTGCTGGTCAAGCGCCTAGGCAACCACCCGATCCACGCCGGCCTGCCTTCTTCCTGGCTGGCCGCAAATCTCGAAGTCTGGCGCTACCCGCGCGGCCCGGCCAACAACCTGACCGTCCTCTCTTACGCGAAGGACCCCGAGACCCAGCTCCAATTCCCGGTCGAGTGGACCGTCAACTATGGCAGCGGCCGGGTCTACGCCTCGAGCTACGGCCACATCTTCCCCGGCGACGTCGAGCCCGCCGGGATGCGCTGCGCCGCCTTCCAGGAAACCTTGGTCCGCGCGGTGAAGTGGTGCGCCGGAGTCACGCCGCCAGCCACCGCGCCGTCCGACTTCCCCACGCCCACCGCGATCTCGCTGCGCGCCCATGCCGAGGGCATCAGCGGCTTCGGCGGGCCGAAGCCGGTCGCGCCTTTCTCCAACGGCGCGTTGCCGACCCTGTCGATCGTCCCGACCGGCGTGGTGGTGCAGGAAGCCTTTCCCGCGCTCAACTGGGAATCCCCGATCGAGGCGAAACCCTGGCCCGGTCAGCCGGGGCAGCTGATGGTCGTCGAAATGGACGGCCGCGTTTTCAAGCTGGCCGACAGCGACGCGGCGACCACCCGCACCCAAGTCCTCACCATCACCGACCGGGTCTGGTACATCAACTGGGACGTCGGCGCTCCCACCCACAAGCACGGCGGCATCTTCTCGACCGCCTTCCACCCGCAATTCGGCACCGGCGCGGGCAAGGATTACCTCTACGTTTACTACACCCATCATCCGGCCAATGACTCGCCGGATGCCCAGGTCGATCCCAACAACCCGTTCTACAACCGCCTGTCCCGCTTTACTTGGAACGGCAGCACCTTCACCGCGGGCAGCGAACAAATCCTCCTCCACCTCCACGACATCGCCAAAGGCCACGAGGGCGGCGGGATGGCCTTCGGCGCGGACGGCTTCCTCTACCTGGCCTTCGGCGATGGCGGCGACGAAAGCAACAATGCCATCGAGGACACCCAGAAACTCAACGAACGCGCGCGCTCCGGTGTTTTCCGGATGGACGTGGACATGCAAGGCGGCACCGTCAGTCATCCGATCCGCCGCCAACCGGCAGGCCTCGGCTCCTACAGCCAGAACTACTACATTCCTAAAAGCAACCCGTGGGCCCAGCCCCACACGGGTGGCACGGCGTCGGTGCTTGAGGAATTCTACGCCATCGGCCTGCGTGAACCGCACCGCATGAGCTTCGACGCCGCGTCCGGCTTCTGGATCGGCGATGTCGGCGCGGGACTGTTCGAGGAGGTCGACCTGATGGACGCGCCCGGCTTGAACTTCCAGTGGATCTACAAGGAAGGGAACGCCAACGGGTACGGCCCGGTGCCAAACCCGATCATCGGCACCGAGCGCGCGCCGATCCACGACTACAGCCACGGCATCGGCAATTGCGTGATCGGCGGCCACGTCTATCGCGGCAGCGCGATGCCCTTTCTCCAAGGCAAATACCTCTTCGGCGACAACGGCACGCAACTCGTTTACGCGCTGGAGTTCAATCCCGTCACCAAGGCGAAGATCGGCGTCCAACAGATTACCCAGGGCCGTGCCGGTGGCATCTGGGAAGGCATCAGCTCCTTCGGCATCGACTCCGCCGGCGAACCGCTGCTGCTCCAGCTCGGAGCCGGCGTGAACGGTGCCGCGCAGATTTCCCGCCTCAAGCCGGCCGGCGCTCCCGGCGGCGGCACCTGGCAGTATCCGCCGCTGCTTTCGCAGACCGGCGTCTTCACCAATCTCCCGGCGCTGACCCCCGCGCCATCGATGATCCCCTACGACGTCAACATGCCGCTGTGGAGCGCCGGGCTGGCGAAAAAACGCTGGGTGATGATCCCGAACGACGGCGTCGCCAACACGCCCGCCGAGCGCATCACCTACAGCGAGGACGGCACCTGGCAGCTCCCGGTCGGCAGCGTGTTCGTGAAGCATTTCGCCCGCCCCGACAACAACGCACCGCTGGAGACCCGCATCATGGTCCACGGAACCGACGGCTGGGGCGGCGTGACTTACAAGTGGCGCGCCAACGGGACCGAGGCCGACTTGTTAGAAGAAGGCGGCGAAGAAGTGCTGACCATCGGCAGCGACACCTTCGACTACCTCTACCCGTCCCGCGCCCAGTGCAATCTCTGCCACACCCCGGTCGCCGGCCCGGTGCTCGGCTTCCGCACCCGCCAGCTCAACCGCGACCTCGCCTATCCCGGCGGCGGCACCGCCAACCAGATCGAGTCGCTCAGCGTCGCCGGCTTCATCAACCCATCGCTCACCACCGAAGACCTCGCCGACGTGCTCACCTCGTCGCCTAAGAACGCCGCCGGCGTTTCCGACGAGGACTGGGTCCGCTCCTACCTCGACAGCAACTGCTCCCACTGCCACCAGCCCGGCGGCAGCTCGCGCGCCTCCCTCGATGCCCGCCTTTCCACCCCGCTGGCCAACCAGGCCATCGTCTGCGGCCCGGTCATCGACGGCCTCGGAGCCCCCTCCCCCGCCGTCGTCAAGCCCGGCAGCTACGAGAACTCGGTCATGCTCCTGCGCATGAACACCATCGACGAGTGCTGCTCCATGCCGCCGATCGCCAAGGGCATTGTCGATCAAGAGGCCGTCATCCGCGTCGCCGACTGGATCCTCGGCATGAACGCCGACTCCTGCACGAAGACCCAGAGCTTCTACGGCGGCGACACGCTCGGCGGCACTCCCGCCTTCGTTCCGCCACCCGAGCTCGACCTCTGGAACTCGAACCTCATCATCAACGAGGACGCCACCTTCACCAACACCAGCGGCAAAACGCTGAACCTCACCCCCGGCCGCTTCCGCTTCAACGCCGGCCGCACCGGCGACCCGCTCACGCCCTTCGTGGTCCGCGTGAACGGCGACAACAACTTCACCGTGCTCGCCATCGGCACGACGCGCCTGGCCTACGCCATCGGAGCGAACGACTTCGCCTTCGCCGACAGCCCGCCCACCCTCACCCTCGCACCGGGGCAAAAGATCGCCCTCGGGTTCCTCGATGCCAATCCCAACGGTTCCGGCGGCACCCAGCCAGGCATCATCACCTACCGGCCCGGCAGCACTGAAGTCTGGCACGGCGGCGGACCGGGTAACTCGAATTCGGGATCGGTCACCGTCGGCCAGCCGCCCGTGCCCGGAGCCTTCACGGTGACCAACGAGACCCGCGACTACGACTTCTCGATCAGCTATCAACTTGCTCCTTTCGAACTCGGCAACGGGCTCGCCGTGCCGCCCGGCTTCATGGCCGACGGCGCGAACTCGAACCTGGTGATCAACAAGTCCGACGCCTTCACCAACAGCTCGCCCCTCGCGATGACCGTCAGCATCGAGCGCTTCCGCTTCCACGCCTTCCGCGTGACGGATCCGGTCACGCCCTTCCTGGTCCGGGTCAACGGCAACAACAACTTCACGGTCGTCGCCATCGGCACCCCGCGCAGCACCTACAGCCTCGGCAACAACGACGTCCCCTTCTCCACCGCGCCGGTCCAGCTGACCCTCGCCCCGGGCGAAACGATCGCCCCGGGATTCCTCGACACCCTCCCGAACGGCACCGGCGGCAGCGGCGCCGGGGTGGTCTCCTTCGACTATTACGGCAGCGACCAGGTCTTCTACAGCTACTCCTTGGATAACTCGGGCAGCATCATCGCCCTCGGCCAGGCTCCCGTGCCGGTCGGCTTCCAGATCCCGAACCTCTCGCGCGACTACTACTTCTCCGTCTCCCTCAGTGCGGACGACGCGGGGAATAGCAGCTCGCCGAACGGCAGCACGCTCTGGCAATCGAACCTCGTCATCAACAAGGACGCCACCTTCACCAACACCACCGGCGCGGGCCTCTCGCTGGTGCTCGACCGCTTCCAATTCAACGCCGTCGCCACCGGCGATCCCGTCACGCCCTTCGTTGTCCGCGTCAACGGTGCGGACAACTACACCGTCCTCGCCATCGGCACCCCGCGCAGCAGCTACGCCCTCGGCGACAACGACCTGCCCTTCTCCGACAGCCCGACCCGCATCGGCGTGACGGCCGGAGAAACGATTGCGATCGGTTTCCTCGACGCCAATCCGAATGGCTCCGGCGGCTCCGGTCCCGGCGTGATCGCGTCGCAGGCCGGCGGCGCGGAATCCTGGCACGGCGGCGGCCCGTCGAACCTCGATTCCGGTTCGGTAAGCCTCGGCCAGCCGCCCGTGCCCGGTGCCCAGCTCGTCAGCAGCGAGGACCGCTACTACGACTTCGCGATCCCTTATCTCATCGTCGAGCGCCAGCTCGGCAACGGCCCCGTCCCGGTGCCCGGTTCCACGGTCGACAGTGTCACCTCGAACCTCGTGATCAACGAGTCCGACGCCTTCACCAATAACACGGCCAACCCGATGACCGTCAGCGTCGACCGCTTCCGCTTCCACGCCGCCAGCACGGCCGATCCGATCACGCCCTTCCTGGTCCGGGTCAATGCCGACAACAACTTCACCGTGATCGCGATCGGAGCCACTCGAACCGGCTACGCCCTCGGTGCAAACGACCTCCCCTTCGCCAACAGCCTGGTCCGGGTCATCCTCGCGCCGGGCGAGAAAGTCGCCCCCGGCTTCCTCGATGCCAACCCCGACGGCAGCGGCGGGACCGGGCCAGGAGTCGTCAGTTATAACTACTACGGGACCGACCAGATCTACTACAGCTACGACGTCACCGCGGTCGGCAGTTCCATCGCGCTCGGCCAGGCCCCGGTTTTCAAGGGCTATCAGCACGGCAATTTCACCCGCGATTATTTCTTCTCCGTCTCGCTCGGCTTCGGCGGCAAGGAGGACGAGGACTCCGACGGTCTGCCCGACAAGTGGGAGCTCGCCTGGTTCCCGACACTCGCCACGCTGGGCGGCGGCACGGCCGATTACGATCGCGACGGCATGAGCAATGCCGAGGAAGTTGAAGCCGGCACCGACCCTACCGATGCGGCGAGCGTTCTCGTGGCGCTCGGTCTAACACCCGGCCCCTCGGGCACCACGGCCGTCGCCACCGTCAAGACCGTCCCCGGCCGCCTTTACCAGATCGAGACCTCCACCACCTTGCAGTCCTGGACCACCGCCGGCACCTGGAAGGCCGCAAGCTGGCCCGCGACCAGCACCGCCTTCAGCATCCCGCAGAATCTCCTGCCGCCGGGCTTCGGACAGAAGCTCTTCGTCCGCGTCTCGCCGGGGGTCGGGAATTGAGGGCCCCGCCCTTGTGGATGGGAACTGGAAGCGGCAGGCGGGACTTGTCTCCGGGTCGGGTTGTCAGCCGGTCGATCTCGCCGAGGCCATCTCGCGAGCCGCGCGGATGCCGGAGAGATAGGCCCCGTGGGTCGTCCCGAAGTGGGCGGTGCTGGTGGCTTCGCCGGCAAAGAACAAACGATTCCGCAAGGGCTTGGCCAGCTCCTTGCGCATCTCGGGCGTGGAACCCAGCGCGTTGAAGGAATAGGAACCTCTTGCCATCGGGTCGCTGGCCCACCGGGTGATCTGGTGGCCGGTGGGCTCCGGGATCTTGTCGCCATAGATCGTGCGAAGGGTCTCCATGGCGCTGGCGACGATCTGTACATCGCTGAGCAGCTCCATCGCGCGCCCCTCGTCGGCGGCATTGAAACCCAGCAGCACCGGCTGCCGCGCGGCCTTCATGAAGCTGACCCACTGGCTCCACCGGCCGGGAACCTCAGGCACGTATTCGATCCAATCCACATCCTCCGGCCAGAATGCCCTGGGGAAGCGCAGGTAACACTTGTTCAAGACACCCATTCCGAGACGGTCGATGGCCAGCTTCCTGCCATCGGGCAGGGCCGGATCAAAGACCACGTCTCCCGCCTTGAGCACACCCAGCGGCAGCGTGACCAGCACCTGGTCGGCGGTGAATTCCCCGACATCCGTGGTCACCCGCACCGCAGGTCCCCTCCAGTCGATGGCGCGGACCGTGTGCCCGGTCTTGAGGTCCAGACCCCGGGCAAGGTGGTCGATCAACACCTGGTAGCCCTCGGCGAAAAACCTGTCGCCGCCACCAAACGATTTGTCGCTGTCGAACCAGTAGGTCGATAACTCTCCGATGCTGCCGGCATATTCCTGCTCATAGTCGGCATTCAGGATAAAGCGGGCCAAACGGGCCGTGTCGGCCGCGGCTCCCGGCCCGATCCATTCCTCGGCCGCGGCGCCCACCGCCATGTCCCGCCCGGCACCCTGCTCCTTTCGGATCTTTCTCGCGATCTGTTCACCGAGCGAGTCCCTCGCCCGCTCCTCGGCGAGGGTGAATCTCCTGCCGCCGGTCTGATAGGCGACATAGTCTTCGTAGCGGGTTTCGAGCAAGCGTGCCTTGAGCGCTGCGGCCTCCCTCATGATGGGATTGCCTCTGACCCCGTGAATCCATGTCGCGCCGTGATCAAGGGGCAGATCCGCCCATTCACGGCTGGTGTGGATTCTGCCGCCGCTGCGCTGACGCCCTTCCAGCACCTGCACTTCATGCCCGAGACCGTGGAGCTGACGCGCGGCTGCCAAGCCGGAAAATCCAGCACCAATGATCAGGATTCGCTTCTTCCTTCCGGCTGCCGCCCGCATGGGACGGGGCGAAGTTTGACCGGCAGCCGCCGCGCCAGCGAGCATGCCCTTCAACTGCAAAAGAAACGTCCTGCGGTGCATCACGGTGGCGGCGGGATGGAATGGTGAGCGCATCGGACACCGCCTTTGGTGGCCGGCCTCAACGGGGCTTCAGGTTGAAGAATGCTTTGGGTTTGCCGGCGACCGGCTCGGGGACGGTATGCACCGTGGGTTGGGCCGTGGCATCGATTTCAGATATCTTGTCCCAAGTCAGCAGGGTCTCCGAATACATGACATCGTAGCTGACATGGGGAAGCGCTGTGAATTGAATCTGGTGCGGATTGCCGGCAGGTTGAAGCTGGAATACCAATTGCGACAAACGCACGACGGACTGTTGATCGTTTTCGCCGTTTTCATCGGTGTCGGTTGAAGTGGGGTCGAATTCAATCGCGAGTTCGGTGCCGTCGTGGAGACCGTCTCCGTCGCTGTCGAAAAGAAGGGGATCGCTTGCGGCCGAAACTTCGAGGCCATCCGATGCCCCGTCGCCGTCGGTATCAGCGATGTCCGCCTCGGTCTCCGCGGCGATCTCCTCGCCGTCCCACGCCCCATCGTCGTCGCTGTCGAGATCGAGGGGATTCGTCGCGAGCGAAGCTTCGTAGCCGTCTTCGAGGCCGTCGTCGTCGCTGTCCGGATCGAGCGTCTTGGTGCCGGCTTCGATTTCCTCGCCATCGTAAAGACCATCGCGATCCGTATCGAGCTGCAAGGGGCTGGTCGCGTGCTTGAGAATCTCGTCGCCATCCGACAAGCCGTCATCGTCGGAGTCTTCGTCGAGAGGATTAGTGCCGAGGCTGGCTTCCTCGGTGTCCGGGAGGCCGTCGTCGTCCAGGTCGGTGGGCGATGCCTGGGCGACGCCTTGCAGGGCTCCCAGCAGGAGCACGGGCAACAGGAAATTGAGATGTTTTTTCATGATGAAAAGCGGTTGAATCGTTCACCGTTGCCGGCGGGCTCAGTTGCCGATGACGATGCCTTGCCGGGGTCCGCCGCTGGTGAATAGGATTTTGGCGGCGATGCGGGGCGGGCTTGCGGTAATGCCGCCGCCGCCGAAGGCTTGTCCACGGCTCCAGACGCCCTGTTCCGGGATGGCGAGTTTGAAATCATTGACGACTACCGGGCCGAAAGAGACCGTGTTGATCGGCGGCGCTAAGCTCCCGCTCTGGGCGCGCACTTGCCTGAAGTGTCCGGAGGACCCCGCTTCAGCCGTGACGAGCACATTTGCGTTAGGGAATGGTTGCGAGGTTCTCGCTTTGAAGAGGACACCCGCCCCGGCGTTGACGCTGAAGAATTTGTCGAGCAGGACGATGTTTTGAGGGCCACCTACGAAGCAGTTCACTTGAGTGAACCCGGCGGCGTCCGTGGCGATGAGATCCATGGAGGTGAGAGCCGTGCCGTTGATCAAACAGCGGTAAATCCCTTGGTTCGTCCCGGCCAGTTCCGCGCCGAAAAACACGAAATGGGAGTCCACCAGCGCCGTGTCCGGATTCGGCGCCGCGTGGAGCGCGTAGAAGCTGGTGAAAGGAAGGCCTGTGTTCGTGTCGACCTGACCCACATAAGCCACGCAGGTGTTGATGCCCGCCTTTTGGAACCAAAGGCTCGGGGTGGTTCCACCGCCGGCGGTCATGTTGGCCATTTGCCACGCGACCAAGGGGCTGGAAGCCCCGAATGCGTCATGGGTATTTGCCATCAGCCGGGTGTGGAAGACGCCGAAGCGCGCCGCGGCCGGAGCGTAAGGGGCGGTCGGGGCATAGGTATTGCCGGCCAAGTTGCCTTGCCGAGCGATCAACTGATGGATCCCGAATTCATTCACCAGATCGATATGGCGTGGGTTGAGGCCCGCTGCGTCGCGGCAAAACACGGCCATATCGGCGTAGTAATTGATACTCGGGCTGCCGATGCGTGGCGGCTGGTTGACGTGCCAGCCCGCGGCGAATCCGGCGGCGAAGGGCCAACCCCGGCCGGGATAGGCGGTGGCCGGGTTGTTGGAATTGAAGGCGAACGACCTGTGGGCGATCCCGCTCGCACCGGGGGACGCGACTTGCTTGGCCCAAAAGCCAATATGGCCGGCATTGAGAAACTCATTGATGACCGGCGGACGGAGATCCTGCACGGCCGAACTCGGGCTTTCCGCGAGAAGCTGCTGCGTGGCACCGACACCCACCGCGCCATCAAGAATGACCGCCTTGCCGTTGCCACTGACATGGCTGGTGTTTGCAAGGCAAGTCGTTCTCGCATTGAAGGCCATCTGGAGATTCTGCACCTTCAATACCCCTGCAAATCCAAAGTTCTCGAAGCCACTGCCGGTGCAGGGCGATTGGCCCGCTAGCGAAGGGAGCCTGAAGATTAGGGATTCTACAGTTTCGGCTAGACAACCCCACCCGATTCACCATGGTAAGGGTGCCATGAACGCCCGTCTGTCTCGTCCGACATCG
>Ga0247843_1002871_pt1 | contig 29861 bp, 24 predicted proteins | sample LaCruzMarch2017__FD_192420 | JGI IMG/M metagenome (GOLD analysis project Ga0247843, IMG submission 192420) | Freshwater microbial communities from meromictic Lake La Cruz, Castile-La Mancha, Spain - LaCruzMarch2017_8m | ecosystem: Environmental > Aquatic > Freshwater > Lake | place: Spain... | reverse complement strand
AACAACCTGCCTTCCTTAATCGTCGATTACCAAGATCGAAAGCAGCTGGCCATCGATCTGATCCTGAAAGCCAAGCCGTTCCCATGAATCCTCCAGCCAAACGCCCTAGTGCGTCTATCGGGGAACCTCGGGGGCGGATTTCCGGGGCCGGGGCGGGAGGCTGATATCAGGACAGAAATCCGGGAATTGGGAGATTTTCGAATTCGGATATTAGGGGTTTTTTGAGTTTTGGGCGGGCGCGGCGACTTGGAAAAGAGTGGTCAGGTGAACACTTTTTAGGTTGACGCGGGATTAGGGGCCTGATTGCGTCCGAATGATGAGTGCGACCAAATTGCGCTGGTGCTGGAGGAACGATCTATCGGAATTCCGTGGGCTTTCGGACCGGGAACGGGCGGGGTTCCTTTTGGTGCTTGAGTGGTTTGAGAACTTCAGACTTCGGCACGAAATGGAGGCGGGCCGGGATGCGGCGAAGGCATTTTGGCGGGCTGAAGTGCAGAGGGAAGACCGGAAGCGCGAGCCCTGGCAGCTCGACCAGTGGTCGGACGCCATCCAGTGGTATTTGAACTGGCTGAAAGCCTGTGATGAAGCTGGCGCGGACCACCGGAGTTTGCCGGAGCGGCTGCGGGCGGCGGTGCATTCGGCGGGATCGCGGCGGGGCCTGGCACTGCGGACAAAGCAGTGCTACGGGGCTTGGGCAGCGCGGTATGCCGTTTTTGCCAGCGATGAGCGCGAAGTGATGCGGGTTGAGACGGCTTCGAGGTTCCTGACGTCGGTGGTCCATGATGAGGACTGCGCGTACTCGACCCAAAAGCAGGCGCTCAACGCGGTGGCCTTCTTTTTCAAATACGTCTGCGGGGTGGAGGAGCCGGTGTTCAACGTGAAGCTGCGCAAGACGGGGACGCGGATCCCGGTGGTTCTCGCGAAGCCGGAGACGGAGCGGCTGTTCGAGAAGCTGGACGAGCCGCCGAAGGTGCCGAATTGCACGCACGGCCGCTACGGTTTGGCGGCGCGGCTACAATATGGGGCGGGCCTGCGGCTGTCGGAACTGGTGAGATTGCGGGTCAAGGATGTGGATCTGGGGCGCGGGACTGTGACGGTGAGAATGGGCAAGGGAGACAAAGACCGGATGACCGTGTTGCCGAAGAGCCTGCGGGAACAGATCGCGGAGCAGATCGAGAAGGCGCGGGAGATTTGGCGGAAAGATCGGGAAGAGGGACTGGCGGGCGTGTATTTGCCCGGAGCCTTGGCGCGGAAGTTCCGGCGGGCGGCGGAGAGTTTCGAGTGGTTCTGGTTGTTTCCGGCACGGCAGACGTCAATTGACCCTGAGTCACGCAGCTACGCCGACGGAAGTCCGGAGACGCCGGACTCCAGCGGGACAAGCCCGCGGACATCCGCGAACGAAGGCAGCGGAGGAGAGCTCGCGACAACGGTGGCTGGCCGGAGGAAAGCGGCGTCCGGGATCCGGCGGCGGCATCATTTGCACGGGAAGGTTTACAACGAGGCGATCCACCGGGCGGCATCAGCGGCGGGGATCGAGAAGCATGTGACGAGTCACGCGCTGAGGCACTCGTTCGCGACGCATTTATTGGAGGCCGGGACGGACCTGCGGACCATCCAGGACCTTCTCGGACATGAGGAAATCACGACCACGGAGATTTATCTGCACGTGGCGACGGGAATGCACGGGCTGGGGGTGGTGAGTCCGTTGGATGGGTGATTGAGGATTGCTCGAGGTGTGCCGTGTTCGCGGCGACGAGGGCGAGATGATGCGAGGCGTGTTGAGGAAGAGATTGATGATTGCCGATTGAGGATTTTTGATTTTTGCTCTGGGAGCATATGGAACCAAATCTCGCTCAACAAGCTGAGAGACACACATATTTAGTTGCGGATCATCGGCAGAAAGAAGCTCGGAAACTTGCAGGGCCTTCCGGCAGTGATCGGCGAGTGCGATGAGTTGATCGCCATATTCGTAAGCAGCGCACGGACCGCAGACAGCCGGTGATCGTGACTCTTCGATCAGAAATCAAAAATCCTCAATCGACAACCGGAGCGCAGCGCAGATAGCCGGAGGCAATCGTCAATCAGGCGGTGCGGCCGAGCGAGTGAAGGGTTCCCTCTTTAGCCTTGGCTGCACTTCCGCAAGCCCGTCTGTCCAAGCCGACTAAAGATCGGCGCTCCCTTCGGAGGGAAGGCGCGCTTCTTCAATCCAAAATCAAAAATCGTCATTCCTCAATCGTCAATGAGGCGTTGCGATGGAGGAGGCGGATGTAGGGGCAAATTCTCTGGCATCTCGCCCTCGCGGGTCAAGTGGGCGGGCCCGCCAGCCCTCCATCGCTTCAGCGAAGGAGGGGCGGTCCGGCCTACCGGGTGGGATGTTCAATCTCGGACAGCTCAAGGTGCGACCACCTTGGCCAGATGCTTCCGGGCGGACTGGCGGGCCTGGGCGATTTCCTCCGGCGTGAGGGCGTATCCCTGCTTGCTGCCGCCCATCAGGCGGCCGGTTTCCGGGCGGATGGATTTGTCGGGATGAACGAGGGTGAGATTGTGGCCGAGTTCGTGGGCGATGGTGCGGGCCAGGGATCCCACTTTCATCGGCTCGGGCTCGACCAATAGCGTCTTCACCGGCGGCTTCTTGCCCCGCGAGGGCTTGTCGGTCCACACGCCGATGACCGCCTGATTGCCGCCAAGGCTGGCGTAGCCCTGATAGGTCGAGCCGATGTAGGGCAGGAGATACACGTTCAAGGCAGCAGGATGGCGGTGGGCGGGATCGAGGAGTTTCGCGATGGTCTTGGTCCGCCGGGAACCGGAGGGTTCCTCATCGCCCCGTTTGGAGTTCTGGATGATTTCCACCAGCTCCCCGAAGTTCGCCGGGTGCCGCAAGGGCTCGATTTCCGCGCGTTCGACCGCGAAGCGGATCCCGGCCGGCTTCCAGATGCGGTTGACCTCCTGGATGACCGGTCCGGTGAGGTCGGCGGGTTTGACCCAGACGTCCATCTTCCTGTCCTTCACGGTCATGGTCGCGCCCTGCGTGACATGGAAGCGGACCGGCAGGGTCAGCAGGGCCCCGTCATCCGGGGCCTCGGCCGCGGTGGCGGCACCGGGCGAGATGGCGAAATGCAACGCGGCGGGAAAGAGCCCGAGAAACCTGCGGCGGGTGGTTTGGGGATGGATCGGCGGGATGGATTGAGGGTGCATGGGGATGTGGCGCGGAGCATACATGCCCGTTCCTTGCCGGGTTGGCGAGCCTTCAGGGGGCTGGGGGCGCTTCTTTACAAGCGCGGAGACTCCGCCGTGCGGGAGAGGGTTCCGCGGGCCGGTGGCACGCGGTCCGGGGGTGTGGCTCGCGCCTTTCCTGCGGTGAGTGCCTGAAGAGTTTGGAGGTGTTGTGGAGTTTGCCGGCGGCAATTCAACTTGGTTGATCTGCGGGATGCTCGTGATAGACCAGTTCACGATGAAAATTGCCGCGGTTTTGATGACTTCCATCACTTGCCTTCTTGGTGACGAGCCGCCTCCCGAGCCAGGGCCGCCGACACCCTTCGAAAAGGCCATGGAGCAGGCCAAAGCGGCGTATGCCGAAGAGGAGGATCAGCTGGCCACGCGGTATCGGGCCCGGCTTGCGGACATTCTGGACCTCGCGGATGCCGTCGAGATATACCGGCTCGATTTCTCCATGGCCGGAGAGGTTGGGGAAGGACGGGAGAACGACTTCTTTCCGATCAAGCCCTACAGCGAGATGGCGGAGATTCTGGCGAGGAAGCGTTTGATCGGCGAGGAATTGAACGCCTGCAGGAAGGTCACGGCGGAGCTGTTGAAGATGCCGGAAAACTGGGGTGGTGCTTTTTGCCACTATCCGATTCACGGGGTGAGGTTCCTCAAAGGGAAAGAGATCGTGTTCGAATCCTCCTTCTGCTGGAAGTGCGGCAACTACTACGTGACCTTTCCGAACGACGTGGAGGGGTCCGCTTCCTGGTGCGTGATCGGCAGCGATGGCATCCAGAAGTTCCTGGAGAAGCAGCTGCCCGTCCCGCAAAGCGAGTTGGATCGCTTCGAGAAGGATCAGGGCGGGGGAAAGCCTGCCGACGTCGAGAAGAAGTGAAGGCCAGCCGGTCTTCTCCGGGTTTCGTCCGTTTCGTCCCTTTGGTCCGTTTCGTCCCTTTCGTCCCTTTCGTTGTTTCCATCGGCTCTTCGGACGACGGGATAGGTTGGGTTGTTCGGGAAGCTTTGAAGCGGCTGGGGGCGCACGCTGCGGCGATGCGAACCTGACCGGGCATGCGGGCTGTTGGGGCCCGTTCTGCGGGCCAGAGGCTCCGCGTCCCCGGTGAAGGCCCCGTCCCGCAGAAGGACAGGGGTTCAGGTTCTGGCGATGTGTTATCTCACAGCGAGAAGTTGTCTTCCGCGGGGGTCGCTCCGAGCGAGATCTGCGCTTCGCCGTTGGCGGCGAGATGGGTCAGGCAGTGGTAGGCATCCTCGGGATCGGCATCGACCGATGCGGCGATCTGCTCCGCGGTCTTGGCTTCCGAAACGAGGCGGCTGCGGACGGCACCGAGCAGCTCGAGGAAGTTCGACGCGGCCTTCTTGCCGGCCTCCACGCCGGGCTGGTGGTAGGCATTGATGTTGACCAGCGAGGCGTAGAACGAGACGGCCCGCTCGAAGAGTCCGATCAACGCGCCGAGTTGGAACGGCGTGACCTCCGGAATCGAGATGGTGATCGATTTCCGGCCGGAGTCGTAGAGCGCCTTGCGGGTGCCGCGGAGGAAGCCCTGCAGGTAGTCGGCAGAGCTGTTGCCGGGCTCGACCTCGATCGAGTCGCCGCTGCGGCCCTTGCGGACTTCGAGGAAGGTGACGAAGAAATTCGCCACGCCATCGCGGAGCTGCTGGACATAGGCGTGCTGGTCGGTGGAGCCCTTGTTGCCGTAAACCGCGATGCCCTGGTTGACGACCTTGCCGTCGAGGTCGTGCTCCTTGCCGAGCGACTCCATGACGAGCTGTTGGAGATACTTCGAGAACAGGACCAGCGAGTCCTTGTAGGGGAGGACGACCATGTCCTTCTCGCCCTTGCCGTTGCCCGAGGCATACCAGGCGAGGGCGAGCCGCATCGAGGCGTTATGCGCGTCCGGCTTGCGGGTTTCCGCGTCCATCGCCGCGGCGCCGGCGAGGAAGGCGTCGATGTCGATGCCCTGCAAGGCGGCGGGCACCAGCCCGACGGTGGACATCACCGAGGTGCGGCCGCCGACCCAGTCTTCCATCGGGAAGCGGGCAAGGAAGCCCTCCTTGATTGCGAATTGTTCAAGCTTGGAGCCTTCACCGGTCACGGCGACGGCGTGCTTGCCGAATTGGAGGCCGGCGGCGTCGTAGGCGGCCTTGGCCTCGACCATGCCGTTGCGGGTTTCCGCGGTGCCGCCGGACTTCGAGATCACGACGACCAGGGTGGAGGCCAGACCCGCCGCGCCGATGTCGGACAGCACGCGGTCGATGCCGGCCGGGTCGGTGTTGTCGAAGAAGTGGATGGGCATCCGCGCGCCCTGGCCAAGCGCCTCGTTGACGAGCTGCGGGCCGAGCGCGGAGCCGCCGATGCCGATCAGCAGCAGGCGCTGGAAATGGCCGCCGCCGGGCGGGGTGATCTGTCCGGTATGGACTTTCTCGGCGAAGCACTTGAGGTCGTTGATGGGTCTGGTGACGGCATCACCAAGCTCCGGGGTCGGCGCGAGGGCGGCGTTGCGCAGCCAGTAGTGGCCGACCATGCGGCCTTCGTCCGGGTTGGCGATCGCGCCGGCTTCCAGCGCGGCGATGTCGGCGTGGGCCTTTGCCACCTTCGGGGCCATCTTCGCGAAGAAGGCCTCGTCGAGGTCCATCAGGGAGGTATCGAGCGAGAATCCGAACTGCGGGTAGCGGATCAGGGAGGCGGCGTAGGTGGACCAGGACATGATAAGAGAACAAGGTTGTGGGGGCGCAGCTTGCGAGGCCCGCGGGCGCAGGGCAAGCGGCGGGATTGTCACACGGGGACCTTCCGCCTCATCGGAGGAATGGGGGCGGCTAATCGAAGATCAGAACCGACTCGATCCGGTGGTCGCCGAGTTTCTCGCGGCCGCCGAGGAAGGCGAGTTCGATGAGGAAGGCAACGCCGACCACCTTCGAGCCGAGGCCGTCGAGCAGCTCCAGCGCCGCGCCGGCGGTGCCGCCGGTGGCGAGGAGGTCATCGACCAGCAGGACGGATTCGCCGGGGGAAACGGCATCGTCGTGGAGCTCGACCACCGATTCGCCGTATTCCAGCGAATAGGCGACCTGGCGGGTTTTCCACGGGAGCTTGCCCTTTTTCCGCACCGGGACGAAGCCGGCACCAAGCCGGTCGGCCACCGCGGCGGCGAAGATGAAGCCGCGGGCGTCGATGCCGACGACCTTGTCGATCCACTGTCCGTCCGCCGCCGCGCAAAGCAGGGAGATCGCGTCGTGGAACAGCGCGGCGTCGGCGAGGATCGGCGTGATGTCCTTGAAGACGATGCCGGGTTTCGGGAAGTCGGCGACGTCGCGGATCGCGGCACGGAGGGAATCGGCGGAAGGCATGGCCATGGAGGTAGGGGAATGCAGGCGGCGGGCCAAGAAGAGAGTGGGAATTGCGAAGTGTCGCTAACGACGATCACCGCGGTGCCAGCTTCTCGATCGCGACCAGATCGTCCAAACAGAGATTCGGTTTGTCGCGGTCCATCACACAGGCTAAGATCCGGCATGTCCCTGAAAGAATTGCAGGAAGAAGCTGGCGCTCTGGACGCAAGTTCCCGGCACCGGCTGATGGCTTTCCTTGTCGCTTTAGAAGACCGCAGTGACGACAGCTACCGCCGCGAGCTTTCGTCGAGGATCGACGACAAGAATCCCGATCACTGGATTTCGCTCGACGAGGCAAGGAAGCGATTGGCCACCTCGGAATGAGCGATTATCGACTATTTCTTGAGATCCGGGTTTTCGAGCAAATGCGGGTGTTGAAATCAGTGGAGCGGAGCCGTTTGCTCGATGCGCTCGAGGGTATCCGACTCCGACCCGAACATTGTTCCGACTATTCCGAGTCGGACAGCGACGGTCGGCGGGTGTGCATTCACATAACGGGGCGCTTTGCCGTGAAATACTGGGAAGATGCCGCAGATCGCCACGTCAAGATTCTCGATCTCCACCCGGCAGACCGGACCAGAGAACAGGAACGTCCAAATTGAACGACCCATTCCGGCCTTGCGCGGACCCGGTTTGGACGCCAAGGGAGGGGGGTGGACCGCTGGTTTCTCATCGCCGCAACCGCCCTCGCTGCCGTGGGCGGGGTGGCCGGCATGTGGTCGGTCAGCAAGGGCATCCGCAGCCGCTGGACGGTGATCTGGATGATCGCGGCTTTTATGGCGCAGATGGGCTTCCTCTCGGTGCGTGGTGAGGCGCGCGGTGCCTGCCCGCTGGTCGGGCTCGGCGAAATCCTCGCGTTCCTGGCCTGGTCGCTGACCTTTTTCTACCTCGCCGTCGGCCCCGCCTACCGGATTTCGCTGCTCGGGGTGTTCACCGCGCCGGTGGTGGTGATTTTCCAAGCCGTCGCCCTTTTGCCCGGGCAACTGATCGCGGATCCGCCGCGGGTGCCGGGGACCGATGCCTGGCACGAGACCCACGCCGCGATGTCGGTGCTTTCCTACGGCGCGCTGGCGCTGGCGGCGGTGGCGGGGGTGATGTTCCTGGTGCTCGACCGCCAGTTGAAGGACCACCATTTGAAATCGGGGCTCTTCCGCAATCTGCCGCCGGTGCGCGAGCTGCTGAAGTCGACCGTCCGCCTGCTGTGGCTTGGCGTCGCGTTGCTAAGCATCGGCGTCTTCGCCGGCTTCATGATGCCGCGGCAAGGCGGCACCGCCCACCTGATCGCGGCCTGCGCGGTGTGGCTCAGCTACGTCGGATTCCTCGCGATCAAACAGACGAGGGGGCTGACCGGCCGCCGGACGGCAACGGTCGCGGTTCTGCTCTTCGTGGTCTCCCTTTCGGTATTCGCCCTGGTCTGATGGAACTTGTCTGCGTCGGACTCAATCACCGCACCGCGCCCGTCGAGGTCCGCGAGCGCTTCGCCGTGCCGGCGGGCAAGCTGGGCGACTCGGCGAAGCGGTTGTTAGAGATCGAGGGGCTGGAAGAAAGCGTGGTGCTCTCGACCTGCAACCGCACCGAATTCTACCTCGCCGGCGAGCAGGCCGAGCAGGCTGCGGCCGAACTGCGGCGGCGGCTTGCGGCAACCCATGGCGCGGACTCGGATCCGCATTGGTACGAGCATCATCGTATTTCCGCGGCCAAGCACCTGTGCCGGGTGGTCAGCGGGCTGGACTCGATGGTGCTCGGCGAGACCGAGATCTTCGGCCAGGCGAAGGAGGCCTACCGCCAGGCGCTCGATGCCGGCGCGACCTCCGGCGTGCTGAACCGCCTTTTTCAGCGCGCTTTCGGCGTCGGCAAAAAGGTCCGCACCGACACCCGGATCCAGGAAGGCGCGACCTCGGTGGCCGGCGCGGCGGTGGAGCTGGCGGAAAAGATTTTCGGCAAGCTGGCCGGCTGCCGCGTGATCGTGATCGGAGCCGGCGAGATGAGCCGCCAAACGGCGCAGGCGCTGGTTTCGCGCGGCGCAACCTCGGTGTTCGTGACCAACCGCTCGTTCGACAAGGCCGAGCAACTCGCCGCGGAGATGGGCGGCCGGGCGGTGCACTTCGACGAATGGCAGGCGGTGCTGGCCGGGGTGGACGTGGTGATTTCCTCGACCTCCGCGCCCCATCCGGTGGTGCTGCCCCATCACATCGAATCGGTGCGCCGGGTGCGTAAATTCCGCCCGCTGTTCCTGATCGACATCGCCGTCCCGCGCGACATTGATCCCGCCTGCGGCGACATCGAGGAGGTCTATCTCTACGACATCGACACCCTCGAACAGCTCGCCGACGAGGCCCGCACCCGGCGGGAAAAGCAGATCATCGAGTGCGACCGCATCATCGACGAAGAATTGAAGAAGCTGAATCTACCCGGCACGTGAACCTGAGCGAAGAATTCCAGAAAACCGTCATCGGCACCCGCGGCAGCGATCTCGCGCTGGTGCAGGCCGCCACCTTGGAGCGCACCCTGTCGCTCGCCTTTCCCGACCTGCGTTTTTCGCGAAATGTCATCCGCACCACCGGCGACCGCCGCACCGACGTGGCGCTGGCTGATGTCGCGAAGGCGGAAGGAACCGACAAGGGGATCTTCACCAAGGAGCTTGAGGAGGCACTGCGCGCCGGAGAGATCGACCTCGCGGTGCATTCGCTCAAGGACGTGCCGACGGTGGTGGATGACGCCTTCGAGATCGCCGGCGTGCTGCCGCGTGCTCCGGTCCGCGACGTGCTGGTCTCCCGCGAGCCCGGCGGGCTCGATGCCCTGCCGGCCGGATCGGTGGTGGGCACCAGCAGCGTCCGCCGCGCCCATCAGCTCAAGTGGCTGCGGCCCGACCTCAAGGTGACCGACCTCCGCGGCAACGTGCCGACCCGTCTCAAGAAGCTCGCCGAAGGTGCCGCCGACGCGATCTTGCTGGCTGAAGCCGGACTGGTCCGGCTGGGCCACCGGATGTCATTGCCGACGATCATTTCCGGGGTGCCGCTGCATTTCGCACCGCTGGAGGAGGATTACTTTTTCCCGGCTGCCGGACAGGGCGCGATCGGGCTGGAAATCCGCTCCGGCGATCAAGCGGCGGCCGCGTTGGTCGCGGCGATCTGCCATGAGCCGACTTTCACCCGGGTCCGCGCCGAGCGGGAGTTCCTGCGCTTGTTAGAAGGCGGCTGCAGCACGCCGGTCGGGGTATTCACCTCGCTGACCGCCGGCCACCTGATCATGGATGCGCGCGTGTTTCCCGACGGCGGCGGACAGCCGCGCTGCAGCGTCGCCCGTGGCAGTGATCCACTCGCGGTGGCCCGACAACTTTTCGACTCCCTCGCATGAGCACTCCTGGAATTTGCTACCTTGTCGGCGCCGGTCCCGGCGACCTCGGCCTCGTCACCCTGCGCGCCAAGGAGTGCGTGGAAATGGCCGATGTCCTCGTCTACGATGCCCTTAGTAGCCCGGAGATCTTACGATGGGCGAAGAAGGGTTGCGAGATGGTCAACGTCGGCAAGCGGGCGAAAGACCACAAGCTGTCCCAAGACGGGATCAACGCGTTGATCGTGGAGCGGACGCAGGCGGGCATGAAAGTGGTCCGGCTCAAGGGCGGCGACCCGATGATCTTCGGCCGCGGCGGCGAGGAAGCGGCGGAGCTCGCCGCGGCGGGCGTTGCATTCGAGATCGTGCCCGGCATCAGCTCGACCATCGGCGGCCCGGCCTACGCCGGGATCCCGGTGACGCACCGCGACCATTGCTCGCAGCTCACGATTTTCACCGGCCACGAGGACCCGACCAAGGGCGAGAGCTCGATTGACTACGCGCACCTCGCCAAGACGCCGGGGACCAAGGTCTTCGTCATGGGCATTGCCCGTTTGCGCGAGATCACCGCGGCCTTGATCGAAGGCGGGGCTGATTCATCAACACCGATCGCGCTGGTCCGCTGGGCCACCACCGGCTCGCAGAAAACCCTCACCGGCACGCTGGCGGACATCGCCGGCATTGCGGAGGCGGCGAACTTCGGCTCGCCGGCGGTCGCGGTGATCGGCGACGTGGTGAAGGAGCGGGAGAAGATCAACTGGTTCGAGAAGCGCCCGCTGTTCGGCAAGCGGATCGTGGTCACCCGGACCCGCGAGCAGGCTGGCGAACTCAGCCGCGAGCTGGCGGGGCTCGGCGCGGACGTGGTCGAGCTGCCAACGATCCGGATCGAGCTGCCCGACGACAAGCAGGGCTTCGTCGATGGCGTGGCGCACGCCCACGAATACGACTGGCTGATCTTCACCAGCCCGAACGGCGTCGAACGCTTCTTCGATGCCTTCTTCGCGACCTACGAGGATGCCCGTAGTTTGGGCAACCCGCGGATCGCGGTGATCGGCGAGGGGACGGCGAAGAAGGTGCGCGAGTACCGGTTCGCGGTGGATCTGATCCCGGAGAAGTTCGTCGCCGAAGGGTTGGTCGATGCTTTCAAGAAGGAGTCGATTGAGAATCTCACACTGCTCTGGGTGCGCGCCGACGAGGCTCGCGACGTGATTTACAACGGCCTGGTCAAGCAGGGCGCGATCGTCGATGAGTGCGTCGTTTACAAGACCGTGCCCGAGACCGGGGACCCGACCGGTGCCGCCGCGCGGATCACCGAGGAGGGCGCGGACCTGATCACTTTCACCTCCGCTTCCACCGTGGACAATTTCTTCAAGCTCGGCCTGCCGTGGCCGGAAGGATGCGCCGCCGGAAGCATCGGCCCGGTGACCAGCGAGGCGTTGAAGAAGCACGGCGTGAAGCCCGCCTTCGAAGCGAAGCCCAGCGACATCCCCGGCCTGGTCGCGGCGGTGCGGAAGTGGGCGGGGGCTTGAGGGAGCGCTGGCTGAATGGAGTGTCGCCTTGAAGGCGACATGACACGGACGGGCGGCATCCTGCCGCCCGCTGGCGACTCCTTGGAAAGGAGTCGCCCCCTTGCCATGTCGCTTTGAAAGCGACACTCCAATCGGCCTCACCCTCTCGTCGTCCTTGCGACTCCCGCCTTCCGGGATGGCCGGTTCCACCGACTCGATCCGCCCTTCCACTTCCCCCGGCATTTTCCCATCGCCGGAACGCGGGACTCCGGTTCATCCTCCGCCGCATCATGACAAAGGTTGGAAAAATCGTATTCACCCTGGTGGTCCTGCTCCTCGCCGGGTTCGCCGTCTCGCGGATGATGGGCAAGAAGGACAGTCCACCACCGACATCCCGCGGCGAGGTGGTTTCCTCGTCGGAAGAGGACAGTGGCGCCGACGCCACTTCGGCCTTCGACTTCGTCGCACCCGGCAAGGCCCCGCAACTCCCCTCCCCGCGGCCCTATACCCCGCAGGACAACACGGTCGTCATCAACCTCTCCGAATACGCGGGCTACGCCGGCCTGATCGTCGCCAACGGTGGCCTCGAGCCGAACGAGAACTCGTGGTTCACCAAGAACGGCGGCTTCAAACTCAAGATCACCCTCAGCGAGGAAGACTCCTGGGCCGATCTGCAGGACGGGAAAATCGCCGCTTCGGCCACCACCGTCGATGTCCTCTCGAACTACGGCCGCCAGTGGCGCTGCGTCGTTCCCGCCCAAGTCGCCTGGTCGCGCGGTGCCGATGGCATCATCGTCCGCAAGGACATCAAGCGGGTCAACGACCTGAAGGGCAAGACCATCGCCACCGCCGCCTTCAGCGAGGCGGAATTCTTCATCCGCTACCTCGCCCAGGAAGCCGGCTTGCCGGTGAAACGCCTCGATGGCCCGGAACTCCCGCGCGACCCGGAAGCGGTCAACCTGGTCTTCCTTGAAGACGCCTTCGAAGCCGGCGACGCCTTCCTCGCCGACCTGAAATCCGGCGGCCGGCAGATCGACGGCTGCGTGACCTGGGCCCCGAAGACCACCGAGATCGTCGAGGCCTCGGAAGGTGCCGCCCGTCAACTCGTCGACAACCGCAACCTGCTGGTCATCGCCGACATCCTCGTCTTCAACAAAGGCTTCGCCGAAGCCAAGCCGGACATCGTCGCCAAGCTGGTGGAAGGCATGCTGCTCCACAACGAACGCGTCCGCGCCAATCCCGAGCCGCACCTGAAGGCCATCGCCGACGCCTTCAAGGCCTACGAATGGACCGTCGACGACGCCCGCGAGGAACTTTCGAAAGTCCACCTCTCCAATCTCCCGGAAAACCTCGCCTTCTTCCGCGGCGCGATCGATGCCGCCGGCTCCTTCGCCTCGGTCTTCCAGACCGCCAACCTCGCCTACGGCCCGGAACTCCAGCCCTCGCCGGTTGCCGCGTCGTTCTTCGCCGACCTCAAGCCGCTCGAAGCCATCGAGAAGGCCGGCACGCTTTCATCGCAGGTCGCCTCCATCCAGCCGATCCGCAGCAACGACCAGGCACCCATCGAACAGGACCCGCTGTTGACCCGCGACATCCGCTTCTACTTCCTGCCGAACAGCGCGCTGCTCGACATGGCAAAGAAGGAGAACCACGACTACCTCGCCAACGTGAACCACCTGCTCGGCGTGTCGCCCGGCTCGATGATCCTGCTCCGCGGCCACGTCGACGACCTCCAAAAGGAAAGCTTCCGCAAGAGCGGCGGCGAATCCCTCATCCGCAAGATGGCGCTCAAGGCGATGGAGCTTTCCCAGCAACGCGCCGAAGAGGTGAAAAAGCGCCTGCTGGAGAAATATCCGACCATCACCAACGACCGGCTCGAAGTCATCGGCCGCGGCTGGGAAGAACCCGCCGGCAAGAATTCCGACCTGAACCGCCGGGTCGAGGTGCAGTGGTTCACTGTCGAATGACCGGCTAGGTGAGACGGGTGGTCGCCACGGCTTCGGGCTTGGGGGATGGGGCGGACCGGGATTAAGTGCCGAGTGATCAGTGAGCAGTGATCAGTGCAAGAATGTTGCCGGAACCGGCCGTCCCCTGTTTGCTTCCGCGTATCAAAACTTCCCCAGCCCCCTGCCATGTCCCAACCCACCATCACCGATCACCCAAATCATCTCTGTCCTTCCCTGATCACTGCTCACTGATCACTCGGCACTTTCTTCCATGACCGGCCTCGACAAACTGAAAGCCTTCGCCAAAAGCCCGCACCACGCGTGGCTCGGGCTGCTGACGCTTGGCGCGGGGCTGGCCACGCTCAGCGGGATCGGCGCGGTCGCCGGGCTCGCCGGCTACGCCCTCGGCTGGATCTACCTGCCGGACTCCCGGCTGTTCAAGAACTGGCTCGCCGCCCGCCAGCAGGGCGACGATGGCAAGAAGTTGCGCGACTTCCTCTTCCAGCGCCGCCAGATCTACGATGCCCTTCGTACTCCGGCCCGCGATCGCTACGACGATCTCGCCGCTGAAATCGAAGCCCTGCAGCAGGAGTTCCGCCGCGATCACCGGCTGAATCCCGAGATCGTCCGCCAGCGCAACGAGCGCCTGTCCAACCTCGCGTGGACCTTTCTCCGCCTGCTCCACACCGGCGAGATGCTCGACCGCTTCATCGAGTCGGAAGATCCTGACGAACTCGCGCGGAAAATCGGCGCGATGGAGCAGGAACTCGCGGGTATCAATCCCCTCGCCAAAGCCAGCCTTGCCGAGTCGCTAAAGTCGCGGCTTGAGTCCCTCAAGTCACGCCTCGAGAAGCGCCGCGGGGCCGACGAGAGCCGCGAGCTGACCGCCTCCGAGCAGGAGCGCATCGCCGAGCTGGTGAAGCTCTTCCGCGCCGACCACCTTGCCAGCCGCGACGCCGGGGCGCTGTCCCACGAGATCGACGGCGCCGCGACCCAGCTCGATCGCACCCGCGACTGGCTGAGCAGCCTGGAGTTCGACACCTCCCCGTCGGACATCCCCGAGGAACTCGCCGCCGCCGCGCCGTTGAAAGTCGGGCAGTGAGGAGTGTCGCCTTCAAGGCGACATAACGATGGAGGGGCGGGATCCTGCCGCCCGTGGTCCCTGCCCCTGAGAGGGGCTCGTCCATTGCCATCTCGCCTTCAAGGCGACACTCCCAGCTTCCACCCGACCCCCAGCAACAGCTCATCCCCCTTCGGCGCGGTGAAGCCGATCATCCGGAACCCCTCGTTCTGCCGCTCCTTGTCCGTCTTCGGCTTCAGCGAATATTCCTCCCACTTCCCACCCGCCTTGTCGTGCCGGGTCATCACCAGTCGCTTGCCAGCCTCTTCCAGAATCACGGTGTTCCCCTCGATCTTCAGCTTCGCCTTCGTCACCACCGCCCAGCGGACCGGACCCACCGGCTTCACGATCGTGTCGGCCATCCGCACCGAGCTGTCCGCAGCATCGAGCACCACACTTCGTTTCACGCTGGCCGCCTGGTCCTGATAAGCCCGGCTCAGATCCACCATAGTGCCGCTCCGGGTGCCATCCTGCTTGATCGCCGAAACCGGGCAGCCCTCCTCCGGCGCGGCTTGCAGCTTGCCGTCGATGACCAGCGTGTTGTGCGAGAAATTGTTCAACCGCAGGTAGTCCCAGCGCTGTTTGCCGAAGTAGCCGGGCATGTTGTAGTCATCGCTGCCCAAGTCATGGAACCATCGCCGGCCGCCCGCCTCGTAAACGAAGGCCCCGGCATCGAGATGGCCGTGGCTGGCAGCGCCGGTGCCGCCCTTGATCGCCAGCCAGGCGGCGTCATCCGTCCAGCCGCTGCGGAGGAACACGAAGGACTGTTCCCCCTCGAAGCGTGCCGACAACGAAGTCGCCTGGTTCCCGCGGGGAGCCTCCGGCAACCACAGCAGGTGAAGCGGGAAGAAGCGCTGGTCGTTGGTCGTTCCACCGCCGCTTCCCTTTTTCAGCGACTTCTCTAACAACGACCTGACGTGCCGGGCCTGTGCAGCGTCCGCGAACTTCGTGGCGATCCAGCTCTGCGCCGGCGACGGCGCCGTTTCGCGGGCGTTGCCATCGGCGAAATTGAAGTCGACCCCGGTCGGACCCACCACCTGCATCATGAAATCCCCGCTGTTCCTGAGCACCGTCGGCACTTTGACCGGCTGCTTCAGCGACTCCCGCGCGGCGAGCAGCAGGACGTGGTAGTTGGTCCCGTAGTGCCAATAGCCCGGCCCCTCCGGATAGGCCCCGTCCGGCAGATAGAAATGTTCACATTTGCCAATCAGCTCGTCGCCATCCTTCACCAGCTCGCCGCATAGCTCCGGATCGCGCTCTTTCACCGCCTCCGCCGCCAGCGCCATCCCGGTGCCGCAGACCTGCGACCAGTTGTTGTAGGCGTCGCGCCACCACTTGGATTCCGGATGCAACTTGCCGAACGCCCGCAACCCCTTGTCAAACAAGGCGTCCTCGTAGCGCTTCCGCTGTTCCGAACTTAGTGCCGGATAGAGCCAGTCATAACCGATCGCCACCGCGGTCGACATCTCCGCGGTGTCGAGGAAGTGCGAGGGATTCCAATCCTTCAACGCGCAGGCGGCATCGAGCTCGCGGATCGTCCGGTCAAAGAAGCGCGCGTCGCCGGTCGTCCGCCAGGCCCAGCCGCAATGCAGCACGTGGTGCAGCGCCATGCGCGATTCCGAAAGCAGCCGCTTGCCGTCGGGGATGAGATACTCGCAGGTCCGCTGCTTGAGCACCTGCTCGGCCCGCTTGACCACCGCCTTCTGGATCCCCCCTGCCAAAGGATCCGCGGCGATCCGCGCCGTCACCTCCGCCTCCATCGCTGCCGGAAAAAGCAGCCGCGGATGCGGATCCGCCATCGCCACGCCAGTCATCACCATTGTCGTCCACAGGAATCTCATCGCGCCGGGATACGGCCGGAAACCGCCGCGACTTGCCGGATGCAGGGAGAAACCCCGAACTTGTGGCTCGACCGCGCCGTGATGCTAGGCGAGCCTGCCACCGATGAAATCGCTCGTCCTCCTTCTCGCCCTCGCCACCACCGCCCTCGCCGGACCACGGGTGAAGTTCGGCGACGACCGCTATTCGCTCGCCTTTCCCGAAGGCTGGAAAAAGGCCGAAGCGCCGAATCCGAAGGCGCTGGTGCCGCATGAGAATGCGGACGGCAGCGCGATCTTCGCCGTCAACCTGATGCCGGTCCCCAAGGACGCGAAGCCCGATCTCGAGGGCACCGCCAAGGACCTCGCCGGCGGTCTCGCCAAAAGCCTCGGCTTGAAGGACGACCCGGAAATCCAGGAAGGCGAGCTCGACGGCCTGCCCGCGCGCTTCGTCACCATGGTTCCCGACAAAAAGGCCGACGAACCCGCCCAGCTCGGCATGATCCTGGTGCTGGTCGAGGGCAAGACCGAGGTCATCGTGCTCCAGTCCACCGTCTCCGTCCCCGCCAAGGAAGCCACCCGCGAGGCCTGCCTGAGCATCATCATGTCGTTCAAGCGCGAGGACGTGAAGTAAAGCCGCCTTGCGAGCTCCGCGCCGTTCGAGTGTTCCTCACGCGGATTGTCCGAACATTTACCGGTAATTTACCAAGAGAGTCCCCTCTCGCGGTGTCTTCTCTCATGGATGCGGCACTTACGCCCTTCCGTGAACCACGAGACACCATGAAACTCCGAATCCTGCCCATCGCGGCCAGCCTTGTCTTTGCCGCCCGTTTTCTCCACGCCGAGCCAGTTCCGGCTCCCGTCGCCGAAGCCCCGAAGCCCGCACCTGCGGTCGAACCCGCCAAGCCGGCCGAACCGAAAAAGCCCGCCGAGCTGCCGCCACCGAAACCCCTCGGCAACGAGGTCGGTAAAGGTCTCGCCTGGCTCGCCAAGGCCCAGAATTCCGACGGCGGCTGGGGCCAAGGCGGCGGCTGGCGGGTCAACCGTCAGGAAGGTCAAGGGGGTCGCGTCGAAGGCGACCAGATCCCCGATCCGTCTGACATTGGCAACACCGCGATCGCCCTCCAGGCCTTCCTGCGCGCCGGCACCAAGCTCGATACCGGCGAGCATTCGCAAAACGCCGCGAAGGCCGCCGCCTTCCTGCTCGCCCAACTGGAAGCCGACAAGGAAGACAACCTCTACGTCACCACGGCGCGCGACACCCAGCTCCAGTCGAAGATCGGTGCCTACGTCGATACCTTTCTCGCCGCGCAGATCCTCAGCGAACTGAAGGACCGCCTGCCCGATCCCGCCGACGAGCAGCGCCGGGTGAAGCTCCTGGACAAGGTCGTCGCCAAGATCCAGAAGCACCAGAAGGACGACGGGGCTTTCGCCGGCAACAACGGCTGGGCCTCCACCCTGTCGCAGGGAATTTGCAGCAAGGCGCTCAACGGCGCGTGGGCCGCCGGCGCGAAGGTCGATCTGGCGGCTCTGGAAAAAGACCACAACCAGAACGCCGACGGACTCGACCGGGCTTCGGGCGTGGTCGCCAGCGGCGCCGTCGCCGATGCCGGCGTCGAGATCTACCGCTACTCGGCGAAGCTCGGCGGAATGACCGGCTTCGCGATGAACAATGTGACCCGCCGCGCCGACCTCGAGAAAACCGTGAACGCCCCGACCGCAAGCGAGCCCGAAAAGGCGAAAGCCAAGGACGAACTCGCGAAGATCGATCAGTCGGACGCCGATCAGCAAGTCCTGCTCAAGCAAGTCGCCGGGCGGGTGCAGGAAAAGGGCTTCGTCGGTGGCTTCGGCAACCATGGCGGCGAGGAATTCATCAGCTACATGAACATCGGCGAAGCCCTGCGCGCGGCCGGCGGCGAGGAGTGGACGAAGTGGGACACGTCGATGACCAAAACCCTCCACGACGCCCAGAACGCCGACGGTTCGTGGGCCGGCCAGCACTGCATCACCGGCCGCACCTTCTGCACCGCTAGCGCCCTGATGGTCCTGATGACGGACCGTGCGCCGGTGCCCGTCATGGCGAAGAACGAAGCGGCGAAGCCATGAGCGGAATCGAGAAGTTGAGAGTCTAGGGTTGATGGTTGATAGTCAGAATCCAGAGATTCGCACCACCCTCCCGACCACTCTCAACTCTCAACTCTCAACTCTCAACTCTCAACTTTCAACTTTCAACTCTCAACTCTCAACTTCCCATGAACCGCGCCGCCTTCCTCCGTCTCGCCTGTGTCGCTCCCTGGTGCTTGAGGCTACCGGCCTCCGGCTGCAGGGTCGACGTCGGCGACATGCGGACGAAGGCGATCGCGTGGCTGTTAGAGCACCAGTCGCACGACGGTGCCTGGCGCTCCGACAGCTACGGAGCCTTCCGTGACGGCCGCGCGCTGACACCGGTCGTGCTGCGGGCGCTGCCGGCCGGCGACGCCGCGGTAAAGGCGTGCCGATGGCTGTTAGATAACAACGACACCTTGTTCGACGACTATCCGATCCATCTCGCCTCGGCCCTGCTCGAAGCGGCCGCCCGCTTCCCCGAACTCGCCCCACTGGCAAAGATCGCCCGGGACCGCCTGCTCTCGTTGCAATGCCCGGGCTCGGGCGGCTGGTCCTACTCGCCACGACCGCCGGCTGATGAATCGGCACCGATGCAGCAGGCGAATCTCTCCGCCACCGCGATGGCCATCGACGGCCTGCGCGCCGCGGGACTCGCGGCCGACGACCCGCGCCTCCGCAAGGCCGCGACTTTCCTGCCGATCTGCCACAACCACGCGGGCGGCGATCCGGGCTTCGACGACGGAGGTTTCTTCCAACTCCCCGCCGATCCCGCCCGCAACAAGGCCGGCCGCGCGGGCACCGACCGACTCGGGGTCATCCGCTACCGTTCCTACGCAAGCGCCACCGCCGACGGCCTGCGCGCCTTGTTGCTCTGCGGAGAAAAGTCCGATTCGCCGCCGGTCCGGGCCGCGGCGGACTGGTTGCGCCGCTTCGCCGGCCAGACCCCGGCGGATTTGAAATACTACACCGCTCGTAGCATCGCGCGGACCGCTAGCCTGCTCCCCGAACTCTTACCCCTCATCCCCGATCTCGCCGCCGGCCAGCAGCCGGACGGCTCCTGGCGCAACCCCGCCGGCGAAATGCGCGAGGACTGCCCCGTCGTCGCGACCTCACTCGCGCTGGAAGCCTTGTAACGCAACTTTGCAAATTGCGATCAGGGAGGCGGTGGTGTCGGAAAGGTTCGAAGCGCCGAGAGAAGCGGGCCGCCAGAAGCACGCAACTTGCAAAGTTGCGCTACTTCCCGAGCCGCAGATCCAGCGTCACCGGGAACTCCATCCCGGCGTCTTCCGGCGGCACTTCGACATAGTTCACCGCCGGTCCGCCGGCGCGTTCCTCGACGCGATGATAGCCGAAGCCTCCGGTTGAGGCCGGCTCCATTACCCCCGGCGTGTGACCGTGCTGCCAGAAGCGGTTCACACGGCGCGACTCCGCCTCGTAGGCATTCACCGGCAGCGTTTCATAACTCCGGCCGCCCGGATGGACCACGTGATAGACGCAACCGCCGAGCGATCGCTTGTTCCAGGTGTCCACGACATCGAAGGTCAACGGCGTGTGCACGCCGATCGTCGGATGCATCGCCGACCACGGGTCCCAGGCCTTGTAGCGGACGCCCGCGACGTGCTCGCCGCGACGACCGGTCGGTCGCAGCGGGATCCGGCGGCCGTTGCAGACCAGCACGTGCCGGCCTTCCACCATCCCGCTGACTTTCACCTGCACCCGCTCCACCGAGGAATCGACGTAGCGCGCCGTCCCCGCGGACGAACTCTCCTCGCCGAGCACGTGCCACGGCTCCAGCGCCGCGCGGATCTCGATCTCCACGCCGCTGTGGCAAACGCGGCCATACACCGGAAAGCGGAACTCATGGAAGGGCTCCAGCCACGAGGCTTCGAAGGGAATGCCGGCATTCTTCAAATCGGCCGCGACATCCTTCATGTCCTCGCGGATGAAATGCGGCAGCATGAAACGGTCGTGCAACTCGGTGCCCCAGCGGACCAACTTGCGGTGATAGGGGTCTTCCCAAAAGCGGGCAACCAGCGCGCGGACCAGCAGCATCTGGACAAGGCTCATCCGCGCGTGCGGCGGCATTTCAAAGGCACGCAATTCGAGGATGCCCAGCCGCCCGCTGGCGGCACCCGGCGCGTAGAGCTTGTCGATGCAGAACTCAGCACGGTGGGTATTGCCTGTTAGATCCGTCAGCATGTTGCGCAGGATCCGGTCGACCAGCCACGGCGGGTCGCCGCTCTCCGGCAATTCATTGAACGCGATCTCCAGTTCGAACAGGCGGTCGTCGCGGCCCTCATCGACCCGCGGCGCCTGGCTGGTCGGCCCGAGGAAAAGACCCGAGAAGAGATAAGACAGCCCCGGATGGTGCTGCCAGTAGGTGATGAAGCTCCGCAGCAAGCCCGGCCGCCGCAGGAAGGGACTGCGCTCGGGCGACTCGCCGCCGAGCGTGACATGATTGCCGCCGCCGGTGCCGGTGTGGCGGCCGTCGAGCATGAACTTCTCCGTGCCGAGCCGCGAAGTACGAGCCGCTTCGTACAAGACGGTCGTGTTCTGGACGAGGTCGCGCCAGTTGGTCACCGGGTGGACGTTGACCTCGATCACTCCGGGGTCCGGCGTGACCTTGATCCGCTCGACCCGCTTGTCCCAGGGCATCTCGTAGCCCTCGATGATCACCGGCAACTTCAGGCGCACGGCGACGTTCTCGATCGCCTCCAACAACGTCAGGTAGTGCTCCAGATGAGTGACCGGCGGGAAGAAAACGTGCAGCTTCCCGTTCCGCGGCTCAAAGCACAGCGCGGTGGTGGAGACCGGCTTCTCGGAATCCACAGCGGGCGGGGTCGGCGGCGTGATGCCGACCGCCGTCTGCAAGGTGCAACCGGCCGGCAGGATCGTCCCGTGCGCGGGCAGCTTGCTCACCGCCTCCAAGGGCGAGGCCTCCAGCGCGACCTGCTCGGTGCGCAATTCCTCCGCGACCTTCGGCAGCGAATCCAGCGGCAGCCGGAAGCCCATCGGCGAACCACCGGGCACCAGCGACATGCGGCCGCGGCGGAATGTCCACAGGTTGCTCTTCCAGATATCCTTTTCAGCATCCCACTCCAGCGGCAGCGCGAAGCCAGTCGGCTTCGACAGCCCGCGGTCGAGCAGGGTCGCAAGGTAGCGCCGTTCCAGCGGGTCGTCGATGTCCGCCGAGTAGGGATCGACGTTCGCCGGCAGGGTGCTCTCTTTCCACGCGTAGTAGAAGGCATCCTCGAAGCCCGCGATCAGATGGCTTTGGTCGCAGGAAAGCAATTCGGTGACCTTGGTGGCGAAGCGCCGCGCGTCCTCGATCCCATGGCCGAGATCAGCGGTCGGTGCGGCCAGCAGGCGCTCGTCCTTCCACAGCGGCTCGCCATCCTTTCGCCACGCCACGGTGTAGCCCCAGCGCGGCAGAGGCTCGCCGGGATACCATTTGCCCTCGCCATAATGCAGCAGTCCGCCGGGCGCGAAGACATCCTTGAGCTTGCCGAGCAGTCCCAGCGCCAGCGTGCGCTTCGCCGGGCTATCCGCGGTGAAATTCCACTCCGGTCCCTCCATGTCGTCGATCGACACGAAGGTCGGCTCGCCGCCCATCGTCAGCGCCACGTCGCCGGCTTCCAAACGCTCGTCGACCTTGTCGCCCAGCGCATCGATCGCCTCCCACTCGCTGTCCGAATACGGCTTGGTCACCCGCGGGTCCTCGTGGACACGGGTCACTTCGTTCGCCCACAGGAATTCCATCTCGCATTCGTCCACCCCGCCGACCACCGGTGCGGCGCTGGCCGGCTCCGGGGTGCAGGAAAGCGGGATGTGCCCCTCTCCAGCAAACAAGCCCGAGGTCGGGTCCAGCCCGATCCAGCCGCCGCCGGGAATGTAAACTTCCGTCCACGCGTGAAGGTCGGTGAAATCTTCCGCCGCTCCGCTCGGCCCGTCGAGCGACTCCTGGTCGGGTTTCAACTGCACCAGATAGCCCGACACGAAGCGCGCCGCCAGCCCGAGGTGTCGCAGTGCCTGGACCAGCAAATAGGCCGAATCGCGGCACGAGCCGGTGCCCCGTTCAAAGGTCTGCTCGCAAGTCTGCACCCCCGCTTCGAGCCGGATCACGTAGCCGACCGCCTGGTGCGCACGGAAATTGACGTCCACCAGAAAATCGACCGTCCGCTTCTGCTCGCGGGGGATCGCTTCCAGCCACTTCATCAGGTGCGGGCCGCTCTCCTTGATCTTGAGGTAAGGCGCGAGCTCCTGCTTGAGGCCCGGCGAATAGGTGAAGGGGAAATCCTCCGCGTCCGGTTCCAGGAAGAAATCGAAGGGATTGATGACCGTCAGATCGGCGACCAGATCGACCTCGATCTTGAGATTCCGGGTCTTTTCCGGGAAAACCAGCCGAGCCACCCAGTTGCCGAAGGGATCCTGCTGCCAGTTGAGGAAGTGGTTCTTCGGCTCGATGTTCAGCGAATATGCCAGCACCGGCGTCCGCGAATGGACGCAGGGCCGCAGGCGGATGACGTGGGGGGAAAGGGTCACCTCGCGGTCGTAGCGATATTCAGTGACGTGATGGAGGCCAACTCGGATTGCCATGGGGTTCGCGAGCCATGTAGCGCCCGCCATGCCAAGTGAAGCAAGGATGAACGGAAGGCATGATCGCCCCCCGGGGAAGTCGGCTGCGTCGCCCATTCGGCGTTGAAGGGTGAAATCATGCCGTCCCCGTGCTTCAGCGAGCCAGTGGCGCGCGGTCCCAGGCCAATGACACAGCTCCCGCTGGAAGGCCACCACCCTCTTCCCCGTAGTCGCCCCATGGCCCTCAAACCCTTGCTCCTCTCGCTCGGCCTCGCCGCCTCCATCCTCGCCGCTGAGCCCGATGCCGGCTTCCAATCGATCTTCGACGGCACCCTCAAGCAGTGGGAGGGCGACCCCACCTACTGGCGGGCGGAGAATGGCGTCCTGATCGGCGAGGTGAAACCGGAAACCCTGCTCAAGAAAAATTCCTTCATTATCTGGCGCGGCGGCGAACTGGCGGACTTCGAGCTGAAACTCGATTACCGCGTCTCCGATAAGGGGAACAGCGGTATCAACTACCGCAGCATCCAGGTCCCCGACCCCGTCACGAAATGGGCCATGCAGGGCTACCAGGCCGACATCGACGGCCAGGACCAGTGGAGCGGCCAGAATTACGAGGAACGCGGCCGCACCTTCCTCGCCTACCGCGGCCAAAGCGTGATCCTCAAGCCCGGCCAGAAGCCGGAGATCGCCAAGGCCCTGGGCGACCGCGCGGAACTCCAGAAGCAGGTAAAAAAGAACGACTGGAACGAAGTTCACCTGATCCTCAAAGGCAACCGCCTCCAGCACTTCACCAACGGCGTCCTGATGTCCGAAGTCCTCGACGAGGACCCCGAAAAGCGCCGGGCGAGCGGTCTGTTAGGCGTCCAGGTCCACGTCGGCCCGCCGATGAAAATCGAATACCGGAACATCCGGGTGAAGCGGCTGTGACGCGGGTCTTGCAAGGCCCGACGTGAACCGCTCAAGGCACCCGCGTCACCGGTTCCACATCCCCCCGCCGGAGGATGCCCTTCACCCATTCCTTCAGCGCCGCGAATCCCCGCGCCAGGGAATGCTCGCGGACCCCGTGCAGCTTCAGATGACCGGCCATGCCCTCCTCGTGCCCCCGGTAGCGCGGCAGGAACAGCAGCAACTTCATTTCCTCCCCGCCCGCCCGATGGACCAGCGCCGGGGACAGCAGGCCCTTTTCAAGATGCCGCGTCCCGTCCGGCAGCGGGACCGTCCGCTCGTCGAGCACGCACCAGCGGCGGTAGCGGAAGACCGCGCTGCCATCGTCCAACAGCACCATCCGTCCGCCGGTCCGCGGCGGCAAGCCGGCCACCCGGCCGAGCGTGAAGGCATGCGGTTGCTCCGGCGTCGCCCGCTTCCGCCCGCGCCACGGCAGCAGGATGTCCGCGGCATAGCGCGAACCGAAAATCGCCAGGCGCAAGGCCGCCGGAGCCAGCCAGGCGGCGACCGCGATGATCACGAGGCAGAGCGCCGCCGCCAGCCAGGGAGCGATCAGGTAAACCAGTCCCACCGATGCCAGCACGCCGGTGCGCGCGAGCTTCAGCAGCGCGTCGAGCGTCGAGAACGGCGACAGGATGATCAGCACGTTGATCGCGTGGCTGCAAATCCACACCAGCAGGAAGGCGATCACCGCGGCAGGCACGATCAGCCAGGCGGCATCGATCCCGGCGAAGCCCAGCGCCGCGATCGACGCGACCGGCACCTCCAGCGCCCGCTCGGCCTGCAGGTGCTTCACCATTTCCTGTGCCACCAGCGGCACGAAGGCCCCGCTCGCCACCAGCGCGCTCGCCTTGTTTTCGAAGAGTTCGACCATGTCGAAGGGCTTCTTCAGCACCCCCGGCACCGCGGTTCCCAGCGAGTCCTTGAGAAAGCACAGCGCCAACAGCGCGAGCCCCGTCCCCCACGCCCACGGCTGGGCATACCACGGCAGCGACGCCCGCCCTGCCGCCGGGGTTTTCCAATAGCGCCACGCCCCGACCGAACTCACCCCGAGCAGCGGGGAAATCGCCACGCCGGTGATCTCGGTGATGCCCTGGGTCAGCGCCACGCCGGGGAGATAGGCTTCCTCCTTCGGCGGCGGCACGGCTTCGGGGTCCGCGGCGCGGAGAGGCGCGGTGAAAAGAAGCATCAGGCAAAGCCAGCCGCGGAGACCATTCATGCCGGATGGAATATCATCTGCCGCAGGATCCGTCCATGGTTCCTCTATCGCCGTGGGCCGGATTCCCCCAGATGCAGCTTGAGGATCCGCTTCACCTCCCCCGCGCACTCCGGTGAATTCTGGACGCTGTGCCCAGCCGGCACGATTTCCTCGCTCTCCACCCCCTCGAGCCGCGACGACCAGTAGGGAACGATGCCGTCGGAACTTTCCGGCGTGTCGCCCTTGCCCCGGTCCCCGATCACCGAGTGAACCTTCAGCCCTTCCCGGAACGGCACCCGGTCGAGCGCCTTGTAGGCGGGATAGGACGGGGAGAGCGACCCGACGCTGGTGAACCATCCTTTCGACGAGCTTTCGCCGGTGGTCAGCAGGCTGCCGAAATCGTTCAGGGTCAGGTCGATCAGATCCACGGTCAGGGTCTTCGGCAGGCGGATCATGTTGGTCATCCAGTTCGAGAAAAAGCGGTCGGCCATCGGCGAGCCGCGGTGGGGCGCGGCGAGGAAAACGACGCGGTCGGGCTGCGGCATGGCCTCGTACATCGTGAGCTGCCGGATCGCCTCGCGAGTCTCCTTGTTCTCCGTGATCTGTTCGATCGGACGCTCTTGGAAACATTGGTAGAGCTGGTCGCCGGGCTTCTTGAGCGAGGCATGGGAAATGACGCCCCCCATCGAATGACCGACCACCACCATGCGTTCCCATTGGTCGGCCGCTCCCTGCTTCCGGGCAAAGGCATCCGCCCGGGCCATCTCCTGCCGGAAACGCGCCGCACTGAAGGTCCAGTTGTTTCCGGTGGGGTAACTGTAGAACCAGATCTGATAGTTGTCGCGAAACCACGGCTCGCGGTTGAGCTCGTTGTAGAGCTTCTTGAAGGCGCCGGGGCTGGATTTCAAACCATGCACCAGCACCAGCGGGATCCGCTTCGGATCGTAGGGCGAAGTGACGTAAAGCCGGGTCTCCTCGGTGAAGCGGCTCGGCAGGAAGACTTTCGCGAGATCGAGGTCGTCGAGGTCGCTCATCTGCCAATAAAAGGCCGCCGGCGCCGACCAGTCGGCCGCAAGCGCGACCTTCCGGGCACCCACCTCCACCGGCTTTGCCCTGCCCGGATAAAGGAAAGCCCACTCCGGCGGGCGGCCGGAAGGAAAACGCAGCACCGCGGTCAGCATCAGCGGGACTCCCGTGGGCGGCTCAAACTCCCAGCGCGGCCGACCTTCCTGCGCGGTCTTCTTCCACGCGACCACCGGAACACCGATCCCCTCCACCCGATGCCGCGTGCCCACCGATTCCGTCGATACCGCGGCCGCCGGGATCAAGGCGTCGATATCGGCGATCCGGATCCCCACGCCCAGCGAGCGGGACTCGTCAATCGTGGCACCCATCGCCGCCGACTTTTCATGATAAGTTCCGGAGCCGCAGCGCAGCCGGTCCACCAGCTTGGCGACGGCCGAGTTGTAGGAAGCAATCGCCACTTCGTGCTCCGTAGCCGTGTCCGCCCGGGAGACTCCCAACCAAGCGGCGCGGGCCTGCTCGACCTGCACCATCACATCGCCCCGCGAAGCCCGGGGCAGGCTCAGGCAGACCGGCGCAGACGGGGTTCCGCATTGGCAGAGAACCAGGACGGCGGCACATGTAGGGATCCAATTGAGCTTCATCGGCCCGGAACGACTAGCGACCGGCACCGGCCTCTGCAAGCTGGCACTCGGCAGGTTCCCGGAGCCGCTTCCTCCTTGAGTCGCGGGCTGGATCCGATAGTCCATTTCCCATGGCAGGCTCTCCCGATGAAACCCCGCGCCCCCACCGCTGCCGCATCGTCCTCACCGGCGGCCCCGGCGGTGGCAAGACGACCGCGGCCGACCTGTTCCGCCGCGAGATCGGCGAACGCGTGGTGATCGTCCCCGAAGCGGCGACCATGATCTTCTCCGGCGGCTTCCCGCGCTACAGCGACATCCGCACGCGACAGGCGGCACAGAGGACGATCTATCATGTTCAAAGGAACCTCGAAGATGTGCAGGCCGCCCGCTACCCCGACCGGATGCTGCTCTGCGACCGCGGCACCGTCGATGGCGCCGCTTACTGGCCCGGCGAAACGGAGGAATTCTTCGCCGACCTCGGCACCAGCGCTGAAGCCGAGATTGCCCGCTACGACGCCGTCATATTCTTCGAAAGCGCGGCAGTGGGCGGCATGGGCATTGAGGGCGGCAACCCCGTTCGCAAGGAGTCCTTGGAAGAAGCGGTCGCTCTGGACGCACGCCTCCGCCTCGTCTGGTCGCGGCACCCGCGCTTCGTCGTGGTGAACCATCATCCGTCGTTTTTCCAGAAGATCACCCGCGGACTCGATATCCTTCACGAGCTGATCGGGGATCATGAAATATCTCGTGACCCGTCTCCCCCCCCACCTGCAAATTAACGATTTCCTGCTATCGGCAATTTGTGTTAGCTCTCGACATGGCCAGTCGGAAAAAAGCGAAGAACTCAAAAGGCCGCCGTTACTCGGCGGAGGAAAAAGCCACCATCATCGCCCATGTCGAGAAGGTGAATGCCAGTAAAGGCCGTGGCGGCCAGACTGCAGCGTCAAAGAAGTTCGGGATCTCCATGCTGACGATCTCCACGTGGATGAAGGCCTCGCCCGCCGCCGCGGGTGGCGGTGCCGGCAAGTCGAAATCGGTCAACGGAGCCCTCGCAAAACTCGCCGCCCTGCATTCGCAGATCGAAGCCAAGGAGAAGGAGATCGCGAAACTCCGCCAGCAGTTCGACGTGCTCAAGCGATCCCTCTGAGCTCGTCCGCCCCGCTGGCAACCGCGTTCCCACGCGACGGATGGCTTCCCTCGCGCGAAGCCGCCCGTCGTGCGGATTGCACCGGACCTGCGGAGTATTGCACGGTCACCCATCGTGGGATGATCCGATGATTCCCGTAACTCGTTCAGGCTGGGTCACACGGGATCGTTGCTGAAGCTTGCACTGCAATTGCTGGAGTCACCACCAATGCTGTCGCGGGGAATCCGCGACAGCGGTCATCCCAAGCAAACATAGCCATGAAAGCCTCATCGATCCTGACCCTCACAGCCGCCGCAGTGGTCGCCGTCCTCAGCTCCTGCACCATCGAACCGACCACGGTGGTCACGCCCTCCGCCGGCCCCGAGATCACCACCCAGCGCACCACGCAGACGACTGATCCTTGGTCCGGCTCGACCACGACCCGCAAGGAAACCCAGACCACGTCTCCGCAGTACTGAGTCCACCGACCTAACCTCGAAGTCGTCGAGGTGCCCATCCTCCGGCAGCAGGTCGTCAAGCAAGGTGCGCGACGCCGGAATGTTTCATTGGCCGTTGCCGAGATCGGAGATGTGCCGCTTCCCGGAACCATCCGGAGTGACGCCAGAGGTCTGATAAAACGCTGCGGTTGCCGTCTTGACCCGCAGCTTCGCGTCGGGAATCGCCAGCGCTCCAAGGATCCGGAGCCACGCGGGAGTGCCGCGCGATGCGGGCGATTCCCCGTGCGATCCCAGCCGGCGGCAGCACGAAGTCGACGACTGGAAAAACCCGGTCGACTCCCCTCGGGTTACTCGACTCGACGGGCGGGGGGATGGTTCAGTTTCAGACATCGAACGATCCACCCTGCGGCCTGCCTCACAGCGGAACCACCTCCATTCTTCCGCACCGCCGCCGGGACCGGAGCCTTTCAGGAGCTTCCCGGACTCAGCGTCCTTTCCGAACAAGAAGCCGGTAGAGCAAGAGGATGAGGATCGCGCCGACCACCGACGCCACGAAGCCAGCCGCGTCATCCGCGCGATACCAGCCGAGGGTGCGGCCAAGGTAGTTGGCCACCAGCGAGCCACCGATCCCGAGGAGGATGGTAATGAACCAGCCGCCGGGATCGCGGCCAGGGGTAAGGAGCTTGGCGATGGCTCCGGCAAGGAGCCCGATGAGGATGATTCCGATGATTGACATAAGTGGAGCTAGGTTTCCGCGCAATGCCCTTGCAGCAACCGTTCCACTTGTCACAACTCTACCATTTCCCCGCACCACGGGGTTTTGCCGGGCCCCTTGGATTGAGAGCGCGGGTCGCATCAGCCGCAGCATGCAAGAAAAGTCATCGCCATCGTTGCGAAATGCACCCGCCCGTTTCCCGGACCTGCCGACGAAAAAACCGGTGACCTTCGTGAAAAGGCCACCGGCTTTCGCAATCCGCGGCAGCGCTGAAACATCCGCCCGCCAGGGGGAAGTGCCGGACCGGAGTTTCATCTGCCGCGAGCCGGCGGGGGGGCCGCCGGCACTTCTTTTTTTGGGGGAGAATCTTGGATGGTCGGAGCAGAGCTTGTCCCCTTTCCAACCCGCATTCCCTTCTTGCAGGGGCGGTGCCATTCTAAGGAAAAGCGTAAGATCCTTACGCCTGTAGTATGGGCTTCCTCCCGGGCCTGGACCGACGTTCAACCGGATGTGCGAATTGCATCCATACCAGCTCACTCTGCACGGTCCCTGCCGCGCCTCAATGGTCGGCCTTGGCAGATCGCTTGAGAAACCGAGTTAGCAGCAAGCGGAGATCCGCCGGACTCACCGGCTTCACCAGATGGGGAAGCGGATTTTTTCCCGTTAAATTGTTAGAAAGGATTGGTGCTGGTTGATCGGGCGATGTTCCGACATCGCCTGTTTGAACAAACGTTTCAAATCAACCAACACCATGGATCAACAGACAGG
>Ga0247843_1002868_pt1 | contig 29885 bp, 23 predicted proteins | sample LaCruzMarch2017__FD_192420 | JGI IMG/M metagenome (GOLD analysis project Ga0247843, IMG submission 192420) | Freshwater microbial communities from meromictic Lake La Cruz, Castile-La Mancha, Spain - LaCruzMarch2017_8m | ecosystem: Environmental > Aquatic > Freshwater > Lake | place: Spain... | reverse complement strand
CGGTATACTTGCACTTCCAGAATAACTAGCACTTCCACTATTCGGTATACTTGCACTTCCAGAATAACTAGCACTTCCACTATTCGGTATACTTGCACTTCCAGAATAACTAGCGCTTCCACTATTCGGTATACTTGCACTTCCAGAATAACTAGCACTTCCACTATTCGGTATACTTGCACTATCTTCGTAATCGTCATAATCGTCTATATATTCAGACTCACAAGTAATATCTGCATAAGTTGCATATCCTATATATGTATTATTAAATAGTTTAGATTTTCCAAATTTCATATTCATCATATTCATATGCATGCGATAGTCATTCTGACTGAAATTATGGGGTGTAAATTGTGTAAATATTTGAGGTTTCGTTTCAACTTTAATAGGAGCCATTATAGGAATTAATCCATTTTGAGTATATTGTGATAGATTTTGATAACACGATCTTGATTGCGAACTCATTTATTATAAAATAAATTAAATTATTTAATTTTCAACAAAGTTATTTGTGTATCATTGCCTAAAACATTAACTTCTGCATTTGATATTAACTTAATTCTAAAAATCAATTTATCTTGTACTGATAAAACTCCATTTAAATATGTATAACTTCCACCATCTTTCGTTATTGTACCAGTGCATACAGTTGGATATTTATTATTATTTTCATCAACACACGCAAATGTTAAAATCTCCGTATTTAACTTCGCAACAGATATATTACATGTAAAAAAATACACACCAGTTTGACTAATTGTAAATCCATTTTCATCTACTGATGAAATATCGTTTCCAGTTATTTTACTCCAATTATCAACAAAAGAATAAGGCTGAATATTATCTACAGAACTCTTTGAAAATAATATAAAATCAAACTCTCCTTTTGGTCCAGGTTCACCTTTTTCTCCTTTTTCACCTTTTTCTCCAATAGGGCCAATATCTCCTTTAGGACCAATATCGCCTTTTTCTCCTTTTTCACCTTGAATACCTTGGGGTCCATTATCACCTCTATCACCATTTTCGCCATTTTTGCCATTATCTCCTTTCTCACCCTTCTCACCTGTGTCACCTTTCTCGCCTTTTTCACCCTTCTCACCCATATCACCTTTCTTTTGAGAATTTGAAATAAGTCTCATAATATTTCTAGCATCTACGTTTTGCATTTTTAATTAATAAATTTATAACTTTTAAATTAATAAATTACATTTAGATTTTTAACATCGGATTATAAATTTTTAAATACAATTGTATTTAAAAATTTAACTTTAAAAATTATGCTACTCGAGAATATGTATTAGGTTTAGGAGATATCGGAGGAGGTGATAGTCGATATTCTTTTTTATAAAGATTTGTATTAGATTCAGCTATATTTTTTTGTTGTTGTTCTGAATATGTTAAATTTTTTACTTTTATATTTTTAGTTTTTATACACTCTATATTGCCATTCATATTATCAACATCAAATTCACCTTCTTTGCACCATTCGTTGTTATGGGGGTTGGGAGGTCGTTTAGGACTAATTCTTCCTAAACGTGGTTTTTCGAACCATCCACCTTTAGTGTATGATACTAAATCGCCTTCAGCTATACCATCATTTTTTCTAACACGTTTACGAGATTTTTTAACTTTTCTACTAGTTTTTCTACTAGTTTTTCTAGTATACTTTTTTGATTTAGAACGTTTTTTAATACTTAAATGTTTTTTTAAGTTCTTTTGCATTTTTATTTTATAGAAATAAAAAATTAAAAATTATATTTAGAAAAATCTATTCTAAATAAAAAATGAATTTTTAATAAACATACGTACTTAATTATCAGGATATGAAAAATACAATGGTAAATGAAAATAATCATGACAATAATCATGCCAATAATCATGACGATAATCATGACGATAATCATGACGATAATCATGACGATAATCATGACGATAATTCTATATGTGAAAAATTTAGATTTGAAATATTAAAGAATTACTTTGAAGACCGAGGTATAGTTCGCCACCAAATAGACACTTTCAATGATTATCTAAATAATGGTATTTCAAGAGTTGTAAAAGAATCTGATATTATTATTGATACTAAAGAACAAAAATATACTGTTAGTTTTGGTGATGTTTATATTCCTAATCCTTCTTTGATCGAAGAAGACAGATCAGTACGTTTTTATTACCCCCAAGAAGCTAGAACTAGAGATTTAACTTATGACTCCCCTATTCACGTCGATATAATCGAAAAACTTGAGTTAGAAGGGCAAGAACCTGAAATAACACATCATAGAAGAGTAATTATAGGACGAACTCCGATTATGTTAGGTTCCGACAAATGCAATTTAAAAGATTTTACAAAAAAGGAACTAGTTGAAAAAGGAGAATGTGAATGGGATTCTGGTGGTTATTTTATAATTCGTGGAAAAGAACGTGTTCTTATTGGTCAACTTCGCGGTGTTTATAATCAACCAATAGTTTTACAACAAAAAGCAGGAGAACGTTATAAATATATTTGCGAAGTTAGAAGTATGTCCGAGGAAACAGGACATTCAGTATTAATACAAATAAAAGTTGCCTCGGACGATAGAGGTATTGTATTTACTCTTCCAAATATTAAAGAAGTTATTCCTGTTGGAATTGTTTTTAAAGCTCTTGGATATCTAACTGAAGAAGAGATACGTAATATAATCGGACTCTACGACGAAAAAACTTCTAAATATATTAAATATATCATCAGAGATAGTGAATTCATAAAAACACAGAATGACGCATTAAAGTACATTGGTCAATATTCCGCTCATACTATAAAAGATGAAAAACGCGCTGACTATGCTTTGCAGATTGTCGAAAATGAATTACTCCCTCATATGGGAATTTCATCTACAATAAAAGAAAAGGTCTATTTCCTAGGTAATATGATAAATAAACTTTTAAGAGCAAATATAGGTGAAAGACATGAAGATGACCGTGATAATTACGTAAATAAAAGAGTAGAAATGGCAGGTGTTTTATGTTGTGATCTATTTAGAGCTCTTTTTAAACGATTCTTGAAAAGTATTCAAGTACAGCTAGATAAAAAGAAACAACATCCAGATATCTTGAGTATTATTTCGAGAACATCAAGCATAACTTTAGGGTTAAAACATTCGTTTTGTGTTCCAGCTGGAACAATGGTTACGATGTCTAATGGTTTATCTTATCCTATTGAAAAACTTTCAGAATTAAGCAATGAACATGAAAAGGTTTTAGGCTGGAATGGAACTGGTATGATTTCAACTAGACATGGTGGATTAGTAAACCAAGGAGTAAAAGATACATTAAAATTAACATTTGAAGATGGTAGAAAATTAATTTGCACTCCTGATCACAAAATCCTTGTTTTAAATGAAGACAAAACTACTGAGTGGGTAGAAGCTATGAATATACCTATTCATTCAAGAATTGTTACAGGTCTTGATAATCCAACTGATAATATTGATGAAGATTTGGGAAATAAATGGGAATTTGAAACATATAACGGTGTTAATAGACAAACATGGACTGTGTCTACACAAGAAGAAAGAAATAAAACCTTAGCATTAATGAGAATTTTGGGATATATCATATGTGATGGTCATTTGTCCGAAATTCAAAGAAATCAAGGAATGGTATATTTAGGAACGTTATTCGATTTTGAACGTTTTATAGACGATTATAAACTTGTTACAGGAATAGAAGAAACACCGGTAGTAAATAATGTTGTGACGGATAATTGGGGATCTACGTACTCGATAAGAATATCAAGTCAGTTATCTCATACGTTGAAAAATATTGAAGGAGTTATAACAGGTAGAAAGGTGACACAGGAAAGAAGTATCCCATACTTTCTTTCAGCAGACAATTGTCCAAAAAGTGTTATTCGAGAATTTTTAGGCGGTCTTTTTGGTGGAGATGGTCATTCGCCAAGATTAGATATTCGAAAAGGAGAAAGAACATGTATAGACGGTGTAAAATTTTCCTGGACAACAGAAGAAGAAAATTTAAAAGTTTTAAAAGAAGTTTTTGAAAACATACAGAAATTATTAGAAAAAGTTGGTGTAAAAGATACGTATATTAACGGGCCTTACGAGCAAGAAGAAAATGATAGATATATTTATAGAATACATTTACCTTCAAATACTGATTTTCATAAGTATGTTGGATTTAGATACTGTATTCATAAAAGTTATAAACTAAATATCGTATCATCATACTGGAGAATGGAAGAAGAAATTAAAAAACAACATTCTTTCATTATCAATACTGTAAACAAATTGAAAGAAGATGATAAAAAAATGACTGTTAAAAAAGCTTTAGACATTGCACGCAAAGAATTAACTGATAGAGAATACATTTTAAATAATTATTATTCATTGTCAAGCGAAAGAGATATTAGAAAGAGAAGAGAAAAAGGACGTTCTATAGAATTAAAGTACTTACAAGAAAAATTTGGAGTTCCTGACGCCAAAGATTTTATAAATGATATGGGAGCTTTATACATGTTTCAAGGTGAGTATGCTAATAATAGAGAGACTGTCGAACTTCCATGTTTTTCAATGAAATTAATGGATATTAGAAATGATAAACCACAAGTTGTCTACGATGTTACAAATGTCGAAATCTGTAAATCGTTTTTTGCAGGTGGATTTGTGGTCCACAACTGTACAGGCAATTGGGGAATACAAAAGAACAATTACATCCGAACAGGTGTTTCACAAGTTTTATCTAGAATGACCCACGGTTCAGTGATAAGTCATTTAAGACGTATAAACATACCTATAGGAAAGGAAGGAAAAAATGCAAAAATTCGACAAATTCATTCAAGTCAAATTATGTATATCTGCCCAGCAGAAACTCCTGAAGGCCAATCGATCGGGATAGTTCTTAATCTCGCGCTATTGACAACTGTTACGCGTCGTATTCCAACTGTAATTGTCAAAGAGATAGTAGAAAATAGTGAAAATCTGATATTTATTAATGATTATAATGGTAAAAATGACAAAGCAAAGGTATTTTTAAATGGTATTTTAATGGGTTTTGCAATCGATCCTGTTGATTTTCTCGACGAAATGAAATCTTATAGATCTAGTGAACTTCTTCATAAAGATGTGTCTTTTACTTATGACAAACTTGATAACGAAATTCGCGTATTTTGCGATGAAGGGCGTTTTACAAGACCTGTTTTTACTGTTGGAGAAAATAATAAACTTAAAATTACAGAAAATGATAAACCAAACTGGAATGAACTCGTCGAGAAAGAAGTAATTCAATATGTAGATAATTCAGAGGTGGAAAATTCAGTTATTGCTATGAATGATGATGATTTGAAGAAATTTAAATGCGATTATCAAGAAATTCACCCTTCTATGATGCTTGGAATTATGGCGAGTAGTATACCCTTTCCTGACCACTCGCAATGTATATTCCACGAAGAACCAGTTTATATGGCTGATGGAACTACAAAAAAAATTAAAGATGTAAAAATAGGTGATGTTGTAATATCTTTTAATCCTGAAAACCAAAAACAAAGTTTTGTGAAGGTTATACATACTGAAACACATCCTACTAATAAAAAACTATTTGATATTGAAACAATAAGTAATAGAAAAATAACAGCTACTTTTGATCATAGATTTATGACATCTGATGGGTGGAAACGTCTTGAACATCTAAAAGAAAATAATACTTTAATTGGAATTTCTTTAGAACCAAAACCAGTTTCAACTATTGTTGACAATTTTACAGTTTTAAATCACGAAACTTTTATTAAAAATTGTATAAATGCTGGAATTGTAAAAAATCAGGCAGAAAAATATGTGGTTGAGTGTGAAAATTTATTACCTTTAGAAAGCACTTCTAAATATATGCATGTTATTTCTAGAATATTTGGGTTTTTATTAACTGATGCATGGATTGGTATAACAGAAAATCCTAGATTAAGTGCTGATTTTGGTTCTGAATATAGTTTAGAACTTTTTGAAAAAGATATCGAATATCTAGGATTTCAAACTAAAAAAAATGAATATTTTGAAATGTATAAATTTGAAGATTATGGAGCTTTACCTGCATTATTTATAGCATTAGGAATTACATGTGATAAAAAAATTAACAAAGAAGCATGTAAAATACCATTTTGGATTATGAATGGTTCAGACATGATAAAAAGAGAATTTCTTGCTGGTTTTGAAGGAGGAAATAAAAAAACAAACATGAATATTTCAATAACAACAAAAAGTATTCATACAGATTATCTAGAATCTTTAATTAGTATGATGTCAGACATAGTTAAATTATTTAGAGATCTTGATATAGTTGTTGAAGATGTAAAACATAGGCCTGAATCTGAAAATAGAATCGAAGTTTCTTATTGTATAAGTTCTTCTAGCGAAGATTTGATAAAATATTTTGACACTGTTAATTATAGATACAATGTTTTAAAACAAGTTGAGAGTGGAAAATTAGTTGAGTATTTGAAATATGCAGAGTACATAAATAAAAATAGCATAGATTTACCAAAAGGGCTTTTAACAGTCAAGGAATGGTATAATTCGATTGAAACTAAAAATACAACATTATTCATACCTATCAAACATATTACAGAATCAGATGAGAATATTATATCTGATATTACAGTTGATTCAGACAACCAAAGTTTTTTATGCGGTGATACATTTTGTGTGCATAATTCACCTAGAAATTTATACCAAAGTTCAATGGGGAAACAAGCTATCGGCATGTTTGCACAGTCACATCAGGTAAGATCAGATACCATTGTACATGTATTAGATTATCCACAGAAACCATTAGTTAATACCACCCCGGCAGAATTCCTAGGTTTTAATGATATGCCTGCAGGAATTAATGCTATAGTCGCGGTAATGTGTTATACTGGGTTTAATTGGTAGACCCTGTCGAAAAAAAATTTCGGCAAGTCATCGTTATGGATGGCAACGTATTCAAATTGCGGGAAAGTCCAAAGAAATTAATTTCGCTTATTTAACTACTAAATTACTCGAGAAATCTAGTAATGGCTCTAGTTAACTGCTAGAGGTATAGTAAAAACGTTAAATATATTAAGGATAATCCGCAGCCAAGCTCTTAAATTCGTCATACTAGAATATAGAGAAGGTTCAACGACTAAATGGATACGGGCATGAGAAACTTAGTAAATTTCAATGATTGCTCAAGATATAGTCTGTCCCACCTGAGAAGGTGTTTGAGTTTAGATGGTATATTCCCATAACAATAGTTTATATTATCGATGCTTAAATAGAAACTTGGTTTCGAGGGTAAAACGCAACCAGGAAGATAGTGTTATTATAAATAGATCAGCTATAGAAAGAGGATTATTTGTTTCAACATCTTATAGAACTTTGGTAGATGAGGAAAAGAAACAAGGTACTTATAATTATGAAACAATATGTATGCCACCCGTTGATAAGAGAAAAAGGAATTGTAATTATAGTTATCTAAATGAAACTGGTATAGTTCAACAAAGAATTAATGGAAAAGCCACATTTGTTAATAAAGGTGATGTAATAATCGGGAAAACTTTGACAAAATCAAACAAGAATGGAGAAGAAGAAATTTACGATTGTAGTTTTATAATTAAGAGCGGTGAAGAAGGATATATAGATAAAGTTATTGAAACTGTTACACCAAATGGATATAAAATGATAAAGGTTACAATTAGAAACCAAAAAATACCAGAAATAGGCGACAAATTTGCAAGCTTCAAAACAGGGGTATGTGAAGTTTTAACAACTTCAGGGTGGAAACTAATTGAAAATATTACTTTGGATGATAAAGTTGCGATACTTGATAACGATAATGTTAAGTACGAAAATCCTACTGAAACATATTGTTATGATTACGATGATAGATTATATGAACTTAAGTCACAACAAGTAGAAATGTCTGTAACTCATAATCATCGTATGTGGGTTAAGAAAAGATATGGGAAAGGTAGCAATTACAAAAAAGATTTTGAGTTTATCACAGCTGAAAATTGTTTTGGAAGAAGATTAAAATATAAAAAAAACATTAATAATTTTGAACCAGAAAAATGGATTGGTGATACATTTACAATTCCAGCATTTGAAGATTTTGAAGATAAAATTGTTGAAATGAAAGATTGGCTTATATTTTTTGGAATTTGGATTGCTGAAGGTTGTGCAAAAAATAATAATATTGTAATAGCTGCAAATAAGCATCGTGTACAAAAAGCATACAACGAATCAGTAACTAATATGGGTTATGATATATATAAAACTTTATCAGATGATTCGGATATTGTAATTAGACAAAATGGAGATAAAGTTCAAACACATAATTGTAAATATAGTATAAATAATAAACAATTAGCGAATTATATGAAACAATTTAGTGTTGGATCTGTAAATAAATTTTTACCAGAATGGGTTTGGAGTCTCAACAAAGAACAGTGTCGTATATTACTTACGGCTTTAGAATTGGGAGATGGTTATACTAGTAAAAGTAACAATAGATTTTATTACACATCTTCAAAAAAATTATGTGATGATGTTACGCGAGTAGCATTACATGCTGGGTATTCTACAAACTGTAGAGTTCCAGATGGTCGAAAAGCCGGAAGTTCATCATTAGTTAGTGACGGTCGAACTATAACAACTACAGAGGATAATTGGGTAATAACTATAATTAAATCAAAAAATGAACCAGAAATTAACCATGGTCATAGAAAACAGCAAAATGGACAATCAGAGGAATGGGTTCATTATAAAGGTAAAGTAGCTTGTTTAAGTGTAAGAACAGGTGTATTTTTATGTAGACAAAATGGAAAGCCTGCGTGGTCTGGAAACAGTAGAGCTGCTTAACAAACTTTGGGCGGTAAGAGATATTTTGAAAATAAATATCTAGTCATAAAATTTTATGGCAAAACACCTGGTTGCGGGAACATCCTTATATCTTTAACTACCACCTTTAACTGGAAACTTTTAAAGGGAACACGATTAATTGTCGTACCCAATGGTAATAAGGTTAAAGATTGGAAAATCCGCAGGATACTCTCTAAAGATTAATGACTTTCTATGAGGGATTCTCAACGACTGGTAAGGTGTTGGTCTGAGGAGTTGTCAACTCCAATGAAGGCTTAAGGTACAGTCTATTCCATAATCGAAAGATATGGTATTTAAGCAAAAAGGTACACTCGGAATGGTTTATAGTCAAGAAGAAATGCCATTTACTCAAGATGGAATTGTCCCTGATCTAATTTTGAATCCACAAGCAATTCCTTCCAGAATGACTATTAATGTTCTATTAGAAATGTTACTCGGGAAATCATGTGTATTAGAAGGAACATTTGGCGATGCAACTCCTTTTACTAAAAATAGTGTTAATATAGCCGAGTCATTATGTGATAGATTAGAAAATAACGGTTTTAACAGATTCGGCTGGGAAACTATGTATAGCGGTTTCACAGGAGAACCAATAAGTGCAAAGATCTACACAGCTCCATCGTATTACTGTAGATTGAAACATATGGTTTCTGACAAAGTACATTGTTTGGATATGAATACAGAAGTCCTAACTTTAGATGGTTGGAAAACAGCGCATCAATTAACTAAAAATGATCTCATTGCAACATTAAAAGATGAAAAGCTTGTATATGAAAATCCGATTGATATAATGATTTATCCCGATTACGAAGGTTCGATGTACTATATTAAAAATCAAGACATAGATTTAGCTGTAACAGGAAATCATAGAATGTGGATTTCAAGAGTTTGTGTAAATAAAGGAACTTGGTTGCCATATGATTTTGCTAGAGCAGATGAAATTGCAGGGAAACATTTGAAATATAAAAAAGATGCGGTATGGGAAAAAGAAGATCAATCTATTTCTGTAAATGAAAAACAAGTTGATATGAATTCATGGCTAATGTTTTTTGGAATATGGTATGCAGAAGGATGGGCAATCGGAACTGAAACATCTGGAAAAGTATGTGTTAATACTAATAAAAAAATCGTAAAAGATTTATCCACAGCTTTAAATAAATTAGGATACGAATTTAGCATAGAAGACAGTGATAAATTAGTAATATATGATTATCAACTATATTTATATATGAAACCACTGAGTGTAGAAGATGATAATAAAAAATTACCTTCTTGGGTATTCGAATTAAGTAAAAATCAAATACAAATTTTAATAAGAGCTATGCTTGTAGGAGATGAATTTTATACTAGGTCTCATATCTTAGCAGATCAAATTCAACAATTATGTCTACATGCTGGTTGGGCTGGTATTATATCTACAGAAGCAGTTGGTAATGTGTTAAGAATCCGTGTTATAACACAAAGATTAAATCCAATAGTAAATAATTGTGATGTAATTGACGAAAAACTAATAGAAAAAGAAAAATGTCCAGTATTCTGTTTGCAAGTTCCATCAGAAGTTTTCTATATCAGAAGAAATGGTAAAACATGCTGGACAGCAAATAGCAGAGCAAGCGGACATGTAACAACGCTTACTAGACAGCCTTTAGAGGGAAGATCGAGGGACGGTCAAGGGGAGCCTGTAGCCGTAGTTAATTTAAATTTTTATTTTAATATCTATTTAAATATCTATTTAAATATGAAGAAGTTGATATATCTGCTCAAACGATATATAAAAAACTACATGTGGATTTAAATGGAAATATAATGAAAAGAAAGAATTAGCTAGTCCTATATAGAGGGCAATACATTCAAATTGCGGGAAACTCCTAATGATTTTGATACCAAACTTTTATGGAAACGTATAAGTGGCTCTTGTTAACTACTGGAGGTATGGTAAAAATTCAAAATATATATGGACAATCCGCAGCCAAGCTCCTAAGTCTCAATGTCAAGGGATATGGAGAAGGTTCAACGACTAAATGTTTGTAGGCTTGAGAAAACTGACAATTTTCAGTGATAGCTTAAGATATAGTCTAGGCCCGCCTGGAAAGGTGCTACTTTTAAGATTATTGTAACTCTATATAAGTTATAAAATCGAATAAGTAGAAGTTGTGATTCTAGAAACAAATGTCTAGATGAACTTGGTATCACCGGGATTACGTTTTGGTGAGATGGAGAGAGATTGTTTAACAGGGGATACAATGATTTCTCTTTCAGAAGGTGTAAGCATTCCGATTAAAAATATGGAAAAGAGACATCATAATGTTTTAGGTTATTCGAATGGAAAAAATGGATTAATAAATTCATTACAATCTCACTTTTTATATAAAGGTAAAAAAGAGTGTATAAAAATAACGTTAGAAGACGGTAAAAATATTGAATGTACATATAACCATAAATTATTATCACAATATGAAAATTGGACAGAATCTAAGAATTTGAAAATAGGTGACAGATTAAAAGTAGGACTTACATATCCTTCTGTTAATTTTGAAAATGAGATACAAGAATGCGATAATTGGCAATTGAATGTAAATGATTTTACTTTTAAAACAAATACGTTTGATGAATATAAGAAGACTCTAGCTTTTTGCAGAATATTAGGTTATATCATAACAGATGGTAGTTTATCTGAAAATTGTGGACGTATTCAACTTGATCATAAACTTGACGTCGAAAATATAATTAGTGATCTGAATTTATTTCAGCAAACACCATTTCCAAAATTAAATTCTAAAAATTACTATGAGATAAATATACATAAAAATTTATTAAATATTATAATAAATATCAAAGGTGTTACTTTAGGTAAAAAAGTTAATAAAGAATTTGTATTACCATATTTCATCTATGATAATAAATGTCCAACACCTATTATTAGAGAATTCTTTGGAGCATTTTTTGGAGGAGATGGTCATACATGTATTTTAGGAATGAATGGAGGTAAACTAGATGTTATAACATCTGTAGCGTTTTCAAAATCTAGAAAACATGATTACACTGATTCGCTTATAAAGACAATGAATGATATTAAAGATATTTTATGTAAAAGATTTGATATAACTAATGTATCTATTCAAAATCTAAAAGAAACAACACATTCTAAGAAAAACTATACGAATGCAATTGACAAATGTTATCAATCTATATTGCTAATTCATGTTCAAGATTTACACAAATTTGAAGATAAAATAGGATTTAGATATTGCTGTCACAAAAGTCATAGACTTTTCGCTGGTTCTTCTTTTCACAGATATAAAAACTTAAATAAAAATTCCTTAATAGCATGTGATTATATTAAAAATATAGGAGTGTTAGACTGGTTTGATAAAAAAACTTATGCTATCGATAGAACTAGAGACTCTTTTCCAACTATGAATTTAAAAATAATAAATATCGAAAATATAGGAGAACAAGATGTATACGATATCCAAGTAGAAGATACACATTCGTTTTTGGCAAATGGAATAGTTGCGCATAATTGCATGATATCGCACGGGACAAGTCGATTTCTTAAAGAAAGACTTTTTGAAAAGTCCGATCCTTATACAATAAATATCTGTGATAACTGTGGTAATATTGCAACAACTCAGACAGATTGTAAATTTTGCAATGAAGATAAGATAAGCCGTGTTAATATGCCATATGCATCTAAATTACTTGTAGAAGAACTTATGGCTATGAATATTAAAATTCTATTCAAGGCTAAGTAAGTAGTTCGTAATAAGTAGTAATAATTAATAAAATTTTCTTAACCTAAAATTAAGGTTAAGAAAAATATTCTATTGTAATTTTGCCCATGTTTTGTAACAACTATTAACAAGTTAAACCGCATGATCTAGTTGTTTGTGCGCAATTTTCCCACTGAGTATTTCTTATAATATTTCTCATATATAGAGCAATAGAATGTGGATTGAAAGCAATTTCTGAAAAACAAAATAATTGCACTGGAATTCTTTGGTAAAAAGGCAAAATGAAAATAAATACAGGATCAGAAATATTTCCAATATTAAAAAACCCTGTATAAGTTGGGGTTATAGGAGGAGGGGTTATTCTAGAAGACGTTGTTGTTATTAAATTAACAAACGCACTATTTCCTGTATAAGGGGTTGCCACAGCATAACATTTTGAAATAAGCCTTATACTAGGATAATTAATAGCTAAATCTGCCATCATTATTGAACATAATGAAGCTCCTAAAGAATGACCTGTTATATATAAATTTTGTATATTTGGTTTTGTGTCTAGATATGAACGTATCTGATCTCTAAGTGTTGGAACATCTACATTCGAATAAACTGAATATGCATTATTAAATCCTGTATGTACTGATACATTCACGTTTGTAGTCCACATTGGTTTTGCTAATAATTGTAGTGCATCTATATATAATTCACACAAAAAACTTGTACCACGTAAAACAATAAATGCAGATTTTATATTATCTATCGATGTATATTCAATTATATACCCACCATATGAATTATATTTAGCATAATTAGATATACATGTGTAAACTAATATTTTTTTAATATCAGCACGAGGCAAAACACCTAACCTATTAAAATTATTATTTAAAGAATCTAAAACTGGTTTAGTATCTCTTTGATAAGAAATTTTAGATATATCATATGATATTAATATTAAATTACAACATAATTGAGATATATTATTTCTATAAAATTTAGACCTAAAATCCAAGGAGGACGGTACTATATTTATAACTCTATTTGCTTTTAAAAAATTCTTGTTATTTTCAAGGGCATCTCTCAAAAAAGTCAATAATACATCATTATTATCTTTTGTAGTTTGTAAAATTTTCATAGATATTTCATCTGATAGGGGATTTTGTGTTACGCTCATAACATTTTTATCTGAATATTGTTCTGTATACTGTTCTGTATAGTTTTTATTTTTGCAATTACAATTTTTACATTTGCAATTAATTTTACACTGTTTATCTTTTCCGTGAAATAAAACACATAATAAAATAAAACACATAAAACATAATATTAATATGACAATTATCATTTAATATATATATATATATATTTATTATTTTATAAATTCTCGGTTTCCAATGTGAATTCAATAATCATGTTTGGGTCAATTTGATATTTTATATCATCTTCCATAAATTTATATATATTTTCACCATCTCTCATTTCTTTTGTGACAAAGATACCAGGGTATTCTTCGCCGGTAGTTGATTTAATATTAGAAAAAAATATTGTATTCATTCTAGGTCTATTAAAAGTTAATCTAGTATCAGGATCGTCAAATAAATTTTTAAATTTTTCTATAATATTATCTTCGCCATAATCTTTGATGAGTTTAATTCGTTTTTTACCTCTACTTTTCGTTTCCATTTATTATATATAAAGTTAAATATAATTCATCAGCGAGATGCAATAAAAATTATTAAAAACAAAGAAAAAATATTTAAAGAAAATAAAAAATATTGCGTTTAATAAAAATGATTAGTTCAAAAAGCTGTTGTGAAGACTGTGAAAATAATAAAATTAAAATTCCTTGTTGTCCCATTTTGTACGACTGTAATGATGTAAATACATTAGATTTTTATTATCGTGTTAGAGTCCCATATGTTTCAGATAATGGAGATAAAGTTTTATATGAAGTTACTTTTCATTATCAACTTATTCGTTCTTTTAAATGTTATTCACCTGGTGATATTTCATATAGTACAACACTTCTTCCAGGAGAAACTGTTAAATTATTTTCAAACGATCGTCGTTCTACATTTAGTATCGATAGTGAATCTTTAACTGCTGTCAGGCAAGCTGCATTTTCTGAAGATTCGCATTATTTATATGAAGTCGCTTCTTCTATTTCTAATGTTAATGTAAATGATTTGAATACAAGTTCAACATCAAATTCTCAATCAGGTTCTAATTGGCAAGCCGGTGGAAGTGCCGGCTTAGATTTAGGATTTATATCCATAGGTGGAGGAGGTGGTGGGGGTGGATCAAGTTCAAATTATAATAGTCTTACAAGCGTTCTACATCAACTTAATCAAAATTCACAATCAGCAAGTAAACATGCTCAAATAACTGTTAATTCTGCGTCATCTATTGCGATAGGTGAAGTGCAAACGCGAACTCATACATCTGGAGAATCCGAAGATATATATGAATCAAGTAGCAAAACAATATCTAATATGAATAAGTGTAACTCTGTTACATATTACTTTTATCGTATAAATAAATGTTATCAAAGTATATATAAACTTGCAGATATTCATTTCCGCATTTTAACAGAAAATTCATTTAATAGTCTTATACCGAAACCTATACGACCTTACACAGGTTTGACAATTACACCAGTTCCAGTTTTAGCAACGTCTTCAAGTTCTGTGAATGTAGTTATGAATGCAAATGAAGCATCGAATGCTTATATGAAAAATAATAGTCGCGATAAAATACTAGAACCAGTTGAATTTTCAGCTGAAGATATAAAAGTAGATAAGCAATTTGTTATAAATGTAATAAAAGCAGCAATCGGAGATATACATAGTTCAGTACTAGATAATTTAATTAATTCAACAGAAACAACTACACCATCAAGTATAAATATTGGAACAACTATATGGCAACATGATTTTTCAATTACATCTCCTGGGTTTACTGCAAAAGGTTGTTTAGATCCGTGTAATACATGCGAAGATAAAGAATATATGATGAATGTTGAAAAAGAGAAACTTAAAATTTTGAAAAATATAAATAAGTTAATAAGCGAACTTACAATAGAAAATATTACGTCTGATACAGCAATCGCAATTTCAATTTTAGCAAAACTCTCAAATTAATAATACAATTTTAACCTCTAGTCTCCAGATTTTGTATATGTATTTTTCTTAACCTAAAATTAAGGTTAAGAAAATTTTTATGATGTAAATTTACATACTATTCAATATTTCATATAATTCATGAGCTGTATATCTCTCTTCTATATCAATCGATAATAATCGTGTTATTATTCTTTGTAAATTTGGATCTCTAACTTTTCGCAATGATAAAGGTAATATATTTTTATTTTTATTTGCTATCATATGTGTTATGGAACGGATTTCATGATAAGCCTCTTCATTTGTTAACATTTCTAACAAACATATACCAAATGCGTACATGTCTATACTATTATCGTATTTTAATACAGATTCAGTTCCTGTTGCAAACATTTCTGGGGCCATATAAATCATAGTACCAACTGATTCATCGCTATTTTCAGCTTCTATAGATAGACCAAAATCAGCTAAATAAACAATAGATGTTGCTGGATCAATAAAAATATTATCAAGTTTTAAATCGCGATGGATAATTGCATTAGAATGTAAAAAAATCAATCCTTTTATTATTTGAATAGCCCAATTTATTATATGGTTATACTTAATAATATTATGATGTTTTTCTATATATGATTTTAAAGTTCCTCCAGGTATTAAATCTGTTATCATAACACATCTTTTTTTTTCAGGTTCTGACCATGTTCCGCGTAACTTGATGATATTAGTAGGAATTATATCTGTGTGATTATCTTTTCCTAATATTTTATCTAATAAACGGATTTCATATAAAATTCTCTGTTTTTCTTTTTTGCTTAGACCCTTTACATTTATTATAGCCCACGCAACTTCAGATGCATCATTATTATCAACAGCTTTAAAAACAGTTTTATATGCACCTTTACCAATTTCTTCTGAAGTTCTACTATATCTTCCGGTTGGAGAATTTTCTACAATACCATATTCACCTTTTTCGTCATCTAAACCTTTTTTCATAGATAATTGTTGAATAGATAATTGTTTCATAGACGGTTCTTTAGTATTCTTATCACGGTCTCCATTGTCTATATTGTGATTACGACTACCTTTACGACTACCTTTTCGGGAACTTCTATATTTACGAGTTTTCCGATTACGACTACCTTTCCGGCTATGTTTCTTGCTAGCGCGTTTCATTTATTATAATAAATATTTATAAAATAGTAATTTAGAAAATATTTTATATTTAATTTAAGGTTACAATAAATAAAAGAAGCATGAAACGAAGTCATAAACGAAGTCATAAACGAAGTCATAAACGAAGTCATAAACGAAGTCATAAACGAAGTCATAAACGAAGTCATAAACGAAGTCATAAACGAAGCCGTAAACGAAGTCATAAACGAAATAGTAAAGACGGAAACTCAGTATATAATACATTATTAGAAATTGCTAAGGAAAATAAGTTTAAAACTGTTGAGAGTCTTTTAGAAGACTATAATAAAAATCCTGAAAAATATAATAAATATGGTTTAGCGACATTAGCTGGCGTAGGAATAGGTATAGGTGGATATCAATTATATAAAAAATATAAAACATATCCAAATAAAATGGATCTCACAGTTCTTATGATAACATCTTTAGGTGATAATGCAGAAAATGTTAAAATAAAAATAGTTGAAGGTGTAGATGTTAATGAAAAAACTAAAGATGGAATGACTGTTCTTATGTATGCATGTATATTGGGGTATGTAAATGTTGTGAAATATTTACTAACTCTAAAAAATATAGATATTAATATGAAAGATAATAATGGTATAAAGGCTCTTGATTATGCAAATAAAAGTCAAAGTGAAAATAAAGAGGTAATTATTGGGTTGTTAAGTGAGTATGTTAAACCATGATAATGTTATATAGTGTATTAGTGTAATAGTGATGTGATTGTCTTGAAATTTTAAACCGTTATTTACAGTTTAAAATTTTATTGTTATTTTTATTTTATTTACATTTTTCTAATACCAAGTCTAACATAGAACTCTGGTAGCGTCTCATCTTGATGTTTATGGTGACACATCTGAGTTTTACAGACATTCACTAAAATACCTGATTCTTTATGCACAAATCTGCAATTATCTCCAAAGATGCAATTGCTAACTTTCAACTCATTCTCGCTATGAGCAAATGAGCACCCATTATATCTACAATCTTTCCCTCTAAAACACATTTTTGTTTTGCAACGTGTGCTACTTATTTTTTCTGTATTTTTTAATATATTAAACGCACTATCCCTGTCAGGAGCAATTATTACTTCTACAGGAGCGACAACAGGAGAGACCATCGTCTTTCTCTTTTTAACTTCAATCCATCCATCATCGGTTTTTTGGCTAACAGGTACGAACTGCTTTGCCTCAGGATTTAGCGTAACTACAGCAACTTGTTTTACAATTTTTGGTGCAATATATAAAACAACTGATGCTACTTTCTTCACTACTACATCAACTACTTTCTTAATATCCATTTTAATTGCTTGGACATTCTCAACTGATTTAGCAACTTTGACTTCTTTCATAGCTGCTATTTCCACCAGTTGCTCTTCTAAATTTTTTATTTCGTTTTTCTTATTTTTGATATCTTCTTCTAACTTAGATATCTGTTTCTTGTAAAAATCAGTTAGATCTCTGATTCCTTTAAATCGCGTCAAAGTCTCTCCGCTTCTCTTAATGGAGAGATTTAGATCGCGAATCTTGATATTTACCTCATTTCTCTTCTCAATCTTTGCAGTTTCAAGATTTTTAGTCTTGAAAACAACAGGCTTGTTAGACACGATTGCTTTCTTGACTGGCTTATTTTGTACATTTTCAAATTTTTTATACTCAAATTTTTTATAGTCAACTTGTTTATAAGTTGGTTTTTTATCCACAACTGCAACAGGCTTTAAATACTCTTCTAATGCCTGTTGCATCTCCTCTTCAGTTGCAGGACCTCTTTGCTTCAAACCAGAACGGATGAGATATTCTTCAATTTTCTCATCATCATGCTGGTAAAAGCACACTTTATTTCCATTATTACGGTAGCAATCACCGATAAAGCTGACGAATTTGCAATTCTTTCCGTGTTGGCACATCACAGGTGTCAACTCCTCTACTGAATGTGCAAATCTGCAAGACTTTCCATGTAGACATTTGGAATTAGCCTTGACAGACTTACACATCTGTGACTTCTTTACTGTAGAATCTGATTTCTTCTTATCAGCCACTTCCACAGTCTTAATTTTGTTGTTAGTCTTCACAACAGTCCAGTCATCATCCGAACTTTTCATCGCAAGAGATTGACTAATAGATGGGAATCCATTATCAAACTTCGTTGCGGAAGGTGTACTCGCTTTGCAGGCAACAGGAGATGCAACCACGTCTTCATTATCACTTTCTTCTGGGATTTCGATTTCTTTTATTTCTTTTTTGTTCTTTTGTTCATTTTCTAGTCTTTTTTGCTCTTTCTCAGACTTAGTTTCTAATTCTTGTTTTCTAAGGCTTCTAATATTCGACAGAAGTGAAGTGATAAATCCACGCGGAGTACAATCTCGTATTCCTTTAACTTGGTTCCAATCAGAATTGGAATATTCGCTTTTGGCTGAAAAATCAGCACCATATACAGGCTCATAGCTTGTAAACATCATCATATCCATCTTTTACCAGAACTGTCAGGTCAAAAATTCAATTTTTTCTGGTATTTTCTTAACACGCGAATGTTAAGAAAAATTATAAATTGTAACTAACACATTGCAACTAAGTATTCTACTATATTCTTTATAACTGTCTTACTTATCTTTCTTATCTGTTTCTTTTCTGTTTCATATTTGATATTGTCTAAGCAGTTTGGATTTTCTTTTATCGCATTTATCAAGTCAGAAAGAGTTTTAAATTCTTTCATAATTGCTATAGCACTTACCGTATTTACACTTGGTATCTGACATAATGCAATTTCCCCAAAGTTTGAAGGTGTTACATTTGCATTTTTCTTACTCTTTATAACACTAGAATAACTAACAGTATTTGTAGCTCCTCCATCAGTAGTTGTATCTATCACATCTGTTGTATCTGTATTATTTATGTCTGCTTTACTTGTATAAAAAGCTTTCTTTCCTTTTTCCATCTCTTTCTTAATTTTGCTAAAAGCGTTACAAATAATGTATGCTGTTTCCTCTATACTTGTACTTCTCATTACTGAAAATCCTTTATAATAATTGATACTAAACAAAGCAGAAAAAATCGTCTGTCTATCTTTTGAAGACTTTGAAACTGTTCCTTCTATTAAATATATAATGTTATGATTGTGTTTTGATAAACCATTCAGACGATATGATTGTTCAGAATATCTGCCGTCTTTTATACTTGACATCAAATCAGAAATTGATTTTCTTTCATAGATAAGTAAGTCGTTTTTGTTCTCATCTCGTATTACAATATCACCAAGTTCTAAATTTTCAATCAAAATTTCAATATCTTTATCAATTGATTTTATTTGTTCTATTAGATCTCTTTCGCGATGATCCAAAATAAGTTGTAAATTCAGTTTCATTTCTTAATTATGTATTTTTAGTTTTTAAATAAGAAATTTCGTCTTTCAATTCTTGAATCGTTCTAAGTATCTCAAGAATTGTGACTTTTCTTACCATTATATTTTCTTCTGTTGTATTACGTAGAAATAAGTTCGTTGAATCATTATATGAATCTAAATTTAAATCTAATATATTTACAGTTTTATCTACTTCTATTTTTTCTCTGTCCATATTTGTATCTTATTTATATCTTATTTATAAATATATAAATAGATAAATAATTTAAATGCGAATTCGGAATGATCATGATTATATTTTATTAAGTATAATACCCCATATATTAAGTGTTTATTTTACATATGATGATCCAACTTATACATCAATCATAATAATGGCTTGTTTATCATCGTATATATGGCATAAAAAACATGAACCAAATAATCATTTATTGGTTATAGATTATACATTTGCTGGATTATTATCAACATATGAGACAATGGATACGTATAAATACAATCAAAAATTTTTATATTTATCTATATATTTAAATCTTTCAGTACTTTTGTTTAACAAGATAGTGTATGTACTTTCAAAATATAAAATTATAAACTATAATAAATTTCATAGCGTATATCATATATTTTCAGCTTGTAAAACAATTTTTATATCATATTTGACATATGGTTTGCGAAAATGATATTTTTAAACTAGTTATCTTAGTCTTTCTTAACATTATTAAGTTAAGAAAATTTTTATGTCATAAATTAAAATTTATAATGCAGCATATTGAAAGCCAAAATACGCGTCGCCAAAACCTTTAGGAAGTCTAGATTCGATATTTAAAAATATTTGTTCTACACTATTTTTAAGATCTATGTCATTTACGATATTCTTATCTATATATTCTCGTATTTCTTTTCGTTTATTATTTATTATTTTCGTATTTTCATCTGTATTTAAATCATTAGAATTTACAAGTTCTAATAGTTTTTTAGCGTATTCTAATATTTTTTTTTGTATATCTTTTTCTATTTGAAGATCTCTAGCTCTAGTTTTCTCACGTTCTGCTTCGTTTTTCTTTTTATTCGCATAATATCCCAAAGCTCCTACTCCTGCTACAACTGCTCCTCCTAAAACTGCTCCCCCTATATATTTTTTATTATTCCAAGCCCAATTTCCTGCCTTTGTTAACATATCCGAATCAACATTAGATAAAACTTTAGATATTTCTTCAGTAGGTGTCTGTGTAAATATTTTTTCACTAACTACTTCAGCTATTACTTCAGCTTTTTCAGGATCTATAGTCTTTTTTGCACCCCCTGCCATACTCATTAAAGTTCCAATTGCAGGTGTTGCGAAAGGAGCAGATTGTGCAATAAAATTTACAAAACCTGATGCTGTTTTACCTACTTTATTAATAACGCCTCCTAAAAATGAATTAGAATCGAACTTTAATTTTTCTGTTAATGTTTTCATGCTGGGTACATATTTTGCCATATCATCTATAGTTGGTATATTACTCCAGTTACTGCTAACAAATTCAACTACATAACTGCTATTATCTTTCAAGTATTTACCTGCAGTTTCTAAATATCCAGATAAAAATGATAAACCAGATAATGGTAATCCTCCTGTTAAATATAGATATGTACCTAAAGCTAAAATCGCAACTATACCTGCTCCAGCTACCCAAACTCTCCAATCTTTAGAATATGAATAGTTTGGATCAAGTTTTTTAATTGCTTTTTGTATTGCGCTTTCATCTCCGTTAAATTTAGCTAATACTAAATCGCATTTTTGTTTATCAGTCAAATCGCCATTAAAGTTGAGTAAAGCTTCACGAGCGTCTAAAGATAATTTGTCCATTTCTTCAAACGATTCTATTTCTTCACTAGATATAGTGACATCTCCAATAATCCCATTTGCGTTTCTCATATCTTCAACTGATACTATTGTAAACCCTTTACTTAAAACACATGCATTAAATCTTTCTAAATATCCAGTTTCTTTATCTACTTTACAAGCTAGTTTATCTTCTATCTTACTTAATTTATATAAGAATGGCAATAAAATATTTGGAGTTACTACTTTTTTAGGAAATTCTTTAAGAAGTCCTGCGACTACTTGCTCACATGTACAAATATTTAGATTAATATTTTCTAAAATTGTTTTTGTGACTACTTTTTTATTTTCATTCAAAAAATCTATGATAGCTGTTTCTGGTATAGTTAATCCGTCGATAGTTGTTTGTTTTTGTACAATTTTATTAACTTGATTTTCATCTAATTCTGATACAAGAATAGCAATAATACGAGGATATAAAGTTATATTTTTTAACCCAGGAAGCTGTTTAATTGCGTTTTGAATATCGACAGATTTTATTATTATATCTGCTAAAATTATTTTATTATCAGAAATCGAAATCAATCCTTTAGCCTTGAAATACTGTTTAAAATCATCAAAAGTATAATCTAGAATGCATTTTTCGCTTAATTGTTTTTTAATATCATTATAAAGTCTTTCGAAGTTTGTATCTGAAATTGCTCCTATATTATCATCAAGTAAGTTATTATCTTTAACGATTTTACTTGCTAGATCTAATATGTCAATATCAGTGCAAATATCTAATAAACGTTGTGCAACATCTTTAACAGCAGGAGTTAGCACACGCATAGTCTGTTCAACTAGCTCCTTTCGTTTTTCAGGTTTCTTTTCAGCTATAAATTTATTTTGAAATTCATCTGGTAATTTTGTAATAAGTTCTGTAGAAGAATCAAAATCAACGAAATCTTTAGCTAATTTAGAATTTGAAGAAAGATTTAAATGTTTAATAGAGAAACTATCAATAATATTTTTAAGTTCTGGTTGATTTTCGACAATATTAGCTATTTTCTCTTGGTTTTCAGTTCTTCCAGTATGTTCACTAACACGACGAACAATATCTCTGATATTTGCTCTAGCTTCATGTGATAACGGCATTAAACCTCTCCAACATTCTTCCGAATCTAAGCCATGTTTTACGCATTTTTCAAGAGCACTGTTATTCATTGTGGAACGTCTTTGTAATTTTTGAACATCTGTAAGTTTACCTCTTGTTTTACTTGTGCGTCTTCGAGTTTTATTTCTAACTTTTCTAGAAATTCTAGAACGTCTAGAACGTATATTACGTCTACTACGAGTTCCATCTATTTTTTTACTACTTTTTTTAGATCTACTGCGTTTAACAGATCTACTACGTTTAACAGATCTTTTCATTCTTCTTGATCTACTTCGTTTAACAGATCTTTTCAATCTTCTTGATCTACTTCGTTTTACAGATCTTTTGACTCTTCTAGATCTACTTCGTTTTACAGATCTTTTGACTCTTCTAGATCTACTTCGTTTAACAGATCTTTTGACTCTTCTAGATCTACTACGTTTAACAGATCTTTTGACTCTTCTTGATTTTCTTGTAATGCTTTCTTTAACCATTTTTATTATTAGGTAACATTTTTTTTGTATTTTAAAACAATTTATAATATAATTTTAAAATATATTATAATTTTAAACTGAAAAATAGTTTAAAATTTAGTTTTAAAAAGTCAACCATCCTTGAGATTTTGGAAAAGCTGAAGCTATTTGTTCCATAAAATTTTTATTTTTTTCTGACGACAGCGTACTTGAAAAATCTATATTAGTATTTTTTTGTTTTTTAACTTCGAGACGTCTTAAACATTTATCAATATCTTCTTTTGATAATATTTTGTCAGAAATAAATTTATCATACTCAGAATCTGTTATTATTGAATCCTTTTTAATATTAAGTATATCACATTTTGATAAAGTCGATTTCAAACTTGCACCTAATTCTTTTAAACATTCGTCGATGTCTTTCCTTGATAAAAACCCCGCAATACCTTGAGATTCAACAAAATCTTCATAATCATCTACTGATATTTTATTACCTTTTTCACTTATAAAATTCTTAACAGTATTACATTTTATATTCGAAGTTGATTTAGAGCTAATTTTTGTGTGTTTTTCATTTGTTTTATTTAATATCTTTTTTTTAATATTATTCGGTAAATACTGCACCCTATCTAGACATTCATCAGATTCTAATCCAAATTGGTTACAATATCTTGATGCACTACCTTGTTTTTTAGATACAGGTGACAATTTCCCATCTTTTGAAACGCGTCTTTTACTATTTATTCTACGTTTAACTGATCTAATAATGCTTTTACTTATTTTTGATTTTCTTCTGCTAACTTTTCTTCTACTAACTTTACGTCTGCTAACTTTTCTTCTACTAACTTTACCTGTTCTTGATTTTCTTCTACTAACTTTGCGTCTACTAACTTTGCGTCTACTAACTTTACGTCTGCTAACTTTTCCTGATCTTGATTTGTGTCTGGTAGATTTACGACGTCTAGATATGCTTTTATAATTTATAATTTTGTGCTTATTTTCAGTATAATTTACGTCTTTCATTCTTTTATCTATATATAATATTTTTAATGTTTGAAAAAATTATAAAAAGTTTAAATAAATTTTTGTCTTTATATAATATAAAAATGTATGTCCATTTAAACAACAAATTCTATAAAATTCACAAGAATAAAAACGGAAGTGAATATTTCAACTTAAAAGGTAAGAGAGAGACTATAGATTCAAAACATGTGGTTGTTCAAAGAAGAAGCAAGACTAGAAAATCAAGATCTAGAAAATCTAGAAGAACTCCTGGTTCTAAAAGAATGAGAAGTATTAGAAAATTGGTTTCTAGTTTGAGAGAACTTTCGAAAAAAATTAGATCACGCAAAATTAAAACCAGAACTTCTCGAAGATCTAGACTAGGTAGAGTTTTAAAAAGCGTTATGAGAATGTCGAAAGTTAGAAAGTCTAGAAAACCCAGATCCAAAAGATCTAGAAAGTCTAAAAGATCTAGAAAGTCTAGAAAATCCAGATCCAAAAGATCTAGAAAGACTAGTTCTAAGAAGGTTAGAAAGTCTAGAAAATCCAGATCCAAAAGATCCAAAAGATCTAGAAAGACTAGATCTAAGAAGGTTAGAAAGTCTAGAAAGTCTAGAAAATCCAGATCCAAAAGATCTAGAAAGACTAGATCTAAGAAGGTTAGAAAGACTAGATCCAAAAGATCCAAAAGATCTAGAAAGTCCAGAAAACACGATTAATTTTGTCTATAATTTTAAACTGAATATAGTTTAAAATTTAATAAATAATATTTTAAAAATTGTTATATTATAAAAAATGAAACATCAACATAAAAAAAATTCACCGATTAAAAGATCCCATAATAAAAATAATATAGAATATAAACAAGAAGTATATATCCCCAAATTATCTTCTTGTAATTGTTATGGTTGTAAAGCATCTGATTTTGATTTAAATATGCAAAATCCAAAAAATTGCGATACATCTCCTTATTTTGATTGTATTGATACGTTATCTTTTAAAACACAAGTAGAACCGTCAAATAAGAAAGGGTATGAATTTATAAATCCAGACAATATTTCAAATGCATATGCTACTGATTTTCATAAACATAAAGATATTTATAAAAGTAATGATCCACGTTTAATATCTGGTGCGCATAATGGACAGGTATTAGAATTAGATAGACCTCCAACTAGTCATAATGTAAAATTACGTGATATATATACAGATCCTAATATGGTAAATTTTGGAAAACAACATTATTCTAATTATGAAGATATAAAAGCAGGGGACATATTATATTATAATGATAAATCTATAGAAGATGCTCTTTTTCACCCAATTTTTGAAAACCCAGCAATAATTGAAGCCAAACTGTATAAAGACCCAATGTCCGGTATAGCATATCCTGAATATGATAGAATACCTATATGTAATAATAACGTATTAAAAACTAAAAATAGAAAATATAGATATGGTTCAAGTTATATCAATGATACAAATGAATTTCGAGAAGATATTATACATTTACAAAATCGACCACAAGATAGTAGAAGATATATGCCAAGATGGTCAGGAAAACGCGAATATTAATTGACGATGACTTAAATTTTTTAACCTTGACTTTAGGTTAGAAAATTGATAATAGATTTTAATAAAAGTTTTAACCAAAGTTTTTCCCTCCAAACATTCTTTGACCTCCTGTTGAAATTGGTTTCATTCGCTGTTGCCAACCTTCTGAATTTCTTTTTCTCATAAGTCTTTCTTGCATTCCTGTTCTAAATTGTAGAGCATCATCTAAAAATTGTTGATTTGCCATGGCTCTTATGTTTGAATTATTTACATTTCCCTGTTGATTATCCATTGATCCATATTTATCTGCAAATCCAAAAGAATCTATCTTACTTCTTACTAAATAATTTGGCATTCTAACAGAATCTACATCATCATAGTAATACCTTGTTTGTCCAATATTTTCATCTGTATAAGCTCTATAACTTGTGCCATAACCAGTAAATCGAGGGTCATATACATTTGCTTGTGTCATAGGTTCAATGACATCATTCTCATTATATTTAAGAATATTTTCATCATCGTATGTTAAATCGTCGTGTTCAACAAATGTAGTTCCAAATTCATTTTCATCTACTGTAAGAGGTTCAAATTGTTGATTATATGATATACCTATATTACTATTTATTGGTTCATTTACTTCGTTTACGGTATAACACCAGGTTGTACTATTTGTGTAAAAAGATTTTTATTATAAACTGTCATATTTGGGTCAGTTTGACATTTACCAACCGTCATATTTACAGGTAAGGAACTCTTTATAAATTGATCTTTATCATATCCACATTCTTTATTTACATAACCTGTATTATTGTTCTTATTTATCTTTTTTCCAAATTCATCTATTGAAAAATCTTCCTTTAAGTGTTTATGAGTATTTTTTTGATGATTATTATACTTATCATGATACTTATTATTGTGTTGATCATTAAATTCGTGTTTCTGTTCTTGTTTAAATTTTGTATATTTACTTACATTTTTTTGTGTAGGACAAGTATTATCTCCGCAGAAATTTGAAACATCATAACCAGATAAGTATACATCTATGTTTTTATTATCATTGATTATCGATGGTTTATACAAATTATTTGATTTCCAATAACTAAAATCCGCTATCGGGGGAGTAATTACGGGAGGAATAAATGTTTTTGGATTTGCGCTGCCAACTATTTTATAGTTATTAGATGTGTACATTGGATCATTTACTTGTAAATCAATTGTATCATATGCAAATGGATTATAATTAACATCTTCAATTATATCACCTTTTGCATCTGTATCAGCTCTATAATGTATAGTGTCCTTTTCTTCTTGATTTCTAGACCTAATTAATTTATTATTTTTGCTAAGATAATTCATATTTTGCTTAGGATATGTGTAAGTAAAATCTTCTTTCTGATTCATTGCGTTTCCTTTTATATAAAAGAGAAATATTATTATAAATAAGAGAATTATATATATTATTAAATTTAAATCAAATAATAAACAAGAAACATATATTAATATTATTATTCTTATTAAGCAATTAAGTTGTTCGCTAGTTGACATACTATTTTTAGGTATTATTCTATAATCTGTAAAAAAATCGTCAAATAAATTACAAACCATTTTATATTAGAAAAAAAAGAAAAATTTTAATAAATTAAATTAAATTTTCAAATATAATGCTATTTAAAAATTATTATTTTAACCTTTCAATTAGACTGCAAATAAATTCTTCTAAAAATGAATTGGTCTCACCTTTCTTTATTTGGCAAACATATTTTTTAATTTCGTGAATGTTTTCATATATTTGTATTGTATCTATGGTTTCGTTTTTCAATTCTGTTTTCAATTTATTTTTCAATTCATTTTCGTATTTTTCACATTCAATAAATGTCTTTCTGTACATAGCTTTAAAAAATCGTTCACATATATTATCCCCTGTTTTATCAATCGTCAATCTATTAAATTTATCTATATATATAAAACCATTATTGTCATATTTGAGTCTATTATTAAATACATTTTTCAATCCAAAATCAATAAAACCATTTACCCCTTCTTTTATATCTTCTATAGTTAATATTTCTGATTTTTCTTCCATGTATTTATTATATAACGGAAGTAATTCATTATTTTCATCTTCGCTACATGATTCAATATATTCTTCATCCTCTTCTTGTTCTATAAATGGTTCTGTGTTTTCTTCTTGTAATATCATATTTATTTTTGAGGTTGTTAATATAGATAATTGTTTAGCAAATTTACTGTTATTGTCTTTCAAGTTCTTTATTTCTTCCATATTTTTTACGTATAGTACTTTATCATTGTAATCTTCAGAATTTTCTATTCCTGTTTTAGATATTATACTTGATTTATTTATAACATCGGCACATATTAGATTTGTTAAGTTATTTGCTTTATAGTCTTTATTCAACTCGCCGTCTTTTGTTTTATAAGTAAATGTATATCTATTAACATCGTTGCATAAATATTTTGAATTCCCTTCATCATCTAGAAGAAAATTATTATATGCAAAATCAGCAACACCTTCTTGACCACGTAAGAAGTTTTCAATTAAAAAATTATTATTAACCTGTTCTTTAATCTCGGATTTTGTAAGACTTAAAGGAGCTAATGAAAGATATTTATTATTTATAGTAGTATTTGTGTTTGTATTTTTAGGCTCTTTTGCCATTTCTTGTACGAGTATATGATCAGATTTGTAAAATTCGATTATAAACTTGAGATTATTAATTTCAATTTTTTGCTCCTCGAATTTAATCTTTAATTCTTCTAGTTCTTTATCTTTTTCATCAATTTTAAGGGTTAGTTTTTTAATATCTTGATTCTTAATTTCTTTACATATTTTTAAGTGTTCTAAATAACTATTTTTTGTTGTAAATATTTTTTCACATGCTTTACAGTCAAAGGTTTTTTTAGTTTCTCGTATTTTTTCTTGTGTTTTATGTACTATTTTGTCTTGTATTTTTAAACAATAACTTGCGGTTTCTTGGTGATTTTTTAATGTATACGTATTTTTAAAGGTTTTTAAACAAAAATTGCATATATTTGTCATTTTATTATATATTTAATGTTTTTAAATTTCTTTTAAGAAAAACATAAAAAATTACAAATAATAATAAAAATTTAATTTTAACATGTTTTACAAGGATGATTATTATTATTTTAATTTTTTTATGTTTTTCTTAAAAAATGCAGAAAAAACATACAATTTTATAATCATCAAACTGTTGATTCTACTTAAATTTTTATTTTAAAAATATTTTTGATTATATACAATTTTCAATTTACTTTTCAACTTTTCAAAAATCGTCAAAATTGTGTGTGTTTTGAACGAATATTTGTAAAAACTATAAGATGAAATATCAACTTATGATACATCATATTTCAAAACATAATGATTAAGTCTGTTTTACAAGGATGATTATTATTATTTTAATTTTTTTATGTTTTTCTTAAAAAATGCAGAAAAAACATACAATTTTATAATCATCAAACTGTTGATTCTACTTAAATTTTTATTTTAAAAATATTTTTGATTATATACAATTTTCAATTTACTTTTCAACTTTTCAAAAATCGTCAAAATTGTGTGTGTTTTGAACGA
>Ga0247843_1002866_pt1 | contig 29909 bp, 25 predicted proteins | sample LaCruzMarch2017__FD_192420 | JGI IMG/M metagenome (GOLD analysis project Ga0247843, IMG submission 192420) | Freshwater microbial communities from meromictic Lake La Cruz, Castile-La Mancha, Spain - LaCruzMarch2017_8m | ecosystem: Environmental > Aquatic > Freshwater > Lake | place: Spain... | reverse complement strand
AGCTTGCCGGACCCAAGGTCGAGTCAAGGAAAAAATACAATTTCTCTATCTTTATTTCATTGGAAATCAACGCGTTACGCTTAGGTTGACGCCAATGGATCCGGGGGCAACATGGTCAGTAAAAAGCTTCTTTTTGCTCCTTGGGAACAGTTGTTCCGTTGTTGCGAGGAAAATCCCAAAAGCTGACTACGGCCGACTGGCCGGGCGTGTGGAGCGGGCCGCTGGTGATGCTGCTTTCGTGGAAGCGGAAGTTCTGCGCCATCCCATCGCCGGTCAGGGTCTGGCGGGGATGCCACGAAGCGAGGTCGCGGGTGGCCCAGACCTTGTAGCGGCGGCCGGCGACGGTCGGGATCGGCAGGGTGTAAACCGAGCCGGAAAAGCTGCCGGTCGGCCGGAAGACGGAGGCGCGGTCGCGGGGATCGGTTCCGGCGAGGTATTCCATGCGATTGGTCGTGCCGTCGCCGTCGGGATCCGCTTCCGGATCGACGACGTTCTGGCCGGGGAAGTGTTCGTCCTGCCAGGCATCCGGCAGGCCGTTGGCATCGGCATCGGCGTCCGGATCCAGCGGGGCGACGGCATAGAGGATTTCGATCAAACCATGGCGCAAGGCCAGCGAGCCGAGCGGGGTCGGAGCCGTCGCAACAATCCCGCCGATCGAGCCGTGGTTCGTGAGACCGCCGCCCGTAGCCTTGCCGCCGCCGGAGTCGACCTGAGCGGAGGCGAACCCGGCCAAGGCAGGCAAGGCGCAGAGGAGGAAACGAAGCGTTGCTTTCATTACAGGACGTCGGGCGAGTGGTCGGGAGAATTTAACCCGTCCGGAGCGGATGCCGCCTGCTCCTCGGCAGGCAACCGGGCCGCGTGGTCCTTCCAAGCCAGCGTGGCGAGGCGAATCACCCCGGCATTGCTGGAGAATCCGAGGGCGCGAACCCGCTCCAAGATCGCGATCTCCTCATCCTCCAGCTCAATTCGGATCGAATGCACGGGCATCGCATTGCACCGCTTTGCACCTTCCGCAAGAACATTATTGCCAACCGGCCCGGGGATTTTCATAATGGTTTAATATATATGACTATCGGTAAAAAGGGAATCACGGTTCGTTTCGACGAGGGCGAGGTGCAGCAACTCGGCAGTCTCGCCGAGCGCCACCGCGTCAGCTCCGCGACGATCCTCCGCTGGGCGCTGCGGGCGCTGGCGGACCACGTCGAACGCAATGACGGTCGATTGGTCCTGCCCTTGGAACTCGGGCGGGAAGGGCCTGCCGGCGAAAGCCCCCCGCCGCCCGAACCGGCAGCCGCGACCCGCAGCGGGAGCTCCAAAGCCGCCCGCCAGCCCAAGGCCTGACGACGACGTGTTGGGGGCTCCCGCAGCATCCCATTTCCCCCCCGGACTGATGGGCATGGGAGGCCCGGACACCCGCCACGGCCGGCTCCGGGAGTAAACTTTCCCGATTTCCCGCTTAGAAATCCGGACCCCGGCGGCTTTTACTCACTGCGGGATGCAGACCCTTACCCTCTTTGTCAGCTCACCCGGCGACGTTCGCGATGAACGCCAGGCGGTCGGGAGGATCGTGGAGAGGCTGCAGGCGCGATACTGGAATCTCATCCGGCTGGAACCGGTGCTGTGGGAAAAGGAGCCGCTGCGGGCGACGGCGCACTTCAACGAGGAACTGATCCGGCCCTCCGATTGCGATCTTTTCGTCTGCGTCCTGTGGTCGCGGCTCGGCTCGCCGCTGCCGTCGCAGTTCAACCGCAAGGACGGCACGCGCTTCGACTCCGGCACCGCGTGGGAGCTGGAGGAAGCGACCGAGGCCTTCGAAGCACGCGCTGCGAAGAAGGACAAGAAGGACGGCAAGCCGAAACCCGACATCCTCGTCTATCGCCGGATGAGCGAGCGGCCGGCCGGCAGCGATCCGGCGCAGGGCAAGAAGCTCGATGCCTTCTGCGAGCGCTTCTTTTTCAACAAGGACAAGACGGTTCGCCGTGCGTTTTCGCCGTATGAGACGGTCGATGACTTCATGGCGCTGTTCGAACAGCACTTGGAAAAACTCCTGCTGCGCCAGATCCAGCTCCACCGCGGGCTGGCCGAGGACGCGGTGCGACCGCTGCCCTTGGAAGGCTCGCCGTTCAAAGGGTTGAGCACCTTCGACTACGAGGACGCGCCGCTGTTCTTCGGCCGCAACCGGCCGATCGCCGAGGCGCTGAACCAGCTCAAGGCGAACCACGCCGCCGGCCACGCGTTCCTCCTGATCTACGGCGGCTCCGGCTACGGCAAGTCCTCGCTGATGCGCGCCGGCCTGGCACCTCGTCTAACTGCCGACGGTCACTTGCCGGAAGTCGGTGCCTGGTGCGGCACCACCGTGCTGCCGGTGGAAGGCGACGCGCCGCCGCTCGAAACGCTGGCCCGGGCGATCGTCGGCGCGCTGCCGGAACTGGCGAAGATCCGCGACACCTCGCGGGCGGTGATCGCTCCCGCCGCGCCGAAGGGGAAGAAGGGCCGCAAATCGAAGACGATCGCCAGGCCCGAGCCGGTCTGGGACAGCGCGCGGCTGGCCCGCACGCTGGGCAGCCCGGAAGAGCTGGTGTTCGGCATCGCGGCCATCGTCGCGGCTCTCGACCGGCTGTCTGCGGCCAAGCCGGCGAACTTTCTGCTGCTGGTCGACCAGCTCGAGGAAATCTTCACCGCCCGCGACGTCACCGCGGGGATGCGCGACGCCTTCTTCCAGGTCCTCGCCGCGCTGGCGATGTCGCGCCGGATCTGGGTGGTGGCAACGATGCGCAGCGAGTTCTTCCCGCGCGTCCCGGAGCATCGCGATCTCTTCCAGCTCGTCCGCCACGGCCGCGGCTACATCCTCGGCCCGCCGGAATTGCCGGAGCTGCAGCAGATCATCCGCTATCCCGCGCTGGCCGCAGGCTTGCAGTTCGAGCGGCATCGGGAAACCGGCCGCGACCTCTCGGAGCCCATCTATCAGGACGCCGCCAACGCCCACGACGCGCTGCCGCTGTTAGAGTTCACCTTGGAGGAGCTTTACCAGCGGCGGAGAGAGAACGTGCTGACCTGGGCGGCCTACCAGGAGCTCGGCGGACTGGCCGGGGCGATCGCCCGCCGCGCGCTGGAAACCTACGACGCCCTGCCCTCCGAGACGCGCCGCGATGCTGCGCGCCAGATCTTCGGCGAGCTGGTCACGCTCGATGCCGCGAACGAAGGCCCCGCGACCCGCCGCCGGGCGAAGCGCGCGGAACTGGAAGCCGCCCACCCCGGTGCCTCCGCGTTTCTAACAGCCTTCATCGACGCCAAGCTGCTGGTCACCGGCAGCGAGGACGACGTGGCGACCGTCACCCTGGCCCACGAGGCGCTGATCACCCGCTGGCCGGTGCTCAGGCAATGGATCGAGGACCACCGCGACCTGCTGCTGGCACGCCGCCGTTTGGAAGACGCCACGCGCTTGTGGAACGACGGCAAGCGTTCGACGAGGTTTTATCTAACAGAAGGTCGGCTGGCCGAGGCCGAGCGCGTCGAGAGCTCCGGCGCGTTCCGCTTGAGCGCCGACGAAAGCGAGCTGGTCCGGCTGTCGCGGATCCGTGCGCGGCGGAAGCTGCGCTTGTTCCAAGGCGCGACCGTCGTCTTCGCCGGCCTGGCCGCCGCGGCGGGGGTACTCGGCGTGATCGCGAAGAAGAAGCAGAACGAGGCCGTGGTCGCGCAAGGCAAGGTGCTCGAATCCGCCGCCGAGACCCGCCGCTCGCTGGCCGCCGCGGATTTCGATGCCGGCGCGGCGCGAATCGAGGACGGTGCGCCCGATGAAGGCCTGCCCTTGCTGCTTTCCGCGTTGGAGAACGATGCCGCGAATCTGGAAGCGCAGGCTCTTCTGTTAGACACGCTGCGGCAGACCTCGTGGAACTTCCCGACCGGCGAGATCGCGCATCCGGTACCGGTCACGCGCCTGGCCTTCGGGCCGGACCGCGACACGCTCTTCGCGGCCACCGGCGACATCTCGATCGGTTTCAACTCGGTGCTGCGCTGGAATCTAGCGGATGGATCATTGAGTTCGCAGCTCGTGCCGACCTGGGGTGAGGAAACCCAGGCGCTGGTGATTTCGCCGAACGGCCGTCGGGCAGTGGTCCAGCGCGGCTACAAGCGCGCCGAGGTCACGCTGCTATGCGATGCGGGGACGATGAAGCCGGTGACCACCTTGCCCGCACCGATGGGCGCCGGGGAGGGCTGCTTCGCGTGGTCGCCGGACGGCGTGCTTTTTGCCTACCCAGCGGTCGGACCCGCGCCGGGATATAGCCTGACATGGCGGATCGCCGATGCGGCGACGGGTCTGGTGGTCCGCGAAACCGAGCCGCTGCCGACCGACGCGAGCGAGCCGCTGGCCGTCCAGCTCGATAGCAAACGGCTGCGCGGGTTGCACTCGAACGGTTTGGTCGTCGAGATGCCGCTCGATGCCTCGAAGCCGGTGCGCAGCGCATCGGGCGGCGGCAGCGAGGAGTTGGAGCATGCGGTCTTCAGCCCGGATGGCGGTGAGTTTTACGCGCGTCTCCGCGGCCGCGGCCTACCTAAGGAAGAAGAGCATTCGCTCTTCGCCGTGATCGATGAAGACGGCGAGTTGAAGGTGAACGGTGCTTACGACGATGGCAGCGGTTCGTGGCTTTCGTCGGCCGCGGTGCTGCCGCGCTTTCCGTGGAGCGATGGGGTCGCGCCGGTCTGGCAGCAGCTCTTCGATCAGCAGCGCGCCGGCCGGCCACTGGTGCTGCAAGGCGGGCTTGGTGAAGTGACCCCGCCGCTGTCGATCGACGGACCGCGCTTGGAAAGCATCGATAATTCGGGTGGCTATTTGCAGCGGCGCGCGCCTTTCATCGCCGACTCGCGGATCCGCTCGGTTGCGTTCTCTGGCGGGCGTTTCGCGGTGGGCACCAGCTCCGGCAAGCTGCTGCTCGGCGAGTTCCTGCCGCGGCTTTCCGCCAATCCGGCTCCGGCTCCAGCTCCAGCTCCAGCTCCAGCTCCAGCTCCGGAAGAAGATCCGGGCTGGCAGGTGCGCAAGACTTTCCCCGACGGCCGGCGTCTCGAGCAGCGCGGCTTCGAAGCGCGGCTGGTGACTCCGGAAGAAAGCGCGAAGCCGGTCGACCTGCCGATGCATCCGATGTGGCAGCTGCTTGTCGACGTCGCGCTCGATCCATCGGGCAAGCACGCGGTGGTCGCCGGCTACGGCTCGAACACTGGCGGGCTGGTTTCGCCCGGCGTGCTGCTGGTCGATGCCGCCACAGGTGAGATCCTCTCCGATCTGGAGCCGGTGGAGAACGTGGCCAAGGTCGACTTCATCGGCGAACGGCTCGCGGTGGTCAGTGAGAACGAAGTGCTAATGTTAGAGGTCAGTGGCAGCGGCTTCAAGCGGCAGGGCTCACTGCCGGTCACCGGCGGTCTCGCACTCTTTGGCTATGGCGAGGGTGAAATGCGGCGACTGGCGGTGGCCTCCGCGGATCGCGTGGTGCTGCACGATCTCCGCGACTTGTCGCAGGTCGCCGTGCTACCGCAGGCGCGGCAGCGCGAGGTGCCGGAGATGGATGGGGTGCCGCTCTGCTGGGCGCACGACGAGGCACGCGGCTGGATCGCGCTGAGGATCGGCCGCGAGGTCGATATCTGGGACAGCAGCAGCGGCCGGCGCTTGATTTCGAATCTCCAGCTGCCCGGCTCTAACAGCATCATCCGTTTCAGCGAGGAAGCCGGCCTGCTCGTATTGCGTTTCGGCGAGGGCAAGGAGGATTTCGTCCCGCTGGCTTCGGTGTCCGGTGTCACGTCGGAGCAGGTCGCGATGCTGCGGGCGCTGGCGGAGGGGCTCGGCGGACAAAGATTTGCGGAAGGTTCGCGGTCGATCATCCGGCTTGATCGCAAGGCGCGGCTCGCCGCTCTGGACCGGGACTTCGGCACGCTGTCGGCCTTTTTTCCCGGGGCGGATGCCGGGGCGCTGGCGAAGCAGGTGGCGGACTTGCCTTTCGTCACGGTGGCGGATGACCAATGGCTGCCGCTGTGGCAACGGCTGGCGCTTTCCACTGCTGTTGAACCCGACCGCATCGTGCGCTGGTCGGCGGCGCTGGGCGATCATCCGTGGCGCCAGGCCTACGTGCGCGGGCTGATCTGCGATGAGGATGCGGCCTTGTTCGAGCTCATGCGCGATCCGCTCGACTGGCAGCAGGAAAGCGATGCGCCGACCGGGATTCCCGACATGAGCCCGCTGCACCGGCTGGCGGGCGATCCCGATGAAGTCGCCGTGGCGAAGCGGGCGGCATGGATCGTCCAGCGCACCCGGCCGGAAGTCGCGGGGGCCGCGCTCGGCGAGGAAGAGGTCGCGGCAGAGACTCCGGAGGTCGATGCGGAAGGCTTGCGGAAGCTCGATCCCGCGGCGCTCGATGCCCTTCGCACGGCGCTTGCCGATGCACCGCGCAACGACTGGCGGCTGGAGCTGTTAGACCACCTCGCCGAACGTCCTGCCGCGCTTTCCACGCTGGAGGCCCGGGTGAAATCGACCAGCGAACGTTACGCTCAATCGAAGTCCGCCGCCGACGGCTATGCTTATCTCGAAGCGCTCGCGTGGTCCGGCGACATGGACAAGGCGCGCGAACTCGCCGGCAAGCTGGCGGCCGACGATGCCGTGCCTTCGCTTTCCGCCGCCCACGGGATCCTCGCCGCGGGACTGGGCGACGCCGCCGGGCCGGCCGTGGACCGGGCACTTGAAGCGCATGGCTCGCAATGGCTATGGCAGGACTGGCTGGCGGCGCAGGCGGCGAAAGAAGGACCGCTGGCACCGGCGGTCGAGCGCGTCATGAAGGCGGCAGACGGACGGGGGATCGCCGCGGTGAGTGCCTTGCGACTTGCCGTGGAGCGCAACGACGCCGAGGCCATCCTCGCGGTGTTGAAGGACGCGAAGGGCATGCCGGATGCGGTCCGTGCCTATGCCACGGCCCGCGCGCTATGGTCTTCCGGCGACAAGGCGGGCGTGTATTCGATGTGGCCCGACGAACCGCCGCCGCTGGCCGATCTGGCCGAAAGCGCTGATTGGAACGGTTGGGAGCAGGTGCTGGATGGCGAGGCCCTGAATGATTTCTACGAGGGGATGAAAGCACAGGTCGCTGTCTTGCAGGCCAAGCCCGATGCGACTCTCGACGACCTCCGCGCCTTGGCCACCTTGCTGCTCGATCCCGCGACCACCACGACCTTCGGCATCCGCCGAGTCCGTGATGCGATGGTCGCGTGCTCGCTGGTGCTCTCGGCCGACAAGGTCTCCGGACCGCTGGTCGAGCAGATGGTCGACCGCGCGCGCCTGGCCGGTGCCTCGCCGACGGATTGCCTGCGGATCGAAGCGCGGGCTTTCATGGCAGCCGGCGAGTTCACCGCGGCTTATTCGCGCTGGATCCAGCTTATCGATACCCAGGACGCGGAAATCTTCGCCAGCGATTATCTCGAGGCCGCCGCGTGTGTGTTTGAAGACATGCAGGACGCCGCCGCGATCAAGCTGGCGCTGCGCGGCAAGGACAAGTTCCCCGCGGACCCGACCTTTGCCTACGATGGTGCCTGGCTGCTGCTCACCGCGGGGCATCCGGAAGAAGCGGGTATTCTGTTAGAGCACGGCTTCAAGATCCCCTTCACCGAGGATCAGAAGCAGACTGCCATCGCCATGCTGCTCTGCGCCGCCGAGCAAACCGGGCGCGCCGACCGCGCCGACGGGGCACTTCAGGAACTGCTCGAGATCAGCCCCGACTGGGGTGACGAGGAGGCGATCAAGAGCCTCGAATGGCCCGAGGCCCTGACGGAGAACCTGCTGTCGGTGGCGGAGCGGAACCGCTGAGGCGCGTCACAGGTCCCACAGCTTCGAAAGCGGCACCGCGACATGCGGCGAGCCCGGGATCGGCAGGATTTCGCCGCCGTCGTAGAGCACGCAGCCGCCTTGGAAATCCTTGCCGCACTGCGCGGCGAGACGGTCGAGGCCCTTGCCATCGCCGGGATGGACCGAGCGGCTTGCCTTGACCTCGATCCCCCAGGTCTTGTCGCCGCGGGTGATGACCAGATCGACTTCGACCTGGTCCTTGTCGCGGTAGTGCCAGAATCGCAGGTCGGGGTCCGTCCACGCCGCCTGGGCGTGGACCTGCTGGACCACGAAGCTCTCTAACAGGTGACCCATATCCTGCCGGCGATCCAGCCAATCGTCCGCCGACAGGTCGGACAAGGTCGCCGCCAGTCCGCTATCGACGAAATGGATCTTCGGTGACTTGATCAGCCGCTTGCCGGGATTCCGGTGCCAGCTTGGCAGCGAGCGGATCAAGAACAGCCGCTCAAGGATGGCGAGGTAGTGATCGACCGTCCCGCGGTGCAGGCCGAGGTCCTTCGACAGGCCGCTCGCATTCAGCAGCGACCCGGTGCGCAGCGCCAGCATCTCTAACAGCCGTGCCAGTTCGCGGCCGTCCTTCACCTTCGCGATGTCCTGGACGTCGCGCTCGATGATCGATTTCACGTATTGCCGGTGCCACTGCCGGGCCCGGTCCGGACTGCGGGTCAGCGGCTCCGGGTAGCCGCCGGCGACCAGTGTCTTCGGCAGGTCCGGCGACAGCCCGTCCCGCTCCGCCAGGATGGATTCCCAGCGCAGTTCGCCCGCGAGGAAGGCCCGCAGGAAGTCCCCCGCGTTGCGCTTCTTCTCGGCTTCCGCCAGCGGTTGCAAATGGAGGACTTCCATCCGGCCGGCGAGCGACTCGCTGACTTCCGGCAGCAGGAGGAGATTCGCCGATCCCGTCAGCAGGAAGCGCCCCGGCCGCCGGTCGCGGTCGACCGCCAGCTTGAGCGCCGTGAGCAGCCCCGGGGCGCGCTGGATCTCGTCGAGGATGACCCGCGGCGGCAAGCGCGCCACAAAGCCATCCGGATCCGCCACGGCCGTCTGCCGGTAGCGGTCCTCGTCCAGGGTCACGTAGCCGCGGTCCGGCTCGAGGTTCATGGCCAGCGTCGATTTCCCGCACTGCCGCGGCCCGAGCAGGCAGACGACGGGGGTGTCCGCCAGCGCCGTCCTGACGGCGCTCGCCAGAAGGCGCGGGTAGCGGGGAAAATCAGCGTCCATTTGTCGGTTACAGTAGCGTCCGATTGTCGGTTGTAAAGCGGACAATTTGTCGGTTGCAAGTCCGTCCAATTGTCGGTTTGGATCTTTTGTATATTGACTATCAGCAAGTTAAAATCACGAGAGCCAGGATTTATTGGAGCCCATGCCAAAGCCGGTCTGAATCCCGCGGAGAACGTCCTTGGAAAGACCCGCCAGCCGCCGAAGTATCCCTGCCATGGACGACTACGACCGCCGCGAGTTCCTGAGCCTCAGCCTGCCCGGCTTCCTGGGCGTGCTCGCCGCCCTGCCTGCGCTGTGCACCGTCGCGACCCGGGCCAACGCCGCGGAAGGTCGGCTGGCGGCGGACGGTGCGATGCACTGGGAAGCTTTCCTGGAGGCGGTCGCCGCGGAGGCGAAGAAGCAGCACCTCGACGCGTGGAATCAGGACCAGTATGTGCGCGACATCGCCGGGATCGCGTCCCGCCTCCACCTCGAGGACCCGGTCCTGCTCAAGGGCATGGAGCAGATCAAGACCCGGCTCAAGAAGGGCAAGGTCGACTTCGAGTATCTTGAGAAGCGCGTGGATTTCGGGCTTTGCCTGGTCCAGTTCGACGTCGGCGAGATCATCGCGCCCCACGACCATCCCGGCATGACCGGCATGATCCTCTGCGCCTCGGGCGAGATCGAGACGAGCAATTACGACCTCGTCGAAAAGCCCGACACCCCGCCGCCGGCCGGCCACGAATTACTGCGCCGCGTGGAAACGAAGGTGCTGAAGAAAAACGACATCTCCACCCTGACGGCGAAGGCCCGCAACATCCACACGCTGCATGCCCGCAAGGTGACGCAACTGGTGGACATCTTCACGCCGCCTTACAACGACGAGCGGAGCGAGAAGAGCCGCTGGTACGAGCTTTCACCGGAGCCGAAGCCGGGGGATCCCGCGTTGATCGAGGCGCGGATCAAGGAATAGTGAGGGGAAGGTCGGCTAGCTGGTGAATCCCTTGATCAGGTCCATCAGAACCCAGAGAAGGATCCCGGTCCAAGCGGCCAGGAGCCCGGCAGCTGCGGAGGTAACCGCCACGCTGAGGAAAACCCTGCGGCTGAACGATATTGCCCCGCCGATCATGGCCAGGAGGATGGCAAGACCAGGCGCGGCATACGGGTAGTCCAGCACGAGGGTCCGCACGAATGGCGGCGCGGTAATCGGGAAGACATCAAGCTGGAGAATGCCACCGGTTGCATAGCGCCTGAACGCGATGATCAGCGCGATGGCGATCAGGATCGTGGCCGCGCTTTGGAAGCGCGCGACCGGACCGGCACGCCGCTTCCGGATCGAAGGAGTCGTCTCCTCGCGAGAAGGATCCGTGGCGGGTGGTAGGTAGGGTTGGTTCATGGTGGCGTTCGCCTTCCCCTGTTGGAGGATCACGATCTGAACGAAGGGAGGGACGCGATACCGGGTCGCTCCTTGGACTGCGTGCAGCCTGCTGCCGCTTTCAGACCGCCAGCCTGCTGGCGAGTCCATGGTCGCGGGCATTCGCCCGTCCACGGTCCGCCCGCTGGCCGTTGGGTGGAAATCGAGGATTGCGAAGCTGCGGCACACCGCAAGAACGATCCTTCGCCAGCAGGCTGGCGAAAGAGAGCGGCAGCAGGCTGCACGCAGTCCAAGGAGCGGCTCATGCGGCCCGCGCCGGTTCTAACGGATCTCGCCCGCGCCGAAATACGGCATCAGCGCTTCCGGAATCCGGATCGAGCCGTCGGGCTGCTGGTTCTGCTCCATCAGCGCGACGTAGAGCCGCGGCAGGGCGGTGCCGGAACCGTTCAAGGTGTGGCAGAAGCGGTTCTTCCCTTCGTGGTCCTTGAAGCGAAGCTTCATCCGCCGCGCCTGGAAATCGCCGAACCACGAGCAGCTCGACACTTCGAGGTACTTCCCCTGGCCGGGTGCCCAGACTTCGATGTCGTAGGTCTTGGCGGAGTTCGCGCCGAGGTCGCCGGTGCAGAGCTCGATGGTCCGGTAGTGCAGGCCGAGCTTCTGCAGCGCGGATTCGGCGTGGCCTGTTAGAGCTTCCAGCGTTTCGAGTCCGTGGTCGGGGTGGACGATCTGGACCAGCTCGACCTTGTCGAACTGGTGCATGCGGATGATCCCGCGGTTGTCGCGGCCCGCGCTGCCGGCCTCGCGGCGGAAGCAGGGCGTGCAGGCGACCAGCTTCTTCGGCAGGTCGGCTTCGTGCAGCAGGGTGTCGCGGTAGAGGTTGGTCACCGGCACCTCGGCGGTCGGCGCGAGGAAGAGCTGGTTGCGGCCGTCCTCGCCGGCGTCGGTGCCGTACATGTCGTCCTCGAACTTCGGCAGCTGGCCGGTGCCTTCCATGCACTCGCGGAGCACCACGTGCGGGACATTCACCTCCTCGTAGCCGTTCTCGCCCGACTGGAGATCGAGCAGGAAGGAAATCAGCGCGCGTTCGAGGCGGGCGCCCTTCCCGCGATAGACCGCGAAGCCGGAGCCGGCGATGCGGGTGGCGTCTTCCAGCGAAATGATGCCGAGCGCCTCGGCGAGCACCAGGTGGTCCTTCGGCGCGGCGAGGTCGGGCTTGTCGCCCCAGCTGCGGACCACCGGGTTCGCGGTCTCGTCCTGGCCGACCGGACACGCGGCGTGCGGCAGGTTCGGGATTTCCATCAGCAGCTCGTGCTGGCGCTGGCCGGCGGCCTCCGAGGCGGCGTCGAGGGCGTCGATCTTGTCGTTGATCGCGCGGACCTCGGCCTCGATCGCCGAGGTGTCCTCGCCCTTGCCCTTGAGCATGCCGATCTGCTTCGACGTGGTCTTCCGCTCGGACTGGAGCAATTGCTTTTCGGTCTCGGCCTTGCGACGGGATTCGTCGCAGGCGAGCACTTCGTCAATGAGCGTCCAATGGTTGCCGCCGCGCGCCTTCAGGCGTTCGCGGACGGTGTCGGCGTGGTCGCGGATCTCGCGGATATCGAGCATGGCGGGCGGAGAATGAACGCGGGAGCGGGATCGTCCAATCTTCTTTCGGGTGGGGCGTGGAGCTTGATCCATCGGGCACGCATCAGCGGCGGTCCCGCCCCACCGGCGATCTAGCCCTACCGGATCATAACGGGCGGTTCAGGAGCCCCGCGATGAGGATTGCCGCGGCGGCGGGGAGTCCGTTAGGGTCCGGCATCCGGGTGGGTCCGGGCTACTTTGATGAGCGACACGACGGCGAAGATCGAACGGAAGGGCTTTCTCGGGTGGATCGAGCGGGTGGGCAACAAGCTGCCGGATCCGGTCTTCCTGTTCTTTTACCTGATCGTCGCGCTGGTCGCGGTCTCGATGCTTTGCGTGATGGCGGGGGTGTCGGCGGTGCATCCGACGCAGGTGGCGGCGGACGGCAGCCCGCTGGTGATCCAGGCGGCCAGCCTGCTTTCGCCGGAGAACCTCAAGCGCCTGCTGGTCGACATGCCGAAGACGTTCACCGCCTTTCATCCGCTCGGCTACGTGCTGGTGGTGATGCTGGGCGCGGGAGTGGCGGAGCGCTCGGGCCTTTTCGGCACGGCGATCCGGGCGGCGGTGCGGGGCGCGCCGAAATTCCTGCTGACGCCGGTGGTGGCCACGGTGGCAATGATTTCCAACCATGCCGCGGATGCCGGCTACGTGGTGCTGATCCCGCTGGCGGGCGTGCTGTATGCCTCGGCCGGGCGGCATCCGCTGGCGGGGATCGCGGCGGCCTTTGCCGGGGTGTCGGGCGGGTTCTCGGCGAACCTGTCGCCGGGGCAGCTCGATGCGCTGCTGTTCGGAATCACGCAAAGCGCGGTGAAGGGCAGCGGGATCGAGAGCGGCTGGGTGGTGAACATCGCGGGGAACGCGTATTTCATCATCGCGTTGCTGGTGATCTACCTGCCGGTGATCTGGTGGGTGACCGACCGGGTGATCGAGCCACGGCTCGGCCGCTGGACGCCGGATGCGGCGCAGGCGGAGACTTATGCCGAAGAAGACAAGCCGCTTTCGGCGGGCCAGCGCACGGGGCTGGTGAGAGCCGGCGTGGCGTGTCTGGCGGTGGTTGGCTTGTGGGTTTTCCTGACGCTGGGGCCGGGGACGCCGCTGCTGGACGATGGGCCGGGCAGCGAGGGCAAGCGCTGGTATGAGCTGATGAATCCGGTGTTCCAGTCGCTGGTGGCGGGCTTCATGATCCTCTTCCTCGCCGCGGGCTGGGCCTACGGCGCGGCGGCGGGGACGATCAAGAACCACCGCGACCTGGTGGGGATGATGGCGGAGTCGATGAAGGAGATGGGCTATTATCTCGTGCTGGCTTTCGGCGCGGCACACTTCGTGGCGATGTTCGAGTGGTCGAACCTCGGGCTGATCTCGGCAGTGCACGGGGCGGGCGCGATCAAGTCGAGCGGCCTGCCGCTCACGGCGGTGCTGGGATTGATCGTGCTCTTCACCGCGTTCCTGAACCTGTTCATCGGCTCGGCGAGCGCGAAGTGGGCGCTGCTGGCCCCGGTGATGGTGCCGATGCTGATGCTGTTGGGGATCAGTCCGGAAGGGGCGACGGCGGCGTATCGGGTGGGCGACGGGGCGACCAATATCATCACGCCCTTGATGGTGTATTTCCCGTTGATCCTGATCTTCGCCCGGCGCTGGCAGCCGGACTTCGGGCTGGGCAGCCTGACCGCGATGATGATGCCTTACTCCCTGTGGCTACTGATTTCCGGCGCGGTGCTGATGATGGGCTGGATTTTCCTGGGGGCGGATCTGGGGCCGGGGGCGCCGGTGGAGATGAAATTGGGGGATTAGGAGATTGGGTTAATTGAGGCCGATACCGGTAGATCTGCGGGTTAGCGCAGGGCGGTCACTTCGACCGACCCGTCCGCGCGGCGGTCGAGGACGAGCACGGTGGATTCTCCCGCCTGCTTGCGGATGACCAGGGGCTTGGGGACGTGGACATGGCGGAGATGCCAGGTGGTGGACCAGTTGTATCCCCATTTCCGGTAGCCGGGGCTGTCGAGATCGCTCACGAGCAAGCTGCCGCAGGATCGAGGGAAATCCGCGCTGGATTGAAGCTCGATTTCGTAGGATCCCGTCACGCCTTCGGGACGGGAAAGGGGACGATGGGAAAGCTCGAGGGATGACTGCGGGCTTTGGCGAAGCTGTTGGGAGGCATCGCCGATGTCACTGGCGAGGCGGGTGGCGCCGTCGGTGAATGGGAGGCCGCAGGCGGAGAGGAGCAGGGCGAGGGCTGCGGGAAGGGCGAGGTGCATCGGCGGATGGAATCAGCTTCACTTGCAAGCGGGATGGGAACCACGAAAAGGACGAAATCTAAGAGGGTAGTCTGGATGGCCCCTCCATCCTGCTTGGGGTGATCGGGTCCATTTTCGCCTGCCTTGGTTTTCGCGGATTCTCGCCGGTTTCGTGGTCGTCATTTTCCCTTTCGGGGTCAACCGAGGCGATCCGGTGCCGCCGGATGCGTCAGCAGGCTGACGAGGGAAAGCGGCAGCGGGCTGCACGCAGTCCAAGGAGCGGGCCACCCTCACTGCGCGTAGGCGTCGCGGTGGCGGAGGACGGGGTCGCCGGGGGCGGAGGGGTGGCAGAGGCGGGTGACGAGGTCGTTCCAGGCGTCGTGGCCCTTGAGGATCTCGACCTCGATGCGGAGGAAATAGATCGGCACGGTCTGCTCTTTCGGCCGCGGGAAACGGACGGCGTCCTTTTCGGTGGTGACGACGAGTTCCATGTCGCGCTCGACGCAGCGCTGCATGAACTTTTCGATCTCCTTGCGCGAAAAGCGGTGGTGGTCGGAGAAGCGGCGGCGGATCTCGAGGCGCGCGCCGAGATCCTCGATCCCGCGCTCGAAGCCTTCCGGCACGGCGATGCCGCTGATGGCGGCGGTCCATTTGTCCTTCAGGAACTCGAGCGGCTGGCGCTGGCCGGTGAAAACTTCCTCAAGGTAGCGCGGGCCGTGGGTGCACTCGATGATCGGCGCGACGCGGTTGTAGCGGCGCAGCTTTGCAATGAGGGCGTCGTTCGGGGTGCCGTCGCACTTGGTGATCAGGATGTAGCTGGCGCGGCAGAGATTGCGCGGGGGCTCGCGGAGGGTGCCGCGGGGGAGCAGGGCACCGGTGCCGAAGGGCGCGCTGCGGTCGATCAGCACGATGTCGATGGCGTGGGACAGGTGGAGATACTGCAGGCCGTCGTCGAGCAGCAGGGTGTCGGCACCGAGCTGACCGACGGCGAAGCGGCCGCCTTTGACGCGGTCCTTGTCGACGACGACCGCGACGCCGTCGAGGTTGCGGGCGAGCATGAAGGGCTCGTCGCCGGCGAACTTCGAGTCAAGCAGGAGGGCGCGGCCGGTGGAGACCAGCTTGGGCATCTTTTCGGCGGGAAATTTCGTGCCGTCCTTGGATTTCCAGTTCTGGGGCTCCTTCAGGCGGCGGCTTTTGTAGCCGCGGGAGAGGATGGCGACGCGGCGGCCTTCGTCGCGGAGGGTGCGGGACAGCAGCTCGACCACGGGGGTCTTGCCGGTGCCGCCGACGGTCAGGTTGCCGATGCTGACGACCAGGGTGCCGAGGTGGTGCTGCTGCTTCCAGCGCTTGCGGAAGACCAGCAGGCGGGTCTGGACGATGGCCCGGTAAACGCCGGAAAGGGCGCTCATGGCCAGCCGCATCATCCCGGCGCGGAAGCCCTTGGCGCGGCCGAAAATCACATCGGCGCCCCAGACTTCGAGTTCCGCCAAGGTTTCCTTCATCGGCACGGCTAGCGGAACCCGGAAGGGGAGGAGACGCAAGACTTGAAGACGCAGGACCCAAGACCTTCAATGCCGTTCATGTCTATCACCCGCCACGACGGCCGCCAAGCGGACCAGCTCCGCCCGATCTCCTTCATTCCCCATGTCGCGCCCCATGCGGCCGGCTCGGTGCTGGTGTCGTTCGGCAATACCCGGGTGATTTGCGCCGCGACGATCATCGAGGACACGCCGCGCTGGATGAAGGCGCAGCGGGTCGAAGGCGGCTGGCTGACGGCGGAATACAGCATGCTCCCCTATTGCACGCTGGAGCGGAAGGACCGGGACATCTCGCGCGGCAAGCTCGACGGGCGCTCGTCGGAAATCCAGCGGCTGATCGGCCGGGCGCTGCGGGCGGTGACGGATTTGAAGAAAATCGGGCAGCGCACGATCTGGATCGACTGCGACGTCCTCCAAGCCGACGGCGGCACGCGGACGGCATCGATCACCGGCGGTTGCGTCGCGCTGGCGATCGCGCTGAACGGGCTGATGGCGGCGGGCAAGCTGAAGGCCTTCCCGCTGAGCAAGCTGGTATCGGCGGTTTCAGCCGGGGTGGTGGACGGCCAGCCGGTGCTCGACCTGGACTACGTCGAGGACAAGGGCGCGTCGGTGGATTTCAACGTGGTCATGACCGAGAGCGGCGAGTTCGTGGAGGTCCAGGGCAGCGGCGAGGAGGCGGTCTTTTCCGGCGCGGAAATGACCGCGATGCTGGAGTTGGCGACGAAGGGTTGCCGCGAGCTGGTGGCCTTGCAGAAGCAGGCGATCCTGGCGGCCGACCGGCCGAGCGGCGACTCGCTGGCGTCGCTGGCGGCGGCCTTCGCCCGCTGACCCGTGCGCTCCGTCTTTCTTCTTGCAGCCTCATGGGGTGAGCGTAGCTTCTACCAATCCCAAGGCGTCTTCATGACGCGGCGGGATTATAAAAAACGAAGGGGCCGCGAGGCTCCGGACATAGACAACAAAACAGTAAGTAAACCATGAAAACCAAACACAAACAACCCAGCGGCTTCACCTTGGTGGAGCTGCTCGTGGTCATCGTGATCATCGCGGCCCTCGCGGGCCTCGCGCTGCCCACTATCATGAAAAACAAGGCCGTGGCCGACCGCACGGAAGCGATCAGCAACGCCCGTCAGATCGGGATCAGCCTGTTCGCCTTCGACGAGGAGTATGGCAGCTTCCCCGGCAACGACACCGCGGAAGACGTCAAGGAGAGCACCGGAACCGCGCTGAACTTCGGCGGGACCTTCTCCAACGACTACTTCCGCCAGCTCATCGCGACGGTCGGCAAGTCGGAGAAGATCTTCTGGGCGAAGACCGCTTACTCAAAAAAGAAGCCTGACGATATCGTCGAACCCGGCAAGGCCCTCGATGCGGGTGAAGTCGGCTTCGGCTACATCATGGCCAATCAGGAAGAAGGCCAAGGCTCGAGCGGCGAAGGCAACCGTCCGGTGGTCGTGACCCCGCTCTACAAGGCTCAGACCAACTGGGAGTTCGATCCCGAGGCCTTCGGCGAGAAGGCCATCATCCTGCGCCTCGACAGCAGCGCCACCGCCGAAACGATCCGTACCGACAACCGCTACGTGAACATCGGCGAAAGCCGCTTCCTGCAGACCACCGGTGACAACACCCCGTGGGGTGCCGACATGAACCCGATCCTGCGCGCTCCGCAGACCAAGGGCCAGTAATCGGACCCGGGCAAGCGCCCTGAATTCAACTGCCGGGAGGTCCGAAAGGGCCTCCCGGTTTTTTGTTTGCCCGGATGCCAAGCCCGGACGAAGGATCGCCCATCATGACCGAGACCCCTTCCCGTTCCTTCCTTCCCTACCCCGCTTCGACCCTCAGCCCGCGGATTGTCCCGACGGATCTGAGTTCCTTCAAGTCCCGCGGGATTTCCGAGGTCGAGCGGGACTTGCAGCAGAAGCTGGTGGAGCTGCGGGAAAAGTATCTGGCGGCGATCGACCACTTCAACTGGAACAAGCTGGTCTATGAAGCCCAGATCCAGTTCGAGCCGGTGGTCGGGGAAACCTATCACCTCTATAAGTCGGGCGGCCGGCGGATGCTTTCGATGATCGCGCCCGACCAGTGGTCGATGGTGCATTTGGCGACTTTCCGCCTGAACGTCGACCGCCAGTGGCAACTGGTCACGGCCGGCGAAGGAGTGGATCCGCGGACGCTGTTCAGCTCCTGACGGGGGCGGGGATGGCCGCGAGTTCCAGGCCGAGCAGGCAGACATCGTCATCGAAATGGTGGCCTTCCGAGTATTGGAGGACGCGGGTCAGGACGATATCGAGCATTTCCTCCAGCGTCGCGCCCCGGCAATCGGCCGCGGTTTCCATCAGGCGCTTCTCCAGGAAAGGTTCGCCGTCTTCGTTCTCGGCTTCAAGAATGCCGTCGGTGAACAGCAGGAGGCGTGAGATTTCCGACAGGGCGACCTCGCCGGCGGGATAGTCGGCCTTGGCGACGAGCCCGAGGCCGGGGCCCTTTTCCTTGCGGGTGGCGGCGAGCTGGCGGACGCCGGACGGGCCGGTCGCGACCGCACCCGGGTGGCCGGCGCAGGCGTAGCGCAGGGTGCCGGCCCCGAGGTCGACAACGGCGTAGAAGGCGGTGGCGAACATCGTCGCACCGGCGCGGTCGAGGATCGAGTTCAAGCCGTTGTTCAGCCCGCGGAGGAAGGCGGAGGGATCGGCGGCGCTGCGGCGCTGCTTTTCCAGCAGCCCGCGGAGCATCGCGACCACCAGCGCCGAGCGGACGCCGTGGCCCATCACATCGCAGATCAGCACCCCGGCGGTGGTGTCGGAGATGCGCAGGATTTCAAAGAAGTCGCCGGCCATTCCGGAGATCGGCAGGTAGCGGGAACCGAAGCGCAGGGCGAGCGACTCGCCGGCCACCTCCGGGAAGCTGGAGCTGGCGAGGGTTTGCTGGATCTCGCGGGCGAGCTGGAGTTCTTCCTCATAGGCCTGGTTGCGGATTTGCAGTTCGCCAGCCAGGGCGGTGGCTTCCTGCTGGACCTCGACCAGCTCGGTGACATCGCTGGAAACGCCGAAGGTCCCCTTGATCCGGCCCGCACGGTCGATCCATGGGAACTTGGAGGTCAGCACCCAGGTGACCTTCCCTTCCTCGCGCACCTCGCGCTCCAGCTTGCCGGTGATCGCCTCGCCGCTGGCCATGATCCGCCGCTCGTCTTCCGCGGCTTCCTCCCAGTGAGCGGAGGCGAAGAAATCGCGGTCGTGCTTGCCGACGACCGCTGCCGGGCTCGGCTGGCCGTTCCACTCGGCCATCTGGCGGTTCACCAGGATGAAACGCGATTCAAGATCCTTGAAATAGATTTGCAGCGGCACGCGGTCGATGAGGGTGCTGAGAATGTGCCGCTCTTCCTCGATCTGGGCCTCGGCCTGCTTGCGCAGCGAGATGTCGATCATCGAGCCTGCGATCCGCTGGGCGGCGCCGTCGCGGGAGCGGACCACCGTCCCGCGGATCCGCAGCCAGCGCCAGCGGTCGCCGCCGGTTTTCAAGCGGCAGTCGATCGCGAGAAGCTCCGGGCCGGACGGGTTCAGGGCGTTCTTCAAGGCCTGGCCGAAGCGGGTCCGGTCGTCCGGGTGAACCATCCCGTGGGGTTCGAGGAAAACATTCGGCGCGGAGGACGGGCTGCACTCGAGGAATTCAAGGATGCGCCGTGAGTAGTAAATGCCCGGCTTTCCGACCCACCAGTCCCAGATTCCTTCGTTCGACGCCTTCAGCGCGAGGACCAGGCGCTCGCTGTCCTCTCCTCCGTTCCCGGCGCTTTCCATCCCGCTCATCGTTTCCCAGCCAAGCACTGTCACGGCCTGACGGCAATCCCCGTTTGGCCGGGCGATGCCTCGCAGCGAAAGTTGCCGTGGTCCCTCACTTTTCCTGCGACAAGAGCGGCAGCAGCTTGTGAAAGTAGGTATGGTCCTCGATGTCGGTATGGATCATCCCGCCCGGGCCGAAGTATTTCCACTCGTGGCAGCCGTAGCAGATCTGGAGAACCCGCTGCTTGCCGCCCTTGCTCCAGACGAGCGCATAGTCGGGGTGGAAGCCGGCGCAGGAGGTCTTGGGGGCGAACGCCTCGTGGGAAGCCGACCGCTTGTAGATCTCCAACACTTTCCAAGCGGTGTCTGACTTGGCATCGACCGGTGTGGCGTGGAATTTGAAATCCCTGAACTCGACCCAGCCGCCTTTCTTGACCTGGTCATCGTAGGCCGCTTTGCGGGACGTCGGATGGACGAGGCCGCGGTAGATTTTCACGTCGTTGGCGGACTTCATGATATCCACCTCCGCACCCCACTGGGCGTGCATTTCGGACTCGCGCATCGGGATGCCGCCCTTCCAGCAGGTCTTGGTGACGCAGGAGGTGGAAAGCAGGGCGATCGCGAGGGCGGGAAATCTCATGATGGGAACGGTAGCAGGACCGGAGCGGCTGTCACGTTCGGGGACTCTTCCATGGACTGCGGGCAGCCTGCTGCCGCTTTCCGTCCGCCAGCGGGCTGGCGAGTCGGGACGCGGAGAATTGCTCCGCCAGCGGGCTGGCGAAGCGAGAGCGGCAGCAGGCTGCCGCAGTCCAGGGTGCGAAGCCTCAACCGAAGGAAAAAAGCGCCAGCCGGCGGTCAACCGACTTGCCGGGGGCGTCCGGCAGCTGGCGGCTGTGCGGGTGCGGCAGGTCGGCCCGCTTGAGCGCGCCGCATTGCAGCAGGCAGGCGGTGGCGAGGTCGTGCTCGCGGTCGAAATACGAGGTGATCGCCAGCAGGCCGCCGGGCTTCAGGGCTCCCAGCGCGTTGCGGTAGAGCTGTCCCCAGACCGCGGGATCGTGCCAGTAGTTTTGATGGCGGATGAAGATGAAATCGAAGGGCGGGAGCTGCTTCATGCGGTCGGTCCGCGAGGCATCCCCGGCGCGGAAATCGAGCTGCCACCCCGGCGGCGCGGGCGGGAGCCAGCGCGCCTTGGCTTCGGCGATTTCCGGCGGCCGGAGATCGATCCCCAGATAAAACAAGTCCGCGGCCAGCGGCGCCACGGCAGCCAGCAGCACGCCGGATTCGTCGGCCCGGCCGCAGGCGAGGTTCAGGACGGCGGGCTTCACCGGGGCTTCCCAATCGGCGGCGCGGAGCCCGAGCGTGAGCAGGGCGCCGAGTCGGCGGACATCGGCATCGATGCCGGCAAAAGTGAATGGAATCGCGGGCTGCAAGGCGATGCATTGAGCCGCGTCGTGCGCTGGATTTCAAGTTTGTCTTCCCCTGCCCGCCTTGTTACTGCACTCGTTTTCCGCCCGAAAACCTGCGACTCATGGTTCCCAGCACTTCCCCTGTCTCCCCCGTCGATCCCGCCCTCCAAGCGTCGATCGCCCACATCGCCAACCAGTTCGCGATCGAGGGGGACTTTCTTTACGGCGAGGAAATCCAGAGCGGCCACATCAACTCGACCTACCGCGCCTCCTTCGAAAACTCCAACGGCGTGACCCACCGCTACATCCTGCAGCGGATCAACGAGAAGGTTTTCAAGGACCCGGTGGCAGTGATGCGGAACGTCGAGTGCGTGACCCGCCACATCAACTGGAAGGTGCTGCGCGTGAAGAAGGACCTCGGTGGCCAGACCTTGAACCTCTACCCCGGCCGCGGCGGGAAATCCTGGGTGCTCGGGCCGAACGGCGGCGTCTGGCGTTGCTACAACTCGATCGAGGGCTGCGTCACCTACGACATCGTCGAAAACACCCGCCAGGCCTATCAGGCGGCGCGCGCCTTCGGTTCGTTCCAGGACCTCGTGAGCGACCTGCCGGCCAGCGAGATCGAGGAAACCATCCCGGACTTCCACCACACCCGCAAACGCTTCGAGCGGCTGATGCAGGTGGCCGACGCCGACCCCCACGGCCGCGCCGGCTCGGTGTCGGAGGAACTGGACTTCGTCCGCCGCCGCGAGGCCGACGTGAACGTGGTGCTGGAACTGCTGGCCCACCACCACATCCCGTGCCGGATCACCCACAACGACACCAAGATCAACAACGTGATGATCGACGCCGAATCCGACGCCGCGGTCTGCGTGATCGACCTCGACACGGTGATGCCCGGGGCCTCGCTCTACGACTTCGGCGACCTGGTCCGCACCGCCACCAGCCCGGCGGCGGAGGACGAGCGCGACCTTTCCAAGGTGGTCATGCAAATGCCGATGTTCGAGGCGCTGGTGGACGGCTATCTGGACGCGGCGAACGAGTTTCTCAACGACGCCGAAGCCGAGCACCTCGCGTTTTCGGGCAAGCTGATCACGCTGGAGACGGGCATCCGTTTCCTGACCGACTTCCTCGAAGGCGACAGCTACTTCAAGATCCACCGCGAGGGCCACAACCTCGACCGCTGCCGCACGCAGCTCAAGCTGGTGGCCGAGATCGAGCGCCAGCAGCCGGCGATGGAGAAGTTCGTCGGCAAGGTGCGGAAGGGGAAGCGGTAGGGTAGGCCGGAGGCTCCACCGGGTGCGCGGAGGCTCCGTCCCGCAGAACGGTCTCCTTGAGCCGGCCTGCTTCAATGGTCACGAATCGCCTGAAGATCACCGCCCCTGGCTTCTGCGGGCCGGTGGCTCCGCGCACCCGGTGGGATCGCTCTCAACGCGTCAGCGTCATCACGCACTCCAGATGCCTCGTGTGCGGGAACAGGTCGAAAGGCTGGACCTTCTCGAGTTTGAAACCGCCGGCTTGGAGGATCGCGAGGTCGCGGACCTGGGTGGCGGGGTCGCAGGAGACATAGACGACCCGCGCCGGACCGAAGGCAATCAACTGCTCCAGGAACTCCGGCGAGCAGCCTTTGCGCGGGGGATCGATCACCACCGCGGTCTCGGCGGCGGGGAAGTCGATGTCGGCAAAGATCGCCTCGGCGGAAGCGGCGAGGAAACGGGCGTTGGCGATGCCGTTGGACTCCGCGTTGCGGCGCGCCCAGTCGGCGGCGGTCTCGCTGACCTCGACGCCGGCGACCTGCTCGAAATGCCTGGCGAGTGTCAGCGCGAACAGCCCGGAGCCGCAGTAGGCATCGACGAGAAATCTAGTAGTTCCCGCGCAGGCTTCCGTGGCGACGTGGCCGGTGAAGGCGGGCAGGATGAAGGGATTGTTCTGGAAGAAATCCCCGGCGAGGAAGTCGAACGAAAGCTCGCCGACGTGCTCGGTGACCACCGCGTGGTGGTTGGTTTCGACCCGTCCTTCAGTGGCGCGCAAAAGAAGGGTGGCTCCTTTCTTGTACATCTTCGCGCGCTGGCGGGCCGACTCGCGTTCGCGGGGCAGGGCGGCGTTGATTTCCGCCATGGCGATCGGGCAGCGCGGGACGTCGATGATCCCGCTGCGGCGGCCGTTCGGCAGGAAGCCGATCTCGCCGATCACGCCGTCCTTCGGCCGGTCGAAGTGCGGGGTGATCTTCGAGCGGTAGTTCCAGAGCTGCGGCGAGGGAATGCAGGGCTCGACCGGGAACTCGATGCCGGCCATGTGCTGCAACAGCTCGCCGACCTGGCGGGTCTTCCACGCGAGCTGGGCCTCATACGACAAGTGCTGGTATTGGCAGCCACCGCAGGTCCCGAACAACGGGCAGCCGGGCTCGACGCGGTCGGGCGAGGGCTCGAGCACCTCGACCAGATCGGCCTGCGAGCAATTCTTGTCGTTGCGGAAAACGCGGGCCTTCACGAGTTCGCCGGGCAGGCAGAACGGCACGAAGACGACCCAGCCGTCCACCCGGCCGATGCCGATGCCGAGATTGCTCAAGGCATCGATCCGCAGCTCGATCTCCTGGTGGTAGGCGAACGGGTGCGGGTGAAATTTTTTCGGCGGGCGGAGCATAAGTCGGCCCCCGGGTTAGGGGGCCCGGGGCCGCTTGCCAAGCTCTCGCTCGCCCGCCGGCGGCGGCAGGAGGTTCCGGGATCCGTCGCATGCCCGGACGATGGCCCGCCGCGCAGGGTTCCGGCCCCGGGGGAAAGTCGGACTTGCGGGGAAAAGGATTGACCGCCGAGTGGGGGTTCCTTTCATGTTCCCAAGCAATGAAACGCATCTCCGGTCTTCTGTCTCTCGCGATCGCCCTTTTCATCACCAGTTGCGCCACGAAGCCATCGGTTCCTACCCCGGAGCAGTCCTTCAAAAACACGGACCTCAATGGCGACGGCAAGGTTTCGCGTTCGGAATACGATTCCCACCAGATCGGCGAGATGTTCGCCCGCTTCGACACGAACAAGGACTCGGCGATCAGCGAGAAGGAGTTCCTGGACAACGGCGGCACCGCCGCGGGCTTCCGCAAGATCAACACCAGCGGCTCCGGCAGCATCACGCTGCAGGAAGCCAAGGCGAGCGCCGGAGTGCGCAAGAGCCTGGACGCGCCCTTCAAGGAAGCCGACAAGAATGGCAATGGCCAAGTGTCCTTGGAGGAATTCCTCGCCTACCGCAAGGATGCCTTTGATTACGTCAGGTGATCCGTCGGTTATAACCACTGATCATTCCAAGCGGACCATCCCGATGGCCCGCGGGTGCTGGGAATGCTTCTGCGGGAGATTGTTTTACGTTCTTCGGGCCGGGAGGGGTCGCGACGGACGAATTAGGCCGAGTCTTCCCACCTTCCCCCTTGGCGTCTCCCGGACATTCGCGTGAGATCCCGGTATTCCCTTCGGGATGACATTTATGACCGACAATCCCTACGCCCCTCCCGCCTCCTCCGTCGTCCCGCCGCTGGCGAAGGACGACATCGCCCGCCAGCTCGAAGGGATCCAGTATCCCCTGAAGCTCAGCTTCAAGATCCTCGCCCTCGCCAGCCAGGCCACCGTCACCGACGCGAACGGCCGCGTGGTGCTCTACACCAAGCAGAAGCTCCTCAAGTTCCGCGAGCACGTCGAAATCTTCACCGACAACTCCCGCGCGACCTTGCTCGCCGAGATCAAGGCCAACAAGGTGATCGACTGGTCCGCCCGCTACCACGCCACCGACGCCCACGGCCAGGCCATCGGCTCCGTCGGCCGCCGCGGCTGGCGCTCGATGTGGAAGGCTCACTACGAAACCTTCAATCCCGGCGACGACCAGCCCGACTTCTCGATCCGCGAGGAAAACCCGGGTGCCAAGGTGGTCGATTCCCTCCTTGGTGAGATCCCGCTCGTCGGTATGCTCACCGGCTACTTCTGCCACCCCCGCTACGCTGCCACCCGCACCGATGGCACCCTAGCCATGCGCCTCACCAAGCAGCCGGCCTTCTTCGAAGGCCGCTTCCAGATCGACCAGCTCGGCGAACTCACCCCGCGCGAGCAGCTGAACCTGATCCTCAGCTTCCTCATGCTCGTGCTGCTGGAGCGGAGCCGCGGGTAGCGCGGTTCGTCTCGCTCAGTTCTTGGTCCGGCCTTCACGTCCCGCGCCACCCGGCGAGGAGCGGGAACGCGGTGAGGTCCGGGATGCTCCGGCATCCGAACGGAGATTCGATCACACTGCGAAGTTGAATCCCGCCGCCCTGGATCGCCAGGGTGGCGAAGCCGTCCGGATGCCGCCGGTAAAGGTCGCCATGATCCCCGAGGACTTGCCGTTGCAGCGCCTCGGGATACATCGAAAGGCCCTTGAAGTAGTGATGGCCGTTGCGCTCGACATGGCCGATGCCGAAGCTCGCCATCATCGCGAGGTCCTGGAGCAGGGCCACCGGCCCGACGTTCGCGAGGTCCTCGCCGCTGAGCAGCAGGTCCGCGCCGTCGCGCCGTCGCCGGTGCTCGAGCAGGCAGGCGTTGGCGATGCCTTTGACGATGCCCTTGCAGTTCTTGTGGCTGGTCCCGCGGTAGCCGAGGTCGAGGGCGGCGGGCAGGGACTCGAGCGAGGCTTCCGACTCGTCGATCACCAGCGGCGGGGCGTTCTCCCACGCCCGCAGCGCTTCGCCGACCTCCGGGGCCAAGGCGCGGTCGCGGTGGAGCGGCTGCTCGACGAAAATCAGGCGCTCGAGCATCGGGCGGATCGCGGGGTCGTCGTGCCACGCCTGCCACTCGGCGGCGAAGGATGCGATGTCGGCGAACTGCTCGTTGCCATCGAGCGTGATGCGGTAGTCGCCGCCGGTCTCCCGTCCGAAGATCGCCGCGAGTTTGGCCAAGCGCGCGCGGTCGATGTCGGCGTTCCCGCAGACCTTCACCTTGAAATAACTCAGCCCATAACTCCGGATGCACTCGTCGAGCGCCAGCGGCAGGCCGTCGTCGAGCGGCTCCGCGATGTCCTCCGCGGTCAGCGGGTCGCCGAGCCCGACGGTGTGGCGCACCTGGAGGCCTTCAAGCGGCGACAACGGCAACAGATCGGCAACCTCGCAGCCCTCCAGCTCCGGCCGGATCTCGCCGAGCCGGATGCCGAGCTTTCTTTCGCGCAGGACCTTCGCCACCGGCATTCCGAGCCCGCGGCACAGCGCATCGAGCACCGCACGCTCCAGCAGGCTGACGCCGAGGTTCGCCAGCAGCGGCGGATGCCCGTGCTCGGCGGCCCATGCGGCCTGGGGAAAATAGAGGGCTTTCCAGAAATCGAAGAACGACGCGCACTTCCCGGCCGTCGTGGCGAGGTCGGCGGAGTGGCGGATGACCTCCAGCATCGCGGGCAGGTCCTGGTCGAAAGTGGTCGAAGGATCCTTGGTGAACCATTTCGGCGGCAAGCCTTCCGAAGCCAGACCCGCGGTTTCGCGACCATCGCAGAGGCACGATACCGACACGAACAGGTGCGGCAGCTCCGTCATACTAGCGATGCCGTACTTGAAGGGGAATCGGGTGCGCATCGGCAGAACCCGGAACTCCACCCGCAGGACTTCGATGGTCGGCACCGCGTTCATCGTCCGAGGAATAGGTCGCGCCCCAAGGCCAGCGCTTCGATCTTCCGGTCGGCCACCGAGCGCTTGAGCATCCAGAAGCCGCAGTCGGGGTGCACGAACTTGATCCGGTCCGCTCCCACCCGGCGCGCGGCCTTTTCGATCGAAGCGGCGATCTCGTCCGGCGTCTCGACGTGGTTCACCTTGATGTCCACCACGCCGAGCCCGAGCCCGATCCGCGGGTCGATGTCGGTGAGCGCGTCGAGGTCGCTGTCCGGGCGGTGGGCGAGTTCGAGCACCAGGTGATCGCAGCGCAGGCTGTTGAGGAAATCGGTCAGCGCCTTCCAGTTGCCCTTTTGGATCGTCTGGCCGCCGTAGTTGCCGAAGCAGAAATGGACGGCCGTGGTGACTTCGGCGGCATCGAGGATGCGGTTGATGGCCTCCGCCGCGAGCGGGGCGTGCTGCGGGCTGCCGGGGATGTTCGCCTCGTCCACCTGCACGCAGGCGCAGGGCAGGCCCTTGACCTGCTCCGCCAGCACGTCGGCGATCGCCAGCGTCATCGCCTCGAAGTCGCGGTAATGGTCGTCGAGCAAGGTCCGCGCCAGCATGTAGGGGCTGGTCAGGGTGAACTTGAAGGGCCCGCCGGCCACCGAGGCGGCGCGGCGGCAGTCGTCGATCAGGTTCAGCGCGCCGCCGTGCAGCGCCTCGCGGATCACCGCCGCGGGTTGCGATCGGAAGCCCATTTCCTGCTTCGCCCGGAAGGCCTCGGCATCCCGCCGGCCGATGCGCGAGTCGCAGCCGCCCATCGATCCGGTGAAGTATTCGATCATCCCGTTGGTGTCCGGATGGTTGACGTCGAAGCGGTAGAGTTCGCCATCGGTCGGCAGGTCGATCCCCGCCTCGCGCTGGGTGTTGAAGACCACCCGCGTGGCATCCAGCACCGCCTGGCCCGAAGGCAGCGCGCTGAGCCAGTCGGGCACCGGATAGGAACCGACCGTGGTGGTGAGGATGGCCGGCGAGGCGGGCAGGGCGGAGTTGGATTTCATGGGTCTATGGAAAGCATCCGCGAAAGACGGACTGGAAGTCTTGGCAATTCGGGCGGGTCAGGTTGGAAAATCGGGCACGAAGTGACGTCAGTCGGGTCAATAAGGTCAACCAAGTCCCTCGAGCCGCCCCCGATCCTTCCCCACCTTTCGCCACGACGCAGGCGTCCGCTTCGTCTCGCGCTTGAAGGCCCGGTAGAAGCTCGAAAGGTCGTTGTAGCCGCATTCGAACGCGATGCCGATGATCGAGCGCTCCGTATCGCGCAGCAGGCGGCAGGCGTGGGCCACCCGGAGCTGGCGCAGGGACGCTTCCCGCGACATCCCCGCGACCGAACGGAAGCGGCTCGTGAAGGCGCGGCGGCTCAGGCCGAGGCGGCGAGCGACCTCGTCGAGCGGCTCATCGTCGAAAAAGCCGTGCTCCAGCGATTGCAGGTAAGCTTCCACCCGCCGCTCCACGGATCCCCGCGGCCCGTCCATGCCCATCCCGTCGGGCACTTTCCCTTCACGGCATACGCGGACCAGCAGCCAAGCGGCCAGCCCATGCAGAAGCAGACCGCGTTCGGGACGAACCAGTCCGGCTTCGACCAGCATTTCCCGCAGCGCTTGCCTCAGGTCGCGGACCATCGCGCCCTCTCGCAGCACCCGGATTTCCTGCGGCGGGGAATAGCCGGCCAGGACCTCCGGCTGCACCGCCACGATCGTCAAGGTGAGCGGGCTCCCCGGCGCATCGCGGATCCAATGCTCCGTTTGGGCACCCACATGGAGGAAATCCCCCGGCCGCATCGGTTCCTCCCGGTCCTTCGCGCCGCATCTCCAGCACAGCATTCCTTCACCCGCCGTCACGTGCAGCACCTTGTGGAAATCATGCCGGGTCGGCGGCATCGAAAACCCCGGCCCGTGCTCGCTTTCGAGCAGGCACACCTGCGCCGCCGAAAAGTCGGTCGCCAAGGGGCGAACGACGCCCTTTCCCGCACTCGTCCTGGCTTCAGGGGATTCCCGTTTCATCACAGCCTCGTGCCCTCTCGCCGCAGCCATCGCGGAAAGCGGAACATCGAGCCTCAACTGCCACGCCCCCAGCCTCTTGCCAAGCGGGGAGGAGGAAATGCGCCGGAAGTAATCAACTGCCGCCTGCAATCCGCCCCGAGATTCAGGGGTGGAACCTGCTCTTTAAAGCATTGTAAATCAACGAAATGCATGTTCCTTTTTAAATAAAATGCCTGGCAAATAGTTTAACGGTTCCGTCGTCGATTCGTTCATCAAAGGCACACTGACCACCGTCGGACGCCCGGGCCGCGGCTGAATCCTTCGCGGGATCGATCTCTCGGAGGAGCGGCCCGTCTCCGTTCCTCTTTTTTGTCAACGCGGCTCGGCCAGAGCCTCGACCGCGAGCACCGCAGCCTCGCGAACTTCCGCATCCGGATCGCCGCGCAGCTTTTGGAGCCGCGGGACGGCGGCGGCGTCGCCCTCCATCATCAGCGTCTCGACCGTGGTCACGCGCAAGGCGGTCGGCAGATCCGCCTCCAGCCCCCGCGCCACGCGCTCCCAGTCGCCGGCGTTGGCCAAGTCGGAAATCACCAACTCGAGAGCGGTAGCGGCAGCGGCCCGCTGTTCGTCATCCGCTGCGTCTCGCAGGATGCCGAGGATCGAGTCGAACGCCGTCCCGGAAGCGATCCACGCCAGCGCGTCGAGGATTTCCTCCTTCAGCGCGGGGTCGGCTTCCTTGGCGTGCAGAACCGCCAGGCGCTCCACGGCATCATCGGGCGAAGTACCCTTGCCCGACCGGTCGCCCAACTCCTCGATCATCGCGCGCCGGCCGGCCTCGTCTGCGCGGAAATAGCGTGCGACAGAATCCAGACCGGCCGCCCGGCCTGGGGTCTTTTGCCGGGGGCGATTCTCGCGGACATCCTCCGGGACCTTCGCCGTTCCGGTAACCGCGGAGCCCTGCCCCGCGTCCGGCGGGACGCCTTTCGTCGGGTGCCCGCTTTTCGCGAACTGCCACCCCCCTAACACCGCGCTAACGACCAATAGCAACCCTCCGATCACCCGCGGTCTGATCTTCATCGAGCCAGAATCCCGCGGCGCAACCGACGAGTCAAACGGCGAATCTCGCAGGCTGCGGCCGCCTTAGGGCGTTTGGCTGGAGGATTCATGGGAACGGCTTGGCTTTCAGGATCAGATCGATGGCCAGCTGCTTTCGATCTTGGTAATCGACGATTAAGGAAGGCAGGTTGTTCTTTTCGTCGAACGGGAT
>Ga0247843_1002864_pt1 | contig 29926 bp, 18 predicted proteins | sample LaCruzMarch2017__FD_192420 | JGI IMG/M metagenome (GOLD analysis project Ga0247843, IMG submission 192420) | Freshwater microbial communities from meromictic Lake La Cruz, Castile-La Mancha, Spain - LaCruzMarch2017_8m | ecosystem: Environmental > Aquatic > Freshwater > Lake | place: Spain... | reverse complement strand
GCGAGCGCGCGACCGGCTACGAAGCACCCGACGGCACCCACATTCCGAGTCACCCGACCGCTGCGATATTCTGGTTGCGAAATCGGCAGCCGGCCGAGTGGAAGGACACCACGAGGCACGAAGTCTCTGGCCCAGATGGCAAGCCATTGGCCACCACGCCGCCGCTCATTCAGTTAGCACCCGCTCAGGAGGATGCCCTCCAACGCTTGATCACCGAGGCGCAAGACCGGGTGAGAATGACCCCGCGAATTTCATGAACCAATCCATCCAATCCCACGCCGACCGACTGGCCGCTGCTGCCGAGATCACCGCCAAGGCCCGCCACGAGATCGAGCAACACGAGGCACTCGCCGCGACCGTCCACCGGTTCAAAGCTGCTGCCGTGGCCGGCGAACTCGACGACCAAGGCGCTGCCGACCTCGTGCGACAATCGGAGGCGCTCCGCATTTCCGAGATCGTCTTCCCCCGCAAGCAAGCGGTCCTTCGTGATGCTCAGTCCGCTGAATATGCCGTCGCCGCCGAGGTTCTGGAGTCTCTGGCGCTGGCGCTCGACCCGCTCGCCAAGGAAGCCGCTGCCGCTGCCGACGCGCTGACCGCCGCCTTAGTCGATCCGGTTGCTGCCGCGATCCGAGGGGACACATCGGCGGGGTATGAGCGCGACCGGGGACGCTGCATGGTGGAACAATTCTTCCCAGGCGTCTTCGGCGCTGCCGTCTTGGCCGACCGCATCAAGACCGCGAGTCAAACCACGTGGGGCGCGGCACACGTCCCCGGCGAAGCCGCTTTGATCTTGGGCGCATTCGACGCCGAGCTAGCTGCGATCCGATCCGGCACCGCGATGCTGAAGGCCACCGCCAAGACCGCGCTCAAGGCACGAGAATGAATTTCGCCTGAAGAGGGCAAATGAGAGCGCCGGGAGTGATGCCCCGGCTGCGGCAACGCGAGGCCGCCGGAGAAGATCCACTCCGGCGGCTTTCTCGTGCCCGGCGCTCGACGACCTCGACGACCTCGACCTCCTCGACCTCCTCGACCTCCTCGACCTCCTCGACGACCTCGACGACCTCGACCTCCTCGACGACAAAGGGAAGCACCCTTAAAATTTCAGGGGGCAGTTTAGTGGACACTTGGCCACCTGCGGAAAACCTAACTCGTTGGTTTTGAAGATAGTGCGCGATACTGGGTTCGAACCAGTGACCCCCTCCGTGTCAGGGAGGTGCTCTACCACTGAGCTAACCGCGCTTGTTTACCCCCGAAAGGGGGCGGGAGAATGAGGTTGGGTCCCGGGACTTGCAAAGCCTTTTTTGAGGGAGCCGGTTACTTTTTCGAAGGGCGAAAAAAAGGGCGGGGAGCCGGAGCTCCCCGCCGTTTGAGGCAATCGACTCAACGCGGCAGATTTCCCGAAGGAGGCTGTCGCGGATGTGATAGCAATGCTTACTTGGCAGCCTTTTTGGCGGCCTTCTTGGCAGCCTTCTTGGCCGGAGCGGCCTTCTTCGCAGACTTGGCGGCCTTCTTGGCAGGAGCAGCCTTCTTCGCCGGAGCAGCCTTCTTGGCAGGAGCGGCCTTCTTCGCCGGAGCAGCCTTCTTGGCAGCCTTCTTGGCGACGGTCTTTTTCGCTACCTTTTTGGCGGCCTTCTTGGCGGACTTGGCGGCCTTCTTGGCAGCCTTCTTGGCGGGAGCAGCCTTCTTGGCAGGAGCTGCTTTCTTGGCCGGAGCGGCCTTCTTAGCCGCCTTCTTTGCCGGCTTTGCAGCGGCTTTCTTGGCGGGTGCTTTCTTGGCGGGTGCAGCTTTCTTCACCGCGGCCTTTTTGGCCGGTGCTTTCTTAGCGGCCTTCTTCGCTGTTTTTTTTGCAGCCATAGCTTTGTGTCGTTTGAGTTCGCGTTCGATGTTGGTTTTCTCATCCGGCGTTAATGTGCCAGCGGAGAGGAGTGCGAGGATCGCCTCACCGAGACGACCCCCGAAAGCGTTGGTAAGAAAGTCGTGCGATGCACGACGGACGATAGCGTCCTTTGAGAAAGCGGCTTCGTAAACATGGGCGCGACCGTCGCGGGTGCGCTTCACGAGCTTCTTGCGTTCGAGGCTCTGGAGGACCGAGAGCACCGTGGTGTAGGCCCGGTCTTTCCCATCGGGTAGGTTATCAAGTACGGTGGTTACCGTAGATGGTCCGCCGTGCCACAAAACGGACAGTGCTTGGAGTTCCAGATTGGAGGGGTGTGTGACTCGTGCCATCAGCGTTTGATCACCGGGTTCGTGGCACCATAAAGCTAGTAGTTCGGAAATCCGTCAAGTTCAAACTCTTCGATTTTAAGGGGTTGTTAACGTAAATTTCAGAGCCGCTTGAGGGCGTCTTTTCTATCTACGATGAACATCGTAGATAGCCGGTGCTTAATCCTCTTTAAGAGCCGGTCTCCGGATCCCCGGGCTGAGCGCCGCGAGAGCAGTCCACAAGCGGTCTTCCGAGGGGTGTCCGTTGAAAATCACGCGGCCCTCGGGAGATACTAGAACCATCGAAGGCACGCTCTGGATGCGGAGCATGCGGTGCAGCGAGTCCTTCTCACGATCGACAAGCCAGGCGCCTGGAGGCGGGGATCCGAGTGCGTTGACGATCGTCTTCGCGTCGCCGAGTGCCTCGGCCGTGGCTTCGGAAAGCAATGAAGCGACAGCGATGCCATTCTTCTGGAGTTCGAGTGCGGTGACCTTGAAGTCGCCCATGCTCTCTTCGCACTCGCGGCTCCACGGCGACCAGAAGTGGAGCAGCAGAGCCTTGCGGTCCTTCAGCAAGGACGACAGCTCGATCTTTCCGTCGGCAAACATTTGGTCCAAGCCGGTCGTGGGATCGACCTTCACGTCGCGCATCGCCTCGTCGAGTCGCATGCGGTCGATGTGGGGCGCGAAGGCGCTTCCTTGTTTGGGGCTGAGCCAGAAGGCCTCGGTGATGTGTTTCTTGAAGCCGGTGCGGTCGTTCTTCTTCAGCGCGGCGATGGCTTGCACGTATTCCACCACGGCAAGCCAGTCCTCGCGGACGGCGAAGATCTCCGACTCCTCCAGCTTGAAGTTGTCCTTCCGCTTGAGGAACTCAGGCATCAAAGCGGCGACCTTGTCGTCCTCGTGGCGGTCGACGTAATAGAGAAAGGTGGCTTCGAGGATGGGCTGCTCGCCGACTCCTTGTTCACGCGCCTTCTTGATCGCGGCCTCAAAAATATCCGGCGTGCCGCGCTCCGAGAGCATGCGCTCGAGCGCGGCGCGTTTCGGTGGAAGGTCGGCGTAGGGATCCTCCTCCGGCTCGAGCTCTTGGGCGAGGCAACATGCCGCGGCCAAGAGGCAAACGAGGATCGTGGTTCTGCGGGGGAGGATCATGGGGAGCGGGGTTCAGGGTATGCGGAGCTTGGAGCCGAGCACCACGGTGTCGGACTTCAAGCCGTTGGCTTTCTTGAGCGCGTCGATGCTTACGCCATACTTGCTGCTGATGCGTCCCAGGCTGTCTCCCTTGACCACGGTGTGGACCTTGCCTCCGGAAGCGGCGGGAGCGGATGCGATTGGTCCGGATGAGCCGGGGATGACCAGTTGCTTGCCGAGCACGACGGTATCGCTGCTCATGCCGTTGGCTTGTTTGATGGCGGCGCTGCTCGCGCCATAGCGGCGGGCGATGCCGCCGAGGGTATCACCGCGAACGACGGTGTGAGTCGTGCTTGCCGCAGCGGTTGCCGTCGGCGCAGCAGCGGGTGCGGGAGCGCTTGCCGTGTGGTCTTCATAAGCGGCAGGCGAGTAGGTCGGATTGTCGGCGGGAGGATTTACCGGCTGGTAGGGCACGGAGTCGGCGGCGTTCCCGTCGGGGACGCCGTATGGATTGGAAGTGTCGTAGCCGGCGTCGCCGCCACCATCGACGGTGTCGTAGTCTTCCTCTCCCTTGTTAAAGAGCGAGCAGGAAGGAAGGAGGACGGCGGCCGCGGCCAAGGCGAGGTAGTGTGAGTAGCTCATGGATTCGATGTGGCGTGGATTAACAAGAGGATGCCGGGTTGGAAAGAGCCGACACGCTGTTTGGAAAACGAGGCGGTTGGTTCGGTTCGTTCAAATGGTGTCCGATGCGCGGGTCATCGGTCGAGTCGGAAGAAACGGAATGCCGCGGCGCTGGTCTCGGAAGCGAGTTGATCGAGGGGTTCGGAGCGGCCTGCGGCAAGGTGCTCCGCCACGTGCCGGACGTATGAGGGTTCGTTGCGTTTGCCACGGAAAGGAACCGGCGCGAGGTAGGGCGAGTCGGTCTCCAGCATGAAGCTGCCGGCGGGCAGTGCAACGGCGGTGGCGAGCACGTCGGTGGCGTTCTTGAATGTCATCACGCCGCCGAAGGAAACGAGGCCGCCCAGGCCGATCACTTCGCGGGCATTGTGCTCCGGGCCGATGAAGCAGTGGAAGACCGCGCGGACCTTGGCGGCGTGCTTGCGGTAGATGGCAAGCGCGTCCTGGAAAGAGGCATCTCCCTGGGTGTCGCGGGTGTGGATGACGAGATTCAAGCCGGCATCGGCCGCGAGTTGGAAGTGCGCGTCGAGGAAGTCGCGCTGGCGTTGGCGGAAGGAGTTTTCACCCCAGCCGTCGGGTGCGGGATGGTAGTAGTCGAGGCCGGTCTCGCCGATGCCGCAGACGCGGGGATCGGAAGCGTGAGGGCGGAGATGCTCGATCGCATCGTCGGGAGCTTCGTGGACGTTGCAGGGATGGATACCGACACAGATGGAGACCTCGGGATGGGCCGCGGCGATGTGGAGGTTTGCGGCGAGGTCGTCCAGTCCGGTGACCAGGCTCACCATCCGGGATACCCCCGCTTGCCGCGCGCGATCAACCAGCGCGGGGACTTCATCCGCATCGAAGCGATGGCTGGCGAGGTGGCAGTGGGAATCGGTGAGCACGCTGCGGAAGAAAGCGCCCGGTGGTCAGTCCTGCAAGAAGGTCTTCGGCCGGTATACGAGCGCGAAGGGAATGAAGAGCACCGCGGTGCCGAGCATGAGCCAGGTAAAGAAGTTGAAATACGCCGCGCCGCGGAGCTTGGTCTGGCCGCCGGAGAATGCGGTGCTTTGGTACTGGGTCCCGGTCTCGGTGGTGGGTGCGGCGACTTGCGGGACCCCGAGCGCTTTCTTGCGCTTGTCGAGCCATGGTTCTTCCGGGCGAAAGCGGTCGAACCAGGATCTACCGGCCGCCGCTTCCGGCTTCTTGACCTCCACGATGATACCTTGGTCCCATCGGGTGAGCGCCTTGCGGTCGGGGCCATCGCTGATCACCCGGAAGCTGGAAGAGTTGAGAATCTCGTAGCGAATGGGCGAGCCCCAAGGATCGTTGCCGAGTTCGGTCATCGACGTCGCGGGAGGAAGCCGGTCGTTGGTCGTGCGAGCGGCTTCAACGATCTTCGTCACGGCGCTTTCGTAGGCAGCTTGGCCGGGAATAGTCACCGTGGTCAGGCGACCCTCTTCCGCTTTCTGGATAAAGTCGTCGTTCCCGAGACCGGTGACGCCGTCATAGCCTGCCAGGACCACGGTGCGGGGCGAGTCGCGCCAATCGGACTCCAGGGTTTTCACCTGCGCTTCGAATTGCTCGGCCGCGGCGCTCGGGATCTGGATGAAGTGATTGACCTGCGCCACGAGGAGATTCCCTAGGGATACCGCTCCGAGGTAGTAGCACATGAGCAGCGACTTCATGGTCTTCGGGGCCTGGGTGTAGGCGAACTCCAGGGCGACGATGGAGACCATGACTTCCGCGACGGTCAGCAGCGCGAAGGCGAGGATCTGCCAGGAGATCGACGGCCTTTCTCCGGCATCGATCCACGACTGGATCACGGCCACGAGCGCGAACGAACTCACCATGATGAACAGTCCGAGGCCGACCTTTCTGAGGGGAGTCAGGGTCCAGACACGGTCGATCAGCGGATAGACCACGTAAGAGAAGAGCGGAATGAAAGTCAGGACGAAAACGGAGTTCAGCGATTGGATCTGCGATGGCAGCCATTCCATGCCGAGGAAGCGGAGGTCCATGTCGCGGGACTGGAAGATCCAGGTAGAACTGGTCTGGTCGAACAAGGCCCAGAACATCGCGACGAACAGGTAGAGCGGCAGCAGTTTCAGCAGCACGTTCATGCCCTGGCGGCTGAAGCACTCCCGGACGAAGGCTTTGCCTCCAGCAGGCACGTGGATGAAGCGGTGCCGCCCCATCCAGAAGAGGAGGGTGGCTAGAAGCATCAGCACTCCGGGAACGCCGAAAGCCCAATGGGGTCCATACCATTGAAGCAGCCACGGGGTGAGCAGCATCGATACGAAGGCGCCGATGTTGATCGAAAAATAGAACCAGTTGAACACCTTTGGCAGCAGGTGGGAGTTCCGTGCGCCGAACTGGTCGCCGACATGGGCGGAGACGCAGGGCTTGATCCCGCCGGAACCGAGGGCGATCAGCGCCAGGCCGGCGAGCAACCACATCGGGGACTGGCCGTGCATTCCCATCGCGGCCAGGGCGGCGTGACCACCGCAGTAGACGATCGAGAGCGCGATGATGGTCCGGTATTTGCCGAGAAAAATGTCCGCGAGAAGCGCTCCGATCAGCGGGGTCGCGTAGACTGCGGTGTTGAAGAGGTGGACCTTTTCCGCGGCGGCGGCCTCGCTCATCGCGATCCCTTCCTGGGCGTCCATCAGGTGGAGATACTCGACCATGAACACCGCGAGCACGGCTTTCATCCCGTAGAACGAGAACCGTTCCGCGGCCTCGTTGCCGATGATGTGCGGGATGCCGGGTGGTTGCCCTTCGAGGTCGGCGGGTGAGGTGCGGTAGGACATGGGAAGCAAGAGAGCAGAGACCAGAATCAAGAGACCAGAATCAAGAGGGCGGAGATTCGAGGGTGGTTCCTCTTGTTTCTGGTCTCTTGCTTCTGGTTTCGGGCATCACCATCGCACCGCGGCGGCGGCCCAGGTCAGACCGGCGCCGAAGACGACCATGACGACGTGCTCGCCGCGCTTGATGGCACCGCTGCGGTTCGCCTCGTCGAGGGCGATCGCAACGGCGGCGGCGGAGGTGTTGCCGTATTTCTGGAGGTTGACGAAGACCCGCTCGGGCGGGACGGAGAGGCGGTCGGCGATGGCGTCGATGATGCGGAGGTTCGCCTGGTGAGGGACGACGAGCGCGATGTCCTCCGGCTGGAGTCCGGCGCGCTCGATCACCTTTTCGGCGGACTCCTTCATGCGGTTGACGGCATGCTTGAAGACTTCCTTGCCCATCATCGTCAGGCTGGCGAGGTGGTGGCCGACGTTCTCCGCGGTGATGGGCAATGCGGAGCCGCCGCCGGGGATCTGGATCAGGTGGCAGAGTCCGCCGTCGGTGCCCATCTCGGTGGCGAGGATGGATCCTTCTTCCGGCGCGGCGCGGCGCAGCACGGCGGCACCGGCGCCGTCGCCGAAGAGCACGCAGGTGTTGCGGTCTTCCCAGTTGATGAAGGAGGAAAGCTTTTCCGCGCCGATGATCAGGGCGTTGGAGAACGCGCCGTCGGAGATCAGGCGCTTGGCGAGCTTCATTGCGTAAAGGAAGCCGGAGCAGGCGGCGGAGATGTCGAAGGCGACCGCACCGAAGGCCCCGAGCTGCTGCTGGATGTAACAGGCGGTGGCGGGGGTGAGGGTGTCCGGGGTGATGGTGGCGACGATGATCAGCTCGACCTGGTCGGCGGTGATGCCGGCCTGCTCGAGGGCCTTCGCGCCAGCCTTGGAGGCCATGTGGGAGGTGAACTCACCTTCGGCGGCGATGCGGCGCTCGCGGATGCCGGTGCGGCTGAAAATCCACTCGTCGGAGGTCTCGACGATCTTCTCGAGGTCGGCGTTGGTGAGGACTTTTTCCGGGAGGTAGCTGCCGGTGCCGGCGATGCAGACCTGGTGCTGGGAAGACGTGGCGTCGCTCATGTGCGGGCGGACTTTGGGAAGCGCGCCTTGCAGTGGCAAGCGGGAAGCGGGGTCAGGCGAACTCGAGTCCGGTCCTGACTCCACAGCAGGCTGTGGCAACAGAGCGGCAGCGGGCTGCACGCAGTCCAAGGGGCAAGCCGGATCAGAGCCGCGCGAGGACCGCGTCGGCCATGCCGGCGGTGCCGACCTTGATCTCGGTGGCGGCGCCGGTGGCGATGTCGCCGGTGCGGTAGTGGTCGTCGATGGCTTTGGCGACGGCGGCTTCGATGGCGGTGGCGGCCTCGTTTTCGGCCAGGGAGAAGCGGAGCATCATCGCGACCGAGAGGATCTGGGCGATCGGGTTGGCGACGCCCTGGCCGGCGATGTCGGGAGCGGAGCCGCCGGAGGGCTCGTACATGCCGAAGTAGAGGCCGCCGTCGTTCTGCTTGCCGAGAGAGGCGGAGGGGAGCATGCCGAGGGAGCCGGAGATCATCGCCATTTCATCCGACAGGATGTCGCCGAAGAGGTTCTCGGTGACCAGCACGTCGAAGGAGTCCGGGCGCTTGACGAGCTGCATCGCGGCATTGTCGACGTAGAGGTGGCTCATCGCGACTTCCGGGAAGTCCTTGGCGACCTCGTTGGCGGTCTCGCGCCAGAGGACGGAGGTAGCGAGCACGTTGGCCTTGTCGACGGAAACGAGGCGCTTGCCGCGGCCCATGGCGGCGGTGAAGGCGACGCGGAGGATGCGGTCGATCTCGCTCTTGCGGTAGACCATGGTGTCGAAGGCGACCGGTTCGCCGTCGCGCATCTCGCGGCCTTTCGGCTGGCCGAAATAGACACCGCCGGTGAGCTCGCGGACGCAGAGGACGTCGAAGCCGTTCGGGATGAGCTCGTTTTTGACCGGCGAAGCGTGGGTCAGCGAGGGCAGGCAGACGCCGGGGCGGAGGTTGGCGAAGAGGCCGAAGTGCTTGCGCAGAGGGAGCAGGGCGCCGCGTTCCGGCTGGATGTCGGGGGGCAGGCTTTCCCACTTCGGGCCGCCGACGGAGCCGAAGAGGATGGCGTCGGACTGCTCGCAGGAGGCGATGGTTTCCGGCGGCAGCGGGTGGCCGGTGGCATCGATGGCCGCGCCGCCGACGAGGCGTTCCTCGCGGGTTGTGGTGAAGCCGAACTTCGCTTCCACGGCATCGAGCACGCGGAGGGATTCGATCATGACTTCGGGGCCGATGCCGTCGCCGGCGAGGACTGCGATGCGGTGGGTGCGGGACATGCGGGGAAGAGACCAGAGGGGAGAGACAAGAATCCAGAAGAAACGGGGTCAGCGGGTAATGGCGCCTCACCATGTCGCTGGAACGGGCGCGGAGAAAGCCGGCGATTCAGAGCGAGATCGTGAAAGCCTGATTGACGGTCGCGGGGGAAGTGGTGGTTGATGCGCTGCCTTCGACCCAGCCGCTCCGCGCGCTATGGAAAGAAAGGACCACGCCCAGTGAGGTCCAGTTGCCTGGTCCCGCCGGGGTTGCGAATGTGGCATTCAGATTTGCCAGAGGAAAAAAATGGGCGCTTACGCCGGTGCCAACGATGGTTCCGGTGGAGCCGGTGGCATCGGACGTGGTCAGATTGGTTAGGTTTCCGCTGGATCCATTGCTATGTGTCCACGTTCCGCTTCCGGTGCCGGTGGGGGTGATCGTCATCGTGTTGCCGGACCGGTCTGAAATCGAGATCTGCTTTCCCGACGCCAGATAGTCGGGGGAAGGATTCTGGAGCGACCCGTAATCGACGCGCGCGCTGTTTACAAAAAAGCGGGGGAAAATCACGCCGCTAAGAGTGTACGAGAACGAGCTCGCAGCGTCCCTGCTACGGATGGTCCGGAAATAGGTCCAAGAGGCAAGGTTTTCAGAATAGGAGATCAGATGTTCGGTTTGGAAGCCCCGGTCAAAAGAAACGGTGAAGGTATTGGCTAGGCTGTCTCGCGAGGGCTTCAGGCGTGTGCCGCTGATCGACGGCAAACCCAAGGCAGGGCTTTCGATATCGAACCCGGCGAGATCTGGTCCGCTGATTGAGACGGAATTCACGGTGATAGGGGTCACCGGGCGGTTCAAGTATGCGGGATTGTTGGTGGAAGCTCCTGCCACGGTAGTGTCGGTGGGGAAGGAAACGGGATTGGTGAAACCGTCTATGATGGACCTGCCCGAAATCACTTCCCCGAACACCGAGTGCTTGTCGTTTAGGAAAGGTGCCGCTTCGAGTGTAATGAAAAACTGCGAACCACCCGTGCACGGTGAACTCGACTTCGCCATGGACAGCAGGTAGCGGCCCGTATGGCGGAGGTCGCCGTGATATTCATCCTGGATCACGTAGCCGGGGCCGTCGGTGCCGAGGCCGTTCGGCGAGCCTCCCTGAATGACAAAGTTATGGATGAGCCGGTGAAACGTCAGCCCGTCGAAGTAGGGGCGATTTTCCATGACCTGGCCGGTGGTCACCTTGATCCATGGCCGCTGGCCGGTGGCGAGGCCGATGAAATTGGCACAGGTGCGAGGTGCCTTTTCATGGTCGAGGCGGGCGCGGAAGGTGCCGAGCGACGAGGTGCCTTGGGAGACCGTGAAGTCCGCGTAGATCTGGCCTTTGGCTGGAGCGGCGGTCGCGAGCAGCGAGAACAGCAATAATTTCACGAACGGAATGCCGCCATGGACCCGATCTGAAATCAAGACCGGGTGTCGAGGCGATGGACTTGGACTGCGGGCAGCCTGCTGCCGCTTTCCGTCCGCCAGCCTGCTGGCGAATCGGGCCCTGACTCCACAGCAGGCTGTGGCAACAGAGCGGCAGCGGGCTGCACGCAGTCCAGGGCGATTCGCCCGTTCAGACGCCTTCCGCTTCGGAGGGTTGCCATTCCTCGACCCCGTCGTCGTCGTCCTTATCGTCGCCGTAGCCTTCTTTCATCCGGCGGTCCCAGATGTAGCGGCGGAAGAGCACTTTCACCGCGGCGGTGAGGGGGACGGCAAGCAACGCACCGACGAAGCCGCCGAGGATCAGCGACCAGAAGAGCATCGAGAAAATGACGGTCATCGGGTGGAGGCCGACCGAGTCGCCGACGATCTTCGGCGCGGTGAGCAGCGAGTTGATCTGCTGGACGATGACGAAGATCGCGACCACGCCGCCGACATAGGCCCAGGGATTGTCGCCGAGGATGTGCTGGTTCTCCGGCACGCTGAAGTGGAAATAGGCCAGGACGCAGGCCGGGATCAGCGTGATGATATTGCCGATGTAGGGGATGATGCCGAGCACGGCCATCAGGATGCCGACGAGCAAGCCGAGCGGCAGGTCGAACAGGGTGAGCGCGATGCCGACCAGCATCCCGTCGATGAAGGCGACGAGCACCTGGCCGCGGAAGAACGAAATGAGGTAGCGGTTGACCTCGGTGAGGGTCTCGACGAGTTCGGTTTTGAAGCGGGAGGCCTTGAGCGGGACATACTCGTGCCAGTGGTCCTTGATGGCGGCGCTCTCGCTGAGGAAGTAGTAGAGGTAGATCGGCACCATCACGAAGCCGATGGCGAGGCCGAGGAAGCCGAGCAACTTGCCGGCGCCGCCTTTGATCCAGCCGAAGATCTCGTCGAGGTAGGTTCTGCCCTGGGACCAGAGTTCGGTGTTCTGGAGGACGATGGGTGGTTCAAGCTGGAACCTGTTTTGTGTTGCTGCTTCGTCGAGTTCGACGGTGAGGGTGGCCTTGGGCGCGTCGGACTTGGGGTCGTCGGGCGGGCCGAGCAGCGGGTCGATGAAAGGTTTCGCCCACTCGTTCTTGTTCCGGGTATTGATCAGAATATCGACGATGATCTCGTCGAAGGGTTTCTTCGCGGCGGCGGGATTTTCCAGCGAGGCCTGCGCATTGGCGATGGCGATTTCACCGTTGCTCGCGGCGATCGCGTCGCGCTGCTGCTGGAAGGTATGGATCTGCCCGCCGACCAGCGGGATCATGATGGCGACCAGACCGGCGGCGATCAGGGTGAATCCGGCGAAGGTGGAGACGACCGACCAGCGGCGGGAGAAGCCGCGCTTTTGGAAGATGCGGACGACGGGGTCCAGCAGGTAGGCGATGATCGCGGCGACGGCCAGCGGGACCAGCACCGGCTGGAGGAAGCTGAAGATCTGGCCCATGAGCCAGACCAAGCCGACGAGCAGGGCACCGAGCACCAGGATGGAGACACCGGTGGCGGCATTCCACAGGGTGCGGAGCTGGAAGCGGGAGGGGTAGCGAGGCATTCGGGAGGATGCCTAGCAGATGAAGAGCCGGGTAGGGATGGGAAAATTGCGGGGAGATCGGAAGGGGGGGGGCGGCCGGATCCTCGGGGCGACGATGAAGTCTCGCCGACTGAAGTCAGCGCTCCGCTCCGCTGGCCGCCTGCTTCGCGATCTTGTCGAGCACGCCATTGACGAAGCGGCCGGAGTCGGTGGTGCCGAAGCGCTTGGCCAGTTCGATGGCTTCGTCGATGGCCACAGGGGCCGGGACTTTCTCGGCGTGGAGGATTTCCCAGGTGGCGAGGCGGAGGATGGCGCGGTCGACCGGGTCGATGCGTTCCGGTGCGAAGTTCTCGACCACGGCGGCGAGGCGCTTGTCGATGTCGTCCTTTTCCCGCAGCACGGCGTCGGCGAGGGCATCAGCTTCAATTCGAAGCGCAGCCAGTCGGCTCTGCTCCATTTTTAAACGTTCCAAATCCTTGTGTACGGCCTTTTCTGCAGGTTTTTGGATGGGTTTTGTCCGTTCTGAAATTGCTTGGAGGCGCCTGACAACTCGTGCGAATGGTCCCAGAACTATAGTGTGAGCTGGATGATCTTCCAGATCGTTCAAGAACCTGAGTCGGACCTGAGTCAGAGCAGCATCAGAGTCGAAGACCCGATTTATCCTTGGTTCCAGATAGTCGATGATTTCCTCAAGGTCGTCAGCCGAGGTTGTCCCTTCCAGAGCCCCTAAATGCTTTTCTAAAGCGACCTCTTGGGCCGAAAGAGTAACAAATGCGCTTACAAGAGATTCGGTAGCTTCGCTCGGCACGAGAACAGGGGCAACTCGACTAAGGCGCTCACCCAAGGTGATCACTTTTTTAGATCGTCCGACGCGGCGTTCTAGTGCCGCGGTGAAGTAATGAAAGTCAGGCGTGGGTGCAGTTAGCTCAGAGGATTCTGGTCCCCGATCAGTCACAGGCGATCCCCTAAGATGGGCTGCCGTAGCTTGGATGTCGGTGATCGTTGAAACTACCCCCTTAAGGAGGTCTTTGAACTCGGGGTGCGCTTCGACCAGCGTTAAAAAAGATCTGCACTGGATTGTGAGAGCTGCGTCAAGTTGCGAGAGTTCGACTAGGGCAGTCTCACAGGACTCAAATTTTTGACGTTTGGTTGCCTCATCGTCGCCTCGATTAATCGGGACTAAATTTTGAGTTGCCTCTTCCCAAGCTCCCTCTGCGACCACGATGGCATCAACACTGAATTTAAGGATCTTTCCGATTTCCCCAGGGTTCAATAATGACTTGGCAAAAGACTGAAGTTCAAGGAACTGTGAAAGAAAAGGCGCTCTCAGGGTTTGGATATGCCTGAGTGCTGATCTTGTCCGATAAATGATTCGTACCCGGTCCATTTCACCGACGGACTCCCAAAAGCGACCACGGTCTACGTGGCTTTGCTCACTTTCGGCGGAACCAGCCTCATAAACGAGGAACTGAACCACCGCCTCGCAGATCTGGCGGCGGCTAGGCATTGCGGGGAATGACACGGGGCATGGAGCGGTCGATTTCACCGAAGATGTCGACCATCGAAGCGGCGATGCGTGCGGCCTCGCGGCCGCGGTTGAGATTCGAGCCGATGCAGCGGGCGTAAGCCTGCTTTTCGTCCTCGACCAAGAGCACCTCGTGGATGACCGGGACTTTGTGCTGGAGAGAAAGGCCCATCAGCGACTCGGTGACCGAGCGGGCGACGAGGTCGGCATGGGCGGTGGCGCCTTTCACGATCACGCCGAGGGCGATGACGCAGGCGGGCGGGTGCTCGCTGCGGTCGAGGACATTGGCGATGGTGACCGGGATTTCGAAAGCACCCGGCACGCGGATGATGTCGACGCGGGTCTGGGGCATCAGCTCGCCGAGTTCCTCGACGGTGTTGTCCACCAGCGCGTCGGAGAACTGCTCGTTGTATTTCGACGCGACGATGCAGACGCGGACGCGGGGTCCGATGATGCGTGGTTTGGGCGGGAGCGCCGAAGACATGGGCGGGGTATGAGGGGAGGGGAAAATGCTGAAAAGCTGAAAAGCTGAAAAGCTGAAATTAAAGCCAGCGTGCTGACTTCCGGCTGCCTTCGCTCCTATTTCAGCATTTCAGCATTTCAGCGTTTCAGTTTTTTGCCTTCTCACTCCACGTTTTGCACCTGCTCGCGGATTTTCTCGAGCTCGGTCTTGGCTTCGACCACGTGCTGGGCGATTCCGGCGTCGGCGGCCTTGGAGCCGATGGTGTTGAACTCGCGGTGAATCTCTTGGCAGAGGAAATCGAGCGGGCGCCCGGCGGGTTCGGCCGCGGCCATGTATTCGCGGAACTTGCGGAAATGGGAGTCGAGCCGGGTGATCTCTTCGGAAACGTCGCAGCGGTCGGCAAAGACCGACAACTCGCGCAGGACCCGCTCGTCGTTGAGGTCGAGCTCCAGCCCGGCGTCGCGGAGGCGTTTGAATAGCTGTTCGCGGTAACGCTCCGGACGGCCGGGAGCCAGCGCTGCGATGGCGGCGGCGGTTTTCTCCAAGAGGTCGAGGCGGGTGGAAAGATCGCGGGCGAGGTCGTCGCCTTCGTTTTTCCGCATCTCGAGAACCTGCTCGATGGCGACCTCAAGGGCCTTTTCGATGGGGCCCCACGCGGTCTCGGCACTGACGCCGCCGTCCTCGATCCGGATGAGCCCCGGCGCGCGGAGGAAGTCCGAGGCATCGGGCGCGACTTTCCGGCCGGTGTGGGCGGAGATGCTTTCAAAGGCGGTCTCCAGCGCCTCGACCAGCCGTAGATCGACGCGGACCGGCGCGGCGTCGCCCAGCGGGCGCTCGAACTGGATGCTGACCTGAATGCGGCCGCGGGAGATGGTATTGAGGACGGCCTTGCGGATCTTCGGCTCCAGCTCGGTGAATTCGCGCGCGCTCTGGACGACCACTTCGGCCTGCTTGCGGTTCACGCAGGCGATTTCCACGGTGGCGGTTCCTTCGTCGGCGGTGGCCGAGCCGCGGCCGAATCCTGTCATCGAGTGCATGCGTGAAATGGGAATGTTGGGTGGAGTGCCGGATCTCAGGAGCGGGGGCGGTCGTCCTTGGTCTCGTCGTGATTCCGCGGCTCGTCGGCTGGCGCGGGATCCGCGGCTTCGTCGGGCTTCACTTCTTCCGCGGGATCGGACCCGGGATAGGAAGCGAGGTCCGACATGCGGCGCTTTTCTTCATCGGGAATGCTCTCGGGCGGCGTGTCGTCGTGTTCGATGCTGCCTTCCTGCCAGGCCTTCTCGTCGTCGGACGGGTCCCAATGGTCCGCGTGGGTGCCGGGATCTTGATGATCGTGATGCTCCTGCTGATCCGGGTGATCGTGATGGTCATAGGGCGCGTGGTGCCCGTCGTGATCGCTGCGGTCTTCTTCCTCGCCGCCTTCCGGCTCGTCGGGCGCCAATAGCAGCCGTTCCATCCGTTCGCGCTCTTCGGCTTCCTCGGCGCGGCGGGCCTTGCGGGCGTCGAAGTAGGCCAGCCAGATGCAGACTTCGTAAAGAATGACCATCGGGCCGGCCATCAGGAGCAGCGTGAAGGCGTCGGGCGTCGGGGTGATGATGGCGGCGATGACCACGATCGCCAGCACGGCGTGCGGCCGGGTGCGGCTCATCGAGTCGTAGGACAGCAGGCCCAGCTTCACGAAGACCATGACCACCACCGGCAGCTCGAAGGACAGGCCGAAGAGCAGGGTGAACTGGGTGGCGAAGGTGACGTAGAGGCCGATCCGCCAGTCGTTCGAGACGCCCATCTGGAGGCCCCATTCGAAGAAGAAGACCAGCGCCCGCGGCAGCACCACGAAGTAGGCGAAACAGACGCCCACCAGGAACAGCCCGAAGCCGACGGCCAGCGCCGGCCAGAGCACGCCCCGCTCGTGCTGGTGCAAGCCGGGCAGGACGAACTGCAGGATATACATCAGCAGCAGCGGGAAGGAGACGACGATGCCGGCGAAGAAGGCCAGCTTCATGGAAAGCATGAACGGCTCCGTCGGATTCAGCACCGACATGATCTGGAGGTTCCCGCGGGAGTCGATGTCGGGGCTTGCGCCCTTGTCCAGCATGTAGCGGACGTCTTTCGCCGTGGGATCGTCGGCCCCGGCGGCGGTGAGGAATCCGGCGCGCTGGTCATCCGGCAGCACCGCGACCGCGCGCAGCAGCCGGACGATGCTGACCAGCCGCAGCGTCTCGGCATCGAAGCGCGCGAGCAGATTCTCCGCCAGCGCGGGTTCCAGCGCCGCGGCGGCGCGTTCGATCTTCTTGGCGGTCTCCCACTTCTCCGAGTCGATTTCTTTCGGCAGCAGGCTGGCCTGGTGGACATTCATCACCTGATCCACCGGCTTGCGGATGATCTCCATCAGCTCGTCGCGGAAAGCGAAGCAGACGATCATCGAGATCAGCAGGGTGATCACGATGCGGGTGACCATGACCCGCAGGTCCTCGAGGTGATCGAGGAAGGGCTTCTCGTGTTCCGGGTTCGCCTTGTCCCGCAGTTGAAAAACCTTCTTGAGCAAAAACATTTCCGGTCGCGGCGGATTCAAGGGCTGGTCCGGCCGGGTGGCAAGGGATGATTGGGCGGGGCAGGGACCTGAAGAATTTGGGACCAGGATGGATAGGATGGATGGGATTTTTGAAAGAAAGGTACCAAATGCCGCCAGTCCGGCATTCTTATTCCAGGATGGGTGGGCGTGGGAGACGATTGGACAGGATGGATGGGATGGATGGGATTCTTGAAAAAGATGCCCCCAAAGTCGCCAGTCCGACTTTCCTATCCTATCCATCCTATCCATCCTATCCATCCCGGTCCCTTTTCCGGAATTCCCGCTTCCCGATCCGTTGACCTTGAAAAAAAGATCCAAGGATTTCCCGGCCGCCGTGTCGTTACCGATGAGAACCATGATCTTTCGTCCCGCCCCGCATGGAAATTGCCTCACAGTCCAGGGTTGAAGCCCCGGCGCTGCTTCCTTTCGCCACGATGACCCAGGAGAAACCGACGCTCCGGCAAGTCTTCGAAGCGGAAGAAAGCCCGCTCCTGCGCTTTGCCCATGGCATGGTGGGGCGGCGCGAGGTGGCGGAAGACCTGGTGCAGGAGGCCTTCCTGCGGCTCCACACCCACTGGGACGAGGTGGCGAACCCGAAAGCCTGGCTTTACCGCTCCGTCCGCAATCTGGCCCTGAACCACCTGCGCGACCACAAGCGCGAGACCCTCGTCGACGAGCCCCCCGAGTGGGATGCCGCCGCTGGCCATGGCGACCCGGTCGGGCGCCTCGAGGCCGCCGGTGCCGTCCGACTCCTGCTGGCCGAGCTGAAGGACGACGACCGCGCGCTGCTCCAACTCAAATACCATGAAGACCTCAAATACGACCAGATCAGCCAGCGCACCGGCCTCAGCGTCGGGAACGTCGGCTACAAGCTGCACCACCTTTTGAAATCGATGGGCGACAGCTTGCGGCGGATGGGGATCGAGAGCGCGGAGGGGTGAGGAAACCAGATTTAAGAGACCAGAGACCAGAAACACCATGAATGACGACACGGACAAGCCGCTGAACACCGTCGGGGATGACGCGCTCGAAGCGCGGATCACCGCCTGGGTGCTGGGCGAGGCCTCGTCCTTCGAGGCGGGGGAGCTGGAAAAGCTCTGCGCGGCGGATCCCGCGCTCGGTCTGTTCGAGCGGCGCCTGCGGGTGCTGCACGGGCTGGTGGCGGAGGATTTCAAGGCGGGACCGGCGGCGGAGTGGAAGCTGGCGGCGGCGCGCCGGGCGAAGATCACGGATCTGTTAGGCGTGGCGCCGGAGGTGGAGGAGAAGATCGCGGCCCGAAGGAGGAAATCCCGGGGACCTGGCGTGCGAGGGCTGATCCTCGCGCTGGCGGCTTGCTTGGTGCTGGGGTTCTTCTCGATCTCGCTGATTCGCGGTGGCGGGAAGAGTGAGAAGTTTAGGACTTACTCCACGATGGCTGAGAGTCAGGTGAAGACCTCGGCATCCGAGCGTGCTGCGGCGAGAGATGAAGCGCTGGAACAACTTGCGCGGGCCGTGGTCCAGCAGAAGGACGTGGTTGAAGACAAGCGGAAGCTGCTTTCGCAGATCATCCGCCAGGAAGGAATCATCTATCAAGGCGACAAGGCCGACGGCCGAGGAGCCGACGCCAGCGACCAAGCCGAAGTGGCGGCGCGGGAGTATGACAAGCTGGATCGGGAGAAGATTCAGTTGGAGAGCCAGATTGAAACCCTGCTGAAGTATGACGGGCCGCAGTTAATGGCTCACGCGGCGGGTCTCAGTCTGCCCGGGAATACCCTTCCCGAGAAAGTTCCACAGCTACAGGAAGCCAAGCGCGAATATGACGTCTTGAAGAGTTCTGGCCTTGGGCAAAATCATCCCGATCTTGTCGCGAAGGGCCGGGAATTGAATGCGATGGAGGCCGAGGTCGGGCAAGAGGTCGCAGAACTAAGAGATACCCTGAAGGCCAAACTGGAGCTTACAAAGGAACAGGCATCACGTCTCAGGAATCAACGGGAGACCACGACGGAAGATGCCATCGGCAAGGGCATTGCCAATCAGACTTTTGCCGATGCAAAAAACGACTTCGAATCGAGCCAACGCGTGCTTGAGCAACTGCAGTTGAAGGAGATCACTGAGAGGATGCAGTCCAAGGTCACCGATGATGGGTTGGTCTTGAATGACGTTCAGCCGGCCATGGATCGTGGCACGGCGAAAGGAGGCGCGGGAGCCCCCTCGAAGAAGCCGGACAGCTCTTATGCGCATCTGAGAGCCAACTCCCCCTTTACCTCGAAGCCGCCGCCGGCGGTGCATGCGGAACTTCCGGGGATCCGAGGGAGGATCATCGACCAGGGTGAAGACTTGGAAGGTCACCGGAAGCAGATGGCGGAGATGAAACTCGAGCGCCTTGACCGGGATGCCGCGGCTGCGGGCGTTGCGAGTCCGGCTGCCGCGGATGCAGTGGCGGATGTCGGGCGGGCGGAGGATTCGATCGCGACGTTGAAAAAGAAGATTTCGATTGGCGAAGCGAGGACAGAAGCGAGGAGAGCCCTGCAAGCGGAAATGACCGCAAGGATCGAGCCGGAAGGCATCGCCGGTCCGCCGCCGGCACCCGCCACTCCGGTTCCTGCACCGGCAGCGAAACCTGCGGGCTTGGATTTGGATGGTCTCGTCTTTACGGATCCGGATAGCGACGAGTCGAATGGCCGCGGCTTTGTCGGAGGCGGCATGGTGGGAGGAGCGAATGGCGGGCTCCCGGCTGAAGCGGTTCCGGAGATCACGACCCGCTCGAACGCGGATTTCATTTCCACGGTCGAAGGCGTGACCGTTCCTGGCATTCCGGCGGCGACCGGCGCGACGGTCACCGACATCATCACCGCCGGCAACCGCAGCGGCGACGCGGCGATCACCCGCAACAACATCGACGCCGTCCTCAACAATCCGGACCGGGCGGCGGGGACCAAGCAGGAAGGCGAAGGGATTGCGGCGTTGACCGGAACCTTCAGCGACGGGGCGATCGCGCAGGTTGATGGAAAGTTGGCCGAAAGGGCGAAGCCCGCGCCACCGGCCAGCCGCATGACCAAGGCCGGGGCGGGAACCCTGGGCATCGACGCCATCCCTGCCGCCCCGGCCCGGCCCGCGGAGGTCGAGGGGAAAGACGATGGGTTGAAGGCATGGACGGGCAGCTTCCACAGCCGATCCGTCGCCACGGACGAGAAGCCGATGGAAGAGCTCTCCGGCAAAGGTCGGATCGCCGGGGCTGTGGAGTCCGAAGGGACGACCCGTGGTCCGGAAACGGGCAAAATGACCGGCTGGCTGGTGGCCGGGGAAGCCGATGAAGCCGGTTTTGGTGGAGGTGGCGGGATGCCGCAGGAGCTTCAGGCGGGGACCCCTCTCAACATCAACGGGGTTTCGGAGTCCCGCTTTAAGGCGAACTTGAGGGCTGGCAGCGAGGTGGACCTAGGTCGGGGCGACGCGTCGAACTTCGGGGATCTCGACGCGATGGGTCGACTTGCCGGGGAGGCCAAGCCGCAGCAGGATCTGGATTACTTCGATTCCAAGAGCGCCAGCCAGGTGGTGGGCGGCGGTGCCGATTTGTCCGATCTTGCCCTGAAGCAGCGTGAATCCGGAGTGGACGCAGGAAACCCCGGCCAGGGGTATGGCCTGACAGCCCCGGCCGGTGGGGTAGCGGCGACGGGCGGGTTGAAGCGCGACTTGAGTGTTGATCCGTTTGCGGAGCAAGCGCCGGCCATTCCGGCTCCGGCCGCGACGGGCGATTTCGACGGCTTCGTCAACCAGGGTGCCCCGATCCAGTCGGAGATCGCGGACGAGTCGCAAAAGGCTCGATTGCGCGGAGTCACGGAGATGGACGCCAGGGACGTGACGTTAGAGGCCCTTACTTTGAGCAAGAATATCGAGACCGATCCGGCGCAAGCGGAAGACAATGTCCGCGCCAAGATTCTCGAAGAGGTGGACAAGGCGTGGGAACTTTCGGTGCCGCCGGTTGATGGGCCCGTTGTGACGGATGCTGCCAGAGGCAATTTCCGCACTGACCTAACAAAAGCGGCTGACGGTAATTATAACAGCCTAGCCCAAAAGGAAATGATCCGACGCCAAAGCGCGGTGGCGACTTCCGACAAGCTGCGGGATGATGCGCGGACCTCCTATGCGGCTGGCAATTATCAGGACGCGGTTGCCAAGTATAAGGAGTCGCTCACCGTCCTTCCTGATGCCTCGATGGTGGCAGACCGGCGCAAGTTTCTGGAAGACAGCCTGGGCGATGCCGCAGTCGCTCTCTCGGACGAATACCGAAAAGTCGGAAAGTATGAGGAAGCCCGCCAACTCGCCGCCGACACGCTCGCCAAGGATGCGAACAACGCCGACGCCAAGCGCGTTCTGGAATACCTGGAGGATCCGATCCGCACCAGTCCGGCACTGACTTACGAGCATGCCCAAAACGTGGAGGAAGTTCGCCGCAAACTCTACATCGCGGAGGGGAATCATAATCTTGGGAAATACGACGAATCCCAAAAGACCTACGAGGAAGTGCTGCGGATCGATCCCTACAACAAGGCGGCACGCCGTGGGATGGAGAAGGTGGCCGCGGCGAAAGCCGACTATTATCGGGCTGCCTACGACCATACGCGGGCTCAGCTCTTGACCGAAGGTGACGAAGCGCCTGAGACGACTGCGACCCTTGAGCAAAAAAAACAAGCGGCGCTCTCTCTCATGTCCGAAGTCGTTTCGGCCGACGAACCCTTCTCCACCTTCTCGCTCCACGTCAGCGACGCGTCCTTCAAGCTCGCTCAGGCGGCGATGGAGCGGGGCGAGGTGCCGGCGGCGGAGGGGATCCGGCCGGAGGAGTTCTACAATGCCTTCGACTACGGCGATCCCGCGCCGGCCAGCGGCGAGCCGGTGGTTTGCGTGACCGAGCAATCGGCGCACCCGGCTTTCGCCCAGCGCAATCTCCTGCGGATCGGCGTGCGGACCGGCTCGCAGGGCCGGGGAGCCTCGACGCCGCTCAATCTCACACTGCTGCTCGACCACTCCGGTTCGATGGAGCGCGAGGACCGCGACGCCGGCCTGGCGATGGCGGTGCGGCAGCTTTCCGGGCTGCTGAAGGAAGGCGACATGATCACGGTGGCCGGCTTCTCGCGGCAGCCGCGCTTGCTGGCCGACCGCTTGCCCGGGGCGCGGGCGCAGGAGCTGAACGACCTGATCGCGCGGACGCCGTCGGAAGGCGGGACGAATCTGGAAGAAGGCCTCAAGCTCGGCGAGGAGCTGGCGAAGCGGCAGTTCAATCCGGCGGCGCAGAACCGCGTGGTGCTCTTCACCGACGGTGCGGCGAACCTCGGCGACGCCCGGCCGGAAGCCTTGCAGGCCCGCATTGAAGGACTCCGCCAGCAGGGGATCGCCTTCGATGCCGCGGGCTTCGGGGCGGACGGCTTGAACGACAAGCTGCTCGAACGGCTGACCCGCAATGGCAACGGCCGCTACTATGTCGTGGACGGCCCGGAAGACGCCGACGCCGGCTTTGCGAAGCAGCTCGCCGGGGCCTTCCGTCCGGCCGCGGAGAACGTGAAGGTGCAGGTGCGCTTCAATCCGGCTCGGGTGGCGAAGTACAAGCTGATCGGCTTCGAGGAGCATCGCTTGAAGAAAGAAGACTTCCGCAACGACGCGGTGGACGCCGCGGAAATGGCGGCCGAGGAAGCGGGCAACGCGCTCTATCAGATCGAGACCCTGCCGCAGGGCGAGGGCGAGGTCGGCGAGGTCAGCGTGCGCTTCCGCGATGTGGCGAGCGGCCAGATGGTCGAGCGGACCTGGACGATCCCCTACGACGCGCAGGCCCCGGCGTTCGACCGGGCGACGCCGTCGATCCAGCTTGCCGGCCTGGCGGCCTTCACCGCCGAAAAGCTGCGCGCCGCGCCGATGGCCGACGCGGTGGATTTCCAACAGCTCGGGCAGGTCTATGCCGGAGTCCGAGCCCGCTATCCGAACAGCCAGCCGGTCGCCGACCTCGGGTCGATGATCGGGAAGATGAAGTAGCGCAACTTTGCAAGTTGCGTGCTTGGGGCGGCCCTCCGCTGAACACGGCACCGAAGCTCACCCGACCGCTTTTAAATTTACCGACGATTTACCCATTGCCGCCCCAACCGCGGCGTTCTCTCCCCGCACTCCTATCAAGTCATGATCACCCTGTTTGTATCGAAGCTGGCGAAAGCGTTAAGGAGTGACGACACTCCTGTCGTCACGGGAAGTAGCGCGACTTTGCAAGTTGCGCATGGGGGCGGCACGGATGGGGTGGGACGGATCCGCAGCGGGAAGCGGGCCGCCCCAAGCACGCAACTTGCAAAGTTGCGCTACTTCGCTGCCGCGCTTTTCTTGGGCGTCGCTGCGGCCCAGGACAAGCAGATCGTCCTCGTCGAGGTCGACAAGGAGAAGCCCGTCCCGCTGTTTTTCTCCGCCGAAACGAACACCGACATCACCGCGGGCATCGACCGGGTGCAGGGCACCATCTCCGCGAAGCTGCGGGTCCACCAGGGCCGGCCGGAAACGATGAGCCTCGGTCTCACCGGGACGGGAGAGGTGACCGGCGTCGCCGGCGACGGCCTGAAGACCTGGACCGTCCGCCGCGAGTCGGATGGCACGCGCTTTCTCGATCTCAAGCCGCTGCTGCCCGACGACCCGAAGGCGGAGACGGCGAAGGAGTTCCTGGTGACGATCACCACGCTGCACGACGACACCAAGCAGGCCTTCGACCTGCTGTTGCCGGCACCGGGGAGTGCGGTCGGATTTTCTTCCACGATCTCATTGTCCGGCGACGGCGCGGCGGCGGCGAACCTCATCGCGATCGAAGGCTTGCAAGCTATGAAGAGCGAGAACGGCGCGGACCGCTTCAGTGGCAGCGGGGCGGGACGGCTGAACGTGAAAGTCGATCTCAAGGGCACCGCGCCACGGCCGGTGGAGTTGGCCGACGCGACGCTCGACGGCAAGGTGATCGCCGAGGGAACCAGCGTGTCTTTCATCCTGCGCGGCACGGTCAGCGTGCTCCAGGCGGGCGAGGCGATCGAGTTGTTAGAAGGCGTCGCGCTCAGCGGCGCCGCGTCGGGTCAGGGCTGGTTCACGCGCTTGAAGAAGAAGGGCGAGAGCTATGTGCACGAACTGGTCGGCGAGGCGGTCGGCAGCTATCCGATCGAGCTGGCCTTCGAAGCTCCGCTCGGCCGCCAGGGCGACTGGCGCGGCGTGGATTTCAAGATGCACGGCGGCGCGGTGGTGCCGGTGCGGATCGACGGGCTTGGTGACGACGTGTCCTTCAAGAAGGACGAACCCGTGGTGCCAGAACGGGGCGAGGCACAATGGGTGGGAGTCTTGAAGCGCATTTGGATCGGTTATCTCCCCGCAACCGGCCGGGCCGGGCTCGCTTGGAAAAGCGGACGCAAGGAAGTCGATGGAGCCTTGTTCTTTTCCAGCAGTGAGATCGCCGAAACGCGGGTCGGCGCGGGATTGGCGCGGCGCTATTCGAAGATCGGCTTCCGCGTGCTGCAAGGGAAGCTGGAGGCGCTCAAGATCCGCGTCGATGGCAACGGCGAGATCCTCGCGGTGAAGGGCCCGCAGGTGCTGAGCTGGAGCATCGCGGAGGAAGGCGGGGCGCGGATGTTAGACGTGCGGCTCAGCCGGCCGATCGAAGGCGACGGCGAGATCGAGATCGAGGCCCAGGCGGCGCTCGGGACCTTCCCAGCGAAGCTCAGCCCGCCGCGCTTTTCACCGGTCGGCACGCTGCGCCACAGCGGCTTCCTGCGGGTGGCGAACGACGGCGCGGTGCGGATCGAGGTCGGCGCGACCAAGGGCCTGATGCAGCTTTCGCCGGGCCAGTTCCCGTGGGCCAAGCAGGACGACAACCTGCGGCAGGCCTTTGTCTATCGCTTCCCTTCGGCGGAGCATGAATACGAGATCTCCGCGGACCAGGTGCTGCCGGAGGTATCGGTGAACGAGGTGACGATCCACGAACTCGCCGAGACCGACCGCCGGATCTTCGCCGACCTGGAACTCGACATCCGCGAGGCTCCCTTGCGGGAGTGGAGCGTCGAGGTGCCGGCCGACTTCGCGGTGGCGGCGGTGGAAGGCCAGGGCGTGGCGGATTACAGCCTGGCCAGCGATGCGGTCGGCGGGAAACGGGTCCTCAAGATTTTGTTCGGCCAGGCGCTGATCGGGCGGCAGTTGATCACGATCCAGCTCGAGAAGAACCTCGCCGCCGCGGCGGGCGACTGGGTGCTGCCGGTGCTCGGTCATCCCGGCGCGAAGTCGGCGCGCGGCTACGTCGGCGTGGTGGTGGCCGCCGGATTCCGCGCGGTGCCCGGCGCGACGACCGGGCTGGCGGAGACCCCGCCGGATTACTTTCCGAAGAAGTTGCCCGGTTTGCAGCAGGCCTTCCGCATCCGCGACGGGAAGTGGAGTGCGACGATGAAAGTCGAGGCGCTCGGCCAGAGCGTGCAGGCGGATGTCTTCCACCTCTATTCGCTGAAGGAAGGCGCGGCCTCGGGCAGCGTGCTGGTGAACTATTTCGTCATCGGTGCGCCGGCGACCGAGTGGCGGCTGCGCGTGCCGGAGGCGCTTGGCAACGTGGAAGTCACCGGCCAGAACGTCGGCCGCGACTGGCGGCGCGAGGGCGACACGCTGGTCATTCCGCTGGCCCGGCCGGTGCTCGGTGCGGGGACGGTGCTGGTGACCTTCGAGCAGCCGATGAGCGCGCGCGGCGGCGATTTGTCGCCGGGCGAGGTCCGGCCGCTGAACGTGCAGTCGGAGCGCGGCCACATCCAGGTGGTGAGCCCGCTGCAGGTGAAATACGAGATTCCTCGTACCGAAGGCGCGGTGCTGAAGCTCGAGGCTTCCGAACTTCCCGCCGAATACCGGCTGCTGAGCAGCGCGCCGACGCTTGCCGCGTGGCAATACACCGCCGCCGACGTGTCGATCGGGATGAAGATCGAGTGGTTCGAGCCCGGCGAGACGGTCGGGCAGGTGGTGGATTTCGCCAAGCTCGCCAGCCGCGTCTCGCGCGACGGCCAGGTGGTGACCGATGCCCGATTCTTCGTGAAGACGCGCGGTCGCTCGGTGCTGAAGCTCACCCTGCCGAAAGACGCCGGCCTGTGGGAAACCAAGGTCGACGGCGAGACGGTGAACGCGCGCCAGGACGGCGGCGAGATCCTGGTGCCGCTGCCGGCGAAGGCGGATCCGAACGAACCGGTTGAGGTGGTTTTGCGCTACGGGATCGTTAGCAAGAAGGCGACCGCGCCATCGCTGGTGGCTCCCGTTTTGTTCACGCCCACGGTGATCAGCGAATGGATCGTGACCGGTGACGAAGGACGCCGCCTGGTGCCGCGTGGGGCGACGAAGCCGGTGCGGCCGGTGCAGACCGAGACCGGGACCGAGTGGATCCTGTCGAAGGCACGGCTGGCGGCACCGCTCTTGCTGCTGGTCGCGGCGTTCGGGCTGCTGCTCAAGCGGATCAGGGCGACGCGGGTGTTAGGTCATCTCGTGATCATCGCGGCGGGTGTCGTGTCGTGCTTCATGGCTTTCCGTGCGGCGGAGGATCGCCGGGTGAACCTTGCGAATCTGGAATACGTGATGCCGGTGGTGGCACCGGGCGATGTGGTAACGATGGAAGTCGGCAACGTCGCGCCGTGGCAGGCGATGCTGAGTGTTTCCGGCGTGCTCTTGATCGTGGCGGGCGTGGGCTTGCTGGGGATGCGGGTTTGGACGGGGATGCAGGGCGGGTCTTCCGAAGCTGCGGCGAAACGGGACGGCGTCCGGCCCTACCTGGCACCGGTGGCGCTGGGGCTGATCGGGCTGGGCTTGCTGTCTCAGCGGATGGGCGCGGTGCCGTTCTTTGCGTTCTTCGGGCTGGTGCTGCTGCTGGTCCACGGGCTGCCTGGACTGGCCGGGCTGTTCAAGAAGAAGGCGGCTCCGGTGACGACGGCGGCGGCGACGGCGCTGGTATTCTTCTTCGCGGCCGGCATGGCGCGCGGGGCGGAGACGATCGTGCCGGCGGAATCGATGAACCACACCTGGCGGATCGTCGACGGCCGCCTGAACGGCGAGATCGCGGTCGAGGCGCGCGGGCCGGTGGACCAGCGGGTGCTGCTTTTGAAGTCACCTGCGGTTCTAACAGGATTCACCGGCGAAGGCTTGCGGGTGGTCAAGGCGCCGCATGGCGAAGAGGAAGCGTATTTCCTGGTGGCAACGGCGGAGGGCTTCAAGTCCGGCAAGGCCACCTTCGAGATGCCGCTGGCGGCTCCGCAGAACGGCTGGAAGTTGCCGTCCGGACCGGCGGCGGTGCAGCGGGTGAATGTGACCTGGAACCAGGAAGGCTGGGAATTCGTCTCACAGCGCGCGGCGAAGGTGACCGCGTTGAAGATCGACGGCGGCAGCGGCGCGGAACTGGTGCTCGGGCCGGCTGATGAGATCATGATGCAGGCCCGTCCGTTGCGGCGCGACGTGGCGAGCGAAGAGACGCAGTTCTTCGTTGAGACTTCCGATCTCTATCTGCCCGGGCCTGGTGTGGTCGGCGGGCGGCACCAGGTGGCGATCCGGCCGTCGCGCGGCGTCGTGCGGGAGCTGGTGATCACGGTGCCGGAAGGTTTCACGGTCGGCGAGGTGGGCGATGGCCCCATTGGTAGCTGGCGCTTCAATCCGGAGACGCGGGAGCTGAAGGTCGGGATCGAGCCGGCGCAGGACCAGCCCTTCGCCTTCATGATCGGCACCCAGCGCGGCACGGCGACGCTGCCGGTGGCCTTGGAATTGCAACCGCTGGTCGTCAAGGGCGCGGCGGGATCGGTCGGGCTGTTAGGTCTGGGCTTCGGCGACGAGGCGCAGGCGGAAGCGGTCGTGGCGAAGGGGATGAGCGCGGTGAATCTCGATGACTTCGGTGGCAAGCTCTTGCCGCATGACCGTGAGGGCCGTGCGCTGGCGGTTTTGCACCGCGCGTTCCGCCACGGCGGCGCGGCGGCGTCGTTGACCTTGAAGGTCGCGCCGGTGGCGGCGGAGATCCGGGCGGAGACGAAGCAGACGCTGTCGCTCGGCGAGGACCGGATGGTGCTGGCGGTCGATCTGACGGCATCGATCACCCGGGCGGGACTGTTCAAGTTGGAGCTCGAGATTCCGAAGGGCTTCGAGATCGAATCGGTGACCGGTCCGGCGCTCGCGCATTGGGCCGAGTCGGCGGACGGCGCGATCCGTTTGCTGAACCTTCATCTCAACGGCCGGACGCTCGGCGACCAGGCCTTCGCCGTCACGCTGACCGCGCCGGCCCCGGGCGCGCAGGCATCGTGGGTCGCCCCGCGGGTGGTGCTGCGCGGCGCGGCGCGGCAGACCGGGACGCTGACGGTGGTGCCGGAGCGCGGCTTGCAGGTGCGGGCGGTGTCGCGCGGCAATGTTTCGCAGCTCGATCCCCGCGAGGCCGGGGTGCCGCGGCCGGGGGCGCTGGCGTTCAAGCTGCTGCAGGCCGATTGGTCGCTGGCGCTGGCGATCGCCAAGCTCGATCCCTGGGTGACCGCCCAGGTGCTGCACGAGGTGACGCTGCGCGAAGGCCAGACGCTGAGCCGGGTGCGGCTCGCGTACCGGATCGAGAACGCGGCGATGAAGACGCTGCGGGTGAGCATTCCGGGGCTCGATGAAAGCGCGGCGGCGACCTTGCGGGCGAGCGGCCCGGCGGTGGCGGATTTCGTGCCGGTGACGGGCGAGACCGGGTTGTGGGAGATCCGCTTTCAGCGCGGGGTGGCCGGCGAGACCACGGTGGACATCGAGTTCCAGCAGGCGGCCAACGAGAAGGTAGAGGTGACACCGCTGCTGCCGTCGGAAGTACGGCAGGCCTCGTATTTCGTGTCGCTGCGGACGGCGGGACGGCTGGAGATCAGCGCGACCGAACTGCCGCGCGGCTGGCAGAAGAGCGACTGGGGCGTGGTGCCGGAGACCCTGCGCGCCGCCTTCTCCGCCCAGGCACCGGCCGGGGTGTTCCGGGTCGCGGAGGCGGAAGGGCCGCTGGCGGTGACCATGAAGCGCCACGAACTCGCGGGCGCGCTGCGGCTGCGGGTTGAGCAGGGATCCCTGACCACCCTGGTCTCGCCGGACGGCGCGGCCTTGACGGCGGTCGATCTCAAGGTCCGCGTGACCGAGAAGGGGACCTTGCAACTGACTTTGCCGGAAGGTGCCTCGCTCTACAACGTGCTGGTCAACGAGGACGGCGTGGCGCTGGTGCGCGAGGGCAACAACTGGTTGTTCTACGTCTATCCAGCCCCCGAGGGTGACCGGCCGGCGAGCGTGCGCTTCGTCTATGCGATGCCGGCGGGCAAGGGCACGGTGCTCCACGGGCCGAAGCTCGACGTGCCGCTGGAGAACCTCAACTGGCGGGTGATCTTGCCGGAAGGCTGGCGCCTGGCGGACCATCATGGCGACTTCGACTTGCAGAAGAAGGTCGCCGGCAAGGCCTTCCAGGATTACAGCAGCTTCGTCTCGAGCAAGCGGGCCGCGGGCAAGCAGGAAGCGGTGGCCCTGCTCGACCAGGCGAACGCTTGGATGGTGGCCGGCCAGCAGGACAAGGCGGGCCAGGCGCTGAGCAAGGCGGCGCGCAACGGCTTGCTCGACGAGGCATCGAACGAGGACGCGCGGGTGCAACTGCGGAACCTCAAGACCCAGCAGGCGACCCTGGCGCTCAACACGCGGCGGCAGCGGATGTATCTCGACAACAAGGCCGACGTGACGACCGGCAACGCTCAGCTCGAGCAGGCGGCGCAGGAGAACCCGCTGCTGCAGGGGAACCTGAACTTCGATCCGCAGCAGTTCGACCGGCTGTTGGAAGGCAACAGCGTCGACGAGAACGCGGCGATGAAAGCGATCGCCAACCGGATCGTCAGCCAGCAGCTCGCCGCGGATCCCGCCCCGGCGGCGCTCGACGTGACGATGGCCGAGCGCGGGACCGTGCTGGATTTCAAGCGCAGCGTGCAGGTCGACGGCGGCAAGCCGATGTTGCTAAAGCTGGAGATCGAGCCGGAGTTTCCGAAGGGCTGGGTTTTCGGGGGGATCCTGGCCTTGCTGGCGGGTGTGATCCTGGTGCGGAAGCTGGCGTGAGTGAATTCGCGGAGCGAAGTAGCGCAACTTTGTAAGTTGCGTGCGGGGGGGGGCGGTGTGCTTCTGGGTGGCGTTCGAACGGAGATTTCAGGCAGTGAGTGATGTCGGAAGAGAAGTCGTGGAGAGTCGCTGCCGCATGGGGTGGAGTTTGGTGGGTGGGTTCGGGGGCG
>Ga0247843_1002862_pt1 | contig 29939 bp, 19 predicted proteins | sample LaCruzMarch2017__FD_192420 | JGI IMG/M metagenome (GOLD analysis project Ga0247843, IMG submission 192420) | Freshwater microbial communities from meromictic Lake La Cruz, Castile-La Mancha, Spain - LaCruzMarch2017_8m | ecosystem: Environmental > Aquatic > Freshwater > Lake | place: Spain... | reverse complement strand
CACACCCCGAATTGAGCGCGGCGATGGGCGATCTTCTTGCACACCCCGAATTGAGCGCGGCGATGGGCGATCTTCTTGCACACCCCGACCTGAGCGCGGCGATGGGCGATCTTCTTGCACACCCCGACCTGAGCGCGGCGATGGGCGATCTTCTTGCACACCCCGACCTGAGCGCGGCGATGGGCGATCTTCTTGCACACCCCGAATTGAGCGCGGCATGGAGTGATCTTCCTCGGCGCTTCGGCCTAATCGAGGTGTTGTACGATCTTGCACTGCACTCCGACTTGAGCGCGGCAACGACCGCTCTCCGGAAGCATGAGGTTTGGTCTCAGATTGCGAACGCTGTTTGCGCTTATCGGCCGCAGCCGCTGCCCTGCGAGACGCCTCGAGTGCGTACTCCTCATCATTGAGCTTCAGGTTTCGCTTCATGCGCCGTTTGGATCGGGTTTCATCATCGAGATGCCGCGCTGTCGTTGCCTTTTCGCTTCCAACAACTCGCAGCATGTCTTCTTTAATTTGCTCAAGCTGCTCACGACTCGCAGAATCGACAGCAACAATTGAACCTTCTTTCAATGTCGCAGGAAGGAGAACTTCACCAACGCCAACGCGCACAAGGCGAACAACTTTCAATCCAATGGCCTCAGCCATTCGGCGAATCAGGCGATTGCGTCCTTCAGTGACCACAATTTCCAACCATTGTCCGCGCGTGGCACCCATGCGTTCTTTACTACCCATGCGGACACTGACAGCTTTTGCCAATCCATCATCGAGCATGACACCGGCACGAAGTTTTTCAACATCCTCGATGGTCACGCCGTCGGCGACGAGAATGGCGTATGTTTTTTCAACGGAGAAACGAGGATGAGTCAGCGCATAAGCGAGGTCACCATCGTTGGTCAGCAAAAGAAGCCCTTCACTGCGGTAATCAAGACGTCCGACTGCCTGGACATTAGGGGGTAGATTTTTGACCGCTGCGAGGTCGAAAATCGTACGACGCATTTTCGCGTCGAATCGCGTGGTCAGACACATATCGGGTTTATTGAGAATGAAGACGACCTTGGGAAGATTCTTAGCTCCAACAAGTTTTCCATGGACATGCACTTTGTCGTCCCTTGAAATTTTTACTCCAAGTTGAGTTACTGACTTGCCGTTCACTTTCACGACACCTGAGGCAATCATTTCGTCAGCTTTGCGCCGCGAAGCAACCCCATTTTCCTGCAAAAAGACATTGAGACGCACCCCTCCAGCAATTTCAGGTTGAGGTTTTTTGGTGCGTTCATTGCTCATAGGGTTCTCCTTGGAAAGATCATGACGACCTAAATATAAACTAAAATGCTCCGCGGAACACAAAGGTCCACAGAGCATTTAAATGGCATGTCCTGATTGCCTTTACTTTGACTCAGCCCATGAAAAGGCACGCCATAGGATCTTCAACGAAAGTTTTGAGTGTTTTGAGAAACTCTGCACCCTGCGCACCATCAATCACTCGATGATCACAACTGAGAGTTACCTTCATCCGCTGCTCTGCGGCGATATCGCCATTTTCATCGACCACAGGTGTGGACACAGTTGAGCCCACGGCAAGAATCGCTGCCTGAGGTGGATTGATGATTGCTGTAAAATCCTCGATCCCACTCATTCCCAAGTTCGAGATTGTGAAAGTTCCACCGGAGTAATCGTCAGGTTGAAGCTTTCCATCGCGCGCAAGCTTGATGAGTTCTCGGTTCTTTTGAGCAATTTGAACAAGACTCAGTTTGTCTGAGTGACGCACTACTGGCGTAACCAACCCAGCAGGTAATGCAACAGCAACACCCATGTGAACTGAATTGTACTGAGCGATGTAATCACCCTGCCATGAAGAATTGATATTCGGGTACTTACGCAATGCCCGTGATACTAGGAAAACAATAAGATCATTGACAGAGAACTTCTCGGTCTCGGAAATCTTGGCAAGAGTTGCTTTTCTCCAAGCCAACAGAGGTCCCATGTTGAGACTGATGGTGAGGTAGAAGTGAGGTGCAGTGCTTGTGCTTTCGACGAGGCGACGCGCAATTGTTTTGCGCATCATGCTCAAGCTCACCTTCTCCATTTCCGCAGCCGGCACAGACGAGAACGAGGACACCGAAGGTAAAGCTCCAGCAACACCACCACTCAAGATTTCCACGTCTTTGACGATGATGCGGCCATTTGGTCCCGAACCTTGAACAGTGCGAAGATCAATTCCTTTATCGGCCGCAACGCGCTTGGCTAGTGGACTTGCACGTAAACGATCAACACTCGAAGTTACCGAGGCAGAGGCAGAGGCAGAGGCAGCTGCGGCCGCTGGGGCTGCAGTTGGTGTCGCTGCAGGAGCAGCTTTTGCTGCAGATGCACCGCCCTTTTTCTTGCTAAGGTATTTGTCGACTGCTTCCTGCCAGTTTTCTTCTGGCTTACCAATGACGGCAATGGGAGCATTCAAATCACAGGTTTGTTTATCGCCAATGATGATTTTGATGAGAGTTCCCGAGGCGGGCGATTCAAATTCCATCGTCGCCTTGTCGGTTTCAATTTCAACAACAGGAAGACCTGCAGTGACCTTTTCACCCTCTTTTTTCAACCAACGAGCCACCGCACCTTCTTTCATGGTGTCGGAGAGCTTGGGCATTTCCATCACAGTTGCCATAACGTTACGCCTCTTATTCTGCAAACTGACGAATTAACGGTAAAGAACCTTCTTAATTGCTTCAATTGTACGTTCTTTTGTGGGCAGAACTTCATTTTCCAATGTTTCGTTGTAGGGCATTGGAACAAAATGGTTGTGCACACGCGCAGGTGGAGCATCGAGGTCATCGAAGCATTCCGTGACGGTGCGATCAACAATATAGTTGCCAATTGTGGAGATGCCCCAACCTTCTTCCAGCACAACGAGTCTGTGTGTTTTACGAACAGACTCAAAAATCATATTCTCGTCGAGAGGCTGAAGCGTTCGAGGGTCGATAATTTCAACTTCGATTCCCTCCTGCGCGAGCTCGTCGGCTACTTCGAACGCGAGGTAAACCATTTTGTTCCACGCAACCAAAGTCACGTGATCACCTTTGCGTTTAATGTCTCCAACGCCGATTGGAATAAGATACTCGCCTTCAGGCACTTCGCCCTCTTTGCCGTACATCATTTCACTCTCGAGGAAACAAACCGGATTGTTGTTGCGGATGGCGGATTTCATTAAACCTTTGGCATCTGCGGGAATTACAGTGCTGATGACAATCATCCCGGGAACATTCACGAGCATGTGGTCGAAACACTGAGAGTGCTGAGCCGAAAGCATGTGCGCTGCGCCATGAGGGCCACGGATAACCATTGGAATCGGGAATTGACCGCCGCTCATGTAGCACATTTTAGCCGCGTGATTGATGATTTGGTCGAATGCCTGGACGGCAAAGTTCCAAGTCATCATCTCGATGATTGGACGCATACCAACCATCGCAGCTCCCACGCCAAGACCACAGAATCCTGCCTCTGAGATGGGGGAATCCACGACCCTCATAGGACCAAACTGCTGCAACATACCCTTGGAAACTTTGTATGCTCCGTTATATTCACCAACTTCTTCACCCATGAGAAAGACAGTTGGTTCGCGCTCCATTTCTTCTGTCATCGCCTGTCGAAGCGCTTCTCTTAAACTGATGATTGCCATTGCTCGCAAACCTCTTTCAACGATGAAACAAATTAAGGAGCCAGCACATGCTCATAGAGCGTGTGCAATTCTGGCTCGGGTGAATCTTCAGCAAACGTGACCGAGTCTTCGACAAGTTCGGAGATTTCCTCTTCCCATTTGTCGAAATCGTCGTCCGTTGCGACCTTCTTTGCCACCATGTGATCTCGCAGTGTTTGAAGGCAGTCTTGCTGACGCTCGCGCTCAACCTCGTCCTTACTGCGGTAACTTTGAGGATCGGACATAGAGTGACCGCGGAAGCGGTATGTTTGCATCTCAATTAATATTGGCTTGCTGGTTTTACGCGTCTCTTCGATGATGTCGTGCATCTGCGAGTAGGTATTAAGAACATTACGTCCATCAACCACTGCCTGGCGCATGTTGTAACCTTTGGCGCGATCAGCAAGTACTTCCAGAGAGCACGTGCGAGAAATGGCTGTTCCCATTCCATAGAGATTGTTTTCAATGATGAACACACAAGGCAAATCCCAGATAGCTGCCATGTTCAGAGCCTCGTGGAATTGGCCCTGGTTAATTGCGGCATCACCCATGAAACACAGAACCACAAGGTCTTCCTTCATGGATTTGATTTTCCAACCCACTCCAGCTGCCAATGGAACCTGACCACCCACGATACCGTGACCACCCAAGTAACGGAGCTTCGATGAGAACATGTGCATTGAGCCGCCGCGGCCGCTCGCACAGCCTGTCACTTTACCGAACATTTCGGCCATGACTTCCCGAGCTGACATTCCAAGGGTGATTGGCTGTACGTGATCTCGGTAGCCGCTGATCACATAATCTTGCCCCTTACGAATGGCATTGAGGCTTCCCGTAGAAACCGCCTCCTGGCCAATGTAGAGATGACAAAAGCCACTAAATTTTTGCTGTACGTACAATTGGCCGCATCGCTCTTCGAAGCGACGGGCAAGCAGCATGTCTTTGTAGAACTCGACGAGCTGTGCGTTTGTTGGCGCTGGCATCGGCGTTTTTCCTATGTTTATGGTCAAGCCCTCAACCGGCCGGGTCAGGGGCGCCCACACGCTATGCCAAATGCCGAGGGGGTGCAACAGAGTGTTTTAGAAGAACTGGAGCTTCATACAGAACACCGAACCGCCCGACTTGATGAACTCTTCAGTCGATAGTGCGATTGGATGAAACCCAGACACTTGCAGTCTTTGCGCCGTTTCCTTCGCTCCAAGTTGCATGAGTACATTTTTGCCATCGGGACAATGGGCGTTGCACGCAAAAACCGGCGAATCAGCCTCAGCGAGTGGAACCTCTATAAGATTCGGAAAAACTCTTTCAACAAGCTCCCAGCCCTCGGGAGTGAAAGCGTCACGACAAGCCAGGGCCGAGCGCGCATCGAGAATGCTCAAACATGTATCGAGATGATAAAATCTGGGGTTCGCCAGCTCAAACACGAGCACGGTGGCATCCGTAATCTCGGATACTTTTTCATAAATGGACCGGTGCGTGCGATGACCATAGCCACCCAAAAGGACCCTATGACCAGGCAACCACAGCGCGTCGCCCATGCCCTCAAAAAGGGTGCTCGAATCACGAGCAGGCAGCTCATCTGTGTTGTAACCCTCATGCTCGAGCGCCTCCTTGATACCAAGCACCTCTTTATGGCGAATATCATTGGCCATATTACTGAGAATAGCCCGATACTCACCGGTGCGAGAAACAAAGGGAAGAGTTTGATTGGCGCAAAAGACCATATCAGGCAATCCTGAAATTGCCTCGCCCTCGTAAACCTCAAGACCAATGCTTCTGTACGTTGCGCGAAGTGTTTCCCATTCAGCCATTGCCTTTACTTTGTCGAGGACGTGAAGATTACCGTCTGCTTTTCGCATATGTGGGTTGATGGGATTGTCAACGTGAAAATAAGTCGGACGAACCATTAAAATACGTCGCGCCAATGGCATTTTTGGCGTGCTTCTTATATCGAAATTTAACTCACTTGCGTTGCGAACTATCCTACTCATGTCTGTTTCTCCCTTCCCTTGCGGAAACAGACAGCTTAACTTAGCCTCGGCGCAAGGAAAAGGCCGCTCAAGAGCCCGTGTGAAGCACCCGGAATGAAGAGGACGCATGTCGAACTCATTTGAACTGCAACCTGTCAAAATAAAAGCAGGTCAGAGAATTCATGCGACCCAGAGCTGCCTCTACAGCAATCAAATCGAGCCGATTTCGGCTGAGCTTTTGGGCAATGAGCGCTGCGCATTCGTCACGGCAGGTCCGAATCATCCCGGGATCTACTCTCGTGACCATCTGCTCGCCGTCCGCTTTTTGCCAAGATCCTGGGCAAAACATTTCTCAGGTACACAGCTTCAAGAAAACCTACTCAGTTTGCTATTGCAAGAAGAACTTCAGCTACTGCGTGGTCGTAAAACCGCACTCGTCAATAGGCCAGGAGACGCCATCCGGTGGGTTCACGGAGATGCCGATGGAATACCAGGCATTGTTATAGATGATTATGGCGAAATTATAGTTGTCCAATCTGGCTCGCAAGCCGGCGATTTCTTGCTACCGTTGATTATCAAAACGTTAATGAACCTCACTGAAAAACCACTTTTCGAGAGAAGCTCCGGACAAATTCGTGCTCTTGAAAAGCTCCCAGAGCGAACTCGCTGGATTCGTCCTCCAAGCTCAACACAGTCTGTTGACGAAGTTGTTACATCACTTTCTGGCCTCTCTATGGTTTTTCGTCCGCAACGTTGCCAGAAAACAGGACTCTTTCTTGACCAACGAGAGAACCTGGCAATGTTGCAAAACATCCTATCAGTTTCAAACGCGCGCAGCATGCTTGATTTGTGCAGTTATGCAGGCGCTTGGTCATGTGCTGCAGCGCAAACAGGGATTTTGGAATTCACAGCAGTAGACCAGGACAAAGACGCACTTGAGCTTTGCGCAACAAACATTAAGAGAAACGTGAGCTCGGAAAAGTCGGATGCAAAAATCAATCTCTTACACGGAGATTTATTTGAAATTTTATCAAAACTAAACCGTGAAAAACAGACATTCGACGTTGTGGTGGCCGATCCGCCTGCTTTCACAAAGTCTGCCAAACACGTTCCAGAAGCGCGCAGAGCGTATCAACGTCTTTCCAAATTAGCTTCACGCTTAGTTAACAATGAAGGCATTTATGTTGCCTGTAGTTGCTCGCGACATATCGATGAAGAAGATTTTTATGAGATTGTGAGCTCAGCTCTCGACCCCGACGATTGGATTTATTTAGGCAGAGGACGGCAATCTCCGGATCACACTGTTTTGGCCACTGACAAACATTCCCTTTACTTGAAAGCCCTCTATTTCATGAGGCGTGGAAGTCTTGCGCAATTCTCTTCGTCAAACATAAGCAGAGGCGAAAATCCTTGACAGAAAAGAACAAACAACACGTAGTCATTGATGCGCGGGTGGTAGTAGCCAACCAAAGTCACGGAATCGCTCGCTATGCAGATGAATTCGTCCGAAATTTGCGCAATATCGCCACACCCTTCCGCTTTACCCTTCTAGTCACAAAAAGCTCTCCACTTTTGAATCAAGAATGGCCCGAGCACATAAAATTTCAAGTACTCAAGACAAGCTGGATAAGTTGGCTTGGACAGTTTGAGATGCTCTGGTACCTCAACAAGTTGAAACCAGATCTATTCCACTCACCAAGCTTTATCGTTCCTTTTCTCAGCGACGTGCCGCTCGTCACTACCATTCACGATCTTAACCACGTCGTTCTTTCAGAAAACTATTCTATGTTTCATAGACTTTATTATAGTGTACTTCTCGCGCGAAAAATAAAGAAGGCAAAGGCTGTCATTACCGTTTCTGGATTTTCTCAACAGGAAATCGTCAACTTCTTTCACACATCTCATGAACACGTTAAAGTCATCCACAACGGCATCAGCGAAACGTTTCAAAATCCGCCAATGCAAAATGATGTTAATCTGAAGCGAATCCTCCAAAAGTATGAGCTTCCTGACAAATACATATTGTCTATTGGCAACAAAAAGCCGCACAAGAATATCGCTCGCCTTGTTGAAGCTTGGTGCAAAAGCAATGTTTCTTTACCACTCGTTTTGCTTTCCGATTTCGACCCGAGCTTGCTCGGCCTCGCAGAAAAATTCCATAAAAAACACAATCTCCATTTTTTGAGATTCGTTCCGAATGAAGCCCTCCCGGCTATCTATGCGGGGGCTGATCTCTTTGTTTATCCCTCTATATACGAAGGATTCGGGTTTCCACCGCTCGAGGCCGCCGCATGCGGTGTTCCAGTCGTGGTCTCGAATTGCTCATCATTGCCTGAAGTCATGAAAGACTGTGCGCTTTATATTGATCCCTCAAACATTGAAGAAATAGCGAAAACACTCGAAAAAGCCATTTTCGATTCTCCAGAGCGGAAAGAACGCACTCTCAGAGGACGAGAACTCGCTAAGAGTTATTCTTGGGCAAAGGCGGCCGAGGCGACCCATGGTGTTTATCAGCGCGTTCTTGCGCAATTAGATTCTTTAAACACTAAAAGTGTTAAATCACGCGCTGCGCTTCAGGAGCCCAGTGATGGTTGAGCTCAAATTCGCAGATCCAAGCAAAAAAATAATCGGTTTAAATGGAAGATTCCTTGTTGCACAAAGAACGGGGGTGCAGAGGTCGGCATACCAACTCTTTCGCACCGTCATTGAGCAAGGCACCCAATTCAACTTCATCCTTTTTACGGGCGAAAGTGAACTTTTTGCTCCGGAATGGCAAAGACCAAATGTTCAGCTCGTAACGAGCCAACTGTCGCAGCGGACAGTAGTGCGAAATCATTTTTGGGAGCAAGTCGAATTGCCCCGGCTTGCCAAACGATACAAAGTCGATCTTCTTCATAGCCCAGCAAACCTTGCTCCGTTACGCTTCAAAGGCAAAAGCATTGTCAACATTCACGACCTTTGCTTTCTCGTGCAGCCAGCATGGTTTTCTTTCAGTTTCCGCCTGATTTATCGATGGCTCGTGCCGAAAATCGCTCGCAACAGTTCTCTTGTCATCACTAATTCTAATTATTCTAAAAATGACATTCTTAGCTTGCTTAAGCTGAATGTAGATCGCATCCGACTCACCTATTGGTCGGTTGACCCAATTTTCCATGAATTCAATAAACCTTACGAAACGCGCGATGATCGAATTATTTTTGTGGGATCACTTGAACCCAGGAAAAATTTACGCGGACTGCTCAAGGGATTCTCTTTGTATAAACAGAGGTATCCAAGCAGCAAAACGCGTTTAACTGTTGTGGGTTGTGAAAATCCTCTATTTGCAGATGCGGGTATCAGCGGTGCAGATATAAGCGCCGACGTTGACTTCCGTGGTTATATTTCGGATCGAGAACTCGCCGAATTGTTCGGAAGCTCAAAAGCTCTCGTCTATCCTTCGTTTTACGAGGGTTTCGGTTTCCCTCCCTTGGAAGCCATGGCAGCTGGAACACCCGTAGTAACGAGCCGAACATCAAGTCTGCCCGAGGTTGTTGGCAATGCTGCACTTCTTGTGGACCCCTATTCCCAGGAAGACATTGCCGAGAAAATCGCAAAAGCGCTAAATCCAGCGGTTGCCTTGGAGCTCATAGCAGCGGGCGAAAAACAGGTAAAACACTTTAGTTGGCAACAAGTCGGCGAGCACATGATCGACATCTATTCAGAGATTCTTACTCAACCCACCTGAAATATTGGCACAATTCCATCACAAATCATTGCTTGTGTTCCTCCGAACTGCGGGGTATGGGTTCCGGAGACTTTTCGAGGGCGTTATGAGCAGCAATCAAAACATTCGTAATATCGCTATTATCGCACACGTTGACCACGGCAAAACAACTCTGGTGGACGGCCTGCTTCAGCAGGCTGGAACATTCCAGGCGCACCAAGCCGTGACAGAACGCGTCATGGACAGTATGGACCTCGAGCGCGAGCGTGGTATTACGATTGCCGCCAAGAACGCTTCGATGATTTACAAAGACACACGCATCAACATCGTCGACACTCCCGGACACGCTGACTTCGGTGCTGAAGTGGAACGTACGCTTATGATGGTGGATGGCGCCATTCTTCTCGTTGATGCAGCTGAAGGGTGTCTTCCGCAAACTCGATTCGTGCTTCAGAAAGCATTGCAACGACACCTCTCAATGATCGTTATCGTCAACAAAGTCGACCGCCCAGATGCACGCGTAGAAGAAGTTGTTGAAGCCATTCATGATCTCTTCCTTGAGCTTTCATTTGAAGACCACCACCTCGATTTCCCAGTGCTCTACGCATCTGGGCGTCAGGGTTGGGCGAGCAAGAAGCTCGAAGTCAGAACAGAGAATCTCGCTGACCTTTTCGACACCGTTCTTGAGCATGTGCAGCCTCCGCGCATCAAGGAGAATGGTCCGTTGCAAATGTTGGTTAACAACCTGTCCTACAATCCCTACCTCGGACGCCTTGTTATTGGCCGTGTTGAGCGGGGAAGCATCACAACCAACCAAAGCATTGTCGTGATTGGTGAGAGTGGAAAAGCTCAAACTTGCAAGGTGGTTAAGCTGCGGGCTTACCGCGGACTCGAGCAAGTTGATGTTGATCGCATTGACGCTGGTGACATTGCTATTGTTGCCACTGGCCTCACAGAGCTCACCATTGGTGACACGCTGTGTGATGCAGCCACACAAGAAGCACTTGAGCGTATCCAAGTCGATCCACCAACAGTCAGCGTAGAAGTGTCTGTAAACACTTCTCCCATGGCTGGCCGTGAAGGCAAACCCCTCACAAGCCGCAAGCTCTTTGAGATCTTAACCAAGGAAGCGTTGCATAACGTTGCGCTTCGCATTGAAGAAACTGACACACCTGAAGTCTTCTTTCTCAAGGCGCGCGGTGAATTGCAGATATCCATCGTTATGGAAAATCTTCGCCGTGATGGCGGTGAGTGCATGCTCGCTCGTCCAAAAGTTATCACAAAAATGATCGATGGCGTTGAACACGACCCTATCGAACGAGTTGTGGTCGATGTGCCTGACTTCTCCGTAGGAGTTGTGACCGAGAAGTTATCGATGCGTAAGGGCCGAATGACGAATATGTTTACTATCGGCGGGAATCGCGTTCGTATTGAATTTTCCGTGCCCACCCGTGGACTTCTGGGCTACCGCAGCACATTCCTCACCGACACAAAAGGCGAAGGGATTATGTCGAGCTATTTTGAAGGTTGGGAGCCCGTTAAAACAGGCTTTAATGTTCGTCAGAATGGTGCCCTGATTTCCGACCGTAACGGCAAAACAACGGAATACGCGCTTCATAGTTTGGAAGATCGCGGCAGGTTGTTTGTGCGCGAGGGCGAAGAAGTATACGAGGGAATGATTGTTGGAGAAAATAATCGCGACAATAACCTCGATGTAAATGTTGTTCGTGAAAAGAAGCTCACAAACATGCGCTCTGCCGGCACTGACGAAAGCACGAAGCTCTCGCCAATTGCCAAAATGTCGCTCGAAACAGCCATTGAGTGGATCGATGAAGACGAATGGATCGAGATCACGCCAAAGACAGTTCGGCTCCGCAAGCGAGTTCTTCAGTCCAATCTGCGGAGCATCTCGCGTAAGTAATCTGCTCCTTGTCTAACTCAGGACAGCTCACCGCCGTCCTGAGTTTTTTTTTGCCATGATTTTCTGTTTCAATTGGGGCTTTTCGTCATGACTCAACATCCTCTGACTCTTGCTCTCCTGCACACACTGCAAGCCCAGGGCCTCGATCTTTCTCCACATCTCAAAGATGCATTCGAAAAACTTTCTCACGAACACTCATCAGGAATTTCGCTGGTGCAAATGGAAACACCCATGATGCGCCAATTCAAAGAAGCCAAGGACGCGGTCCCTGATGGACTCCTATTCTTCCGGATGGGTGATTTCTACGAGTTGTTTGGCGCAGACGCGGTGATTGCTGCTGAGGTGTGCCAGCTCACTCTTACATCGCGCGACCGCAATTCGGAAAATCCAGTTCCAATGGCTGGAGTTCCGGCTGTTAATCATCGTGCTACGCTCAAGAAAGCGCTTTGCGCGGGATTCAAGGTCGCAGTTTGCGATCAGCTCGAAGATCCCAAACTTGCAAAAGGCCTCGTGAAACGTGACATCGTTCGCATCGCTACCCCTGCGGTGCCAGGCGATTTAGGTGATGACGACGACTCTTCGTCACCCTCAGGAACTTGGCTATCATGTGCCGTACCCACTCAGAGTGGCCAATGGGCGCTTGCCTTTGTTGATGTTTCAACCGGAGTCTTTCGGTACACCGGCCGCTTGAGCTTTGCCGACCTAGAGCAAGAACTCGCCACGCTTGGTCCGAGAGAAATATTAGTACCAGCCACGCAAACTGAACGTTTTACAGAATTTGCGCGCAGCCATTTCACACTCATTCCGCGCATCTCTCAATTGCCAGGCTGGGTGTTGCGCTCTGCATCTGATGCACTCCGACTTTTCGAAGATTTTTTTCCGTTGCCAAAGTTCAACGCCTTCGGACTACATGCCGTGGATTGCTCAATTCAAGCTGTCGCAGGCATTCTCAATTATCTCAAAGAAACTCAGAGAGGCGTTGTTAAAAACCTCACCAGCATCGATTTCTATGACGTTTCAAAACATTTGGTGCTCGATGACTCCACGAAGCGTCACCTCGATTTTTTCATCACCACAACCGGTGAGCGCAAAGGCAGCCTGTTTCACTTTTTGAATATGAGCGCTACGGCATGTGGAGCCAGAATGTTGGCCCAGAAGCTCAATTATCCAGAAAAATCTCGAACACTCGTGGAAGAATCACTGCAATGCGTTGAAACAGCCCTCAATAATCCAACATTCGAACGCGAGCTTTTTAATGAACTAAGAACTCTTGCAGATTTCGATAGAATGCTCAGCCGAGCTGCTCAGAACAGCATCGATCCCAAAGGGCTTGCATGGCTCGGACAATCTCTTGCCAAACTTCCAACCATTAATTCACTCGTTGAAAATCTCACCGGATCCGCTCAGGGTTGGACAAATTGCAGCAAAGATCTCACAGAAATACTTCTATCTCTCGAGCCACTCTCGAACCATCTGAAGAATGCTATGGAGAGTGAGCCGGCGCAGATTGTTGGCAAAGGTGGGAGAATTTTTCGCGCAGGTTACCATGCCGAACTCGATGAATTGTGTGATCTCGAAACAAATTTTGAGAACAGAATTTCAGCACTTGAAGCTCATGAAAAAAGCATTTCTGGAATTCAGACCCTAAAGATCGGATACACTCGAGCCTTCGGATATTATTTTGAGATCTCAAAGGGTAAACTTGCACAAGTCCCTTCGCATTTCGAACGCAAACAAACTCTGGTGAACGGTGAGCGCTTCATCACCCCAGAGCTCAAGGAACTCGAAGAAAAAGCTCTATCCGCTTCTGAGAAACGCACAGTCATCGAGCGTCAACTCCTTGAACAGCTGAGAGTTGAAATTGTTACTTTTGCCGAGCCATTGACCTCGGTTTCGCGACTTATCGGACAAATAGACGTTTGGCGATGCTTTGCGCAGCTCGCGAAGGAACATCGCTGGTGTAAACCACAGATTGTCGATGCAAGAGTGACTGCCCTTGAGCATTGCGTTCATCCGATACTTGCTGGCTTACGCACCACACAATCGAAGTTTGTGGCCAATGATATTGTTTTGGGTGACACGTCAGTTATTCCTCAAGGTCACTTCGGACATGGATTGCCAGATGGGCGAGTTTTGCTCGTCACTGGCCCCAACATGGCTGGAAAAAGCACAGTCATGCGTCAAGTTGCACTTGTTCACGTGCTGGCTCAAATGGGTTGTTACGTTCCAGCGCGGAGCGCAACGCTTGGCATGTGCGATAAAATCTTTACTCGCATCGGCTCAGGCGATTTCGCACTTCGCAATCAATCGACCTTTATGGTTGAGATGCTCGAAACAGCACAAATGCTTCGCTTTGCAACTCCAGCGAGCTTACTTTTGCTCGACGAAATTGGGCGGGGTACATCAACTTTCGACGGGCTGAGCTTAGCTTGGGCCATTTTGGAAGATCTTGCTGATCGAGTTGGTGCCCGAGCACTTTTCTCAACGCACTATCATGAGCTTGTTGAGGCAGTTCAAAGTCGTCCTGGAGTGCTCCCGATGCGGATGGAGGTTGTTGAACAGCCCTCATCAAACGGCGAACAAATCATCTTTACGTATCGCTTTCTGCCAGGTGCCGCGGGTAAAAGTTATGGTATTCATGTAGCCCGTCTTGCAGGAGTTCCAGAGAACGTCATCAATCGTGCCGCAGTCATTCTTCAAAGTCTTTCCGCGCACGACAGAGAAGAGTCCACAGAACCAATCATCGGTGCACTGGCTGGCAAAGCAGAGGCTGATGACGTTAAGAAAATAGTCACTTCTGCTGCTCCTGCTCCTGCTCCTGCGAAACACGACCCACTTCGCGCATTTATTAGGGACATCGACCCAACAGATCTGACACCAAGAGATGCTCTCGAACTTATATTTGAACTCGTAAAGGTGGCCCAATCAGGAAGTCCGCACGTCCAACAGGAATCAACCCCGACCAAGCGCCCGCCTCGCAGAAAGCAATGGGATACGTCAGTTTTGCCATCTCTTTTCTGAGCGCACTGTCACCTGTAAGATTCTCTCGGTGAATCGACCCAACAGTCGCAGCCATCCATGGAAGGATGACCATGAGACTCTTGCCTTTGATGTTTTTGATGCATTTTCTCCTGGCATGCTCTTTTGGATGCCAAAGCACATCGACCTCCGAACGGGGCGAACGCAGATCTATGCGTTCGATGAGCTCTGAAGAATTTGCCGATCAATTCGAAGCGACAGAATTTGCAAAATGCATCGATTCCGAAGGTCGCTCAACTGGAACGCTGAATTTTATTTGGCAGATCAGCAAATCAAACGGAGATGCGATTGTCCCATTTATCGTGGGATTCAGTGGTTCATTGCGCTCGCTCCAAGGCACCTTTGTTGAGTTTCAGAGTCTGACAACTGCGAAGGAGGCGCGCTACACAGCTCCGCCCGTTCATAACCCAATCAATTTTCCCCTAGGAAGTTATGTAGGCTTCTCGCTTCAATTCCCCCACGATGAACAAGATGGAAGCTGGGCGTTCATTAAAATCAATGAACGGAGGGTTCGTCCGGTCGATATCACAGGTGCACAATTACTTGTTCCGAAATTTGTCCTCGGCGGCGAATATTCAACTCGCTACTATCTCAAAATAGAGGGTGGACTTTTTCATGAGTTCAGTTGCCAAGCCATCAGCGACAAAGTCCGCTCACGGCTTGCAACGTACATGCGCAAAGATGGACAACATAAATTCGATGGGGATCGAGGTTCTCGAGCAAAGTTTTTTCTTCCTCCCCAACAACCGAAACCATTGAATTCAGTAAATACTTTGAATCAAAAATCACCTGCAGCCTCTGAGTTGTTGGAGGTTATGAACAAACCACCAGAATTGCCAACGCCAGAAGTCACTCCTGCAAGTTCTGTGCGCGACTTTCGTCCGATAGGTCGTCCGGCGGCTTATGATGCACATTACAAACACACTCGCATTTTTGAATGCGGTAGAAACGGCGCTCTGGATGCGATCTGGAGAATTAAAGACGAAAACGATTCTGAACTCGCACCGGGTAAAATGTTTATAACCGGTTTTGCTGGAGAGTTACGCGATACTGTTGGAGAAAATGCATTCTATTTCAGCTCAGTTGTCCTCGAGGCCTCTCCAGCATTCTATTCAGGACAAATGCCTAGCAATGAAAGCTATTACTTTCCATCAATCGAATTTAAAGAAGAGCAGTTTAAAAATAATATTTCAGTGCATTCAAAACTTCCCGGGCTAAAACCGGGACAAAATGCCGCAGCTGGAACTATTTATCTCCCCCGAAATGGATCGGGGAGATCTGTTTCTGTTTCCTTGGCATTGGGAAATTCGCTGCGAAGCATGCCCTACCAGGCAACAGCTGATTGCAATCCACTCCATCCACGCGTCAAAAATTGGCTAAGATATTGTCTTGGCACAGATGCGCAAACAGAAAACGGACACTGCAAGATATAAATATTCTCAGCCTATTTCTGGACCTGACATAAAATTGGCAAAGACTCTAGAAATAAGCGCAGTGCCATTCTGAAATTCTACATTGTAAAATTCGAACTCACTCAGTTTTTATCCGTGAGTTGCAAATCTGGAGGTTCTAAATGCTGTTCCCAAAATCGAATGTGGTCGGATTCGCTCTTCTTTCTGCGGTGGTTATAGCCTCATCTTCATGCGGCAAAAAGAAATCATCATCCTCTGACAAAGACTTTGCGAAAACTTTTGCAGTTTCGGGGCAGCTTGCGATTCAATCGAGTCTCGAACTCGCTGCTTCTGCGCCAAATCTAATTTACGCGTTGCCAGCCAAAGTTATTGAGAACATCTACAGCTTCGAGAAGTCCGTGCTTGCTACCTATCCGGTTGGTGCAGACGGAAAATTCACGGCTGCTGTGAATTCCGGAAACGGTGATACACTTTTAGTCGCGGTAGACACAAACGCCGCAAATCGGCTGGAAGGAATTAGAGGAGTTTTATCTCTCAAAGATGACAGCGGATCGCTGCTGAGAATTCCTGCAGGAGAGGGCTCTGGCTCTGTTGACATGGGCACGTTAAGTCCCGATGCCTCTGGCAAGGAGTTCACATCCAACAAAAAAACGGATGACGTCACAGGCTCATTCAATCTCGATCTTTCTAAAATGAAGGAGCTTGCCAGAACCGATGACTCCGCTCGCGGACTCATCAACGTCGTTGCTAACATCAAAGACAACGGAGACTATTTCTTTGCAAAGCCTTACATGGTTTTCAAAAGCAATATTCAAAACATCAAGAACACTGCCTCTGCTGCAGATAATGTGAGCTACAACGGCTACGGAATTTATTTCGTTGCCAAATGGACAGGCCTCACAACTGAATCATTGTGCGGCGGCAGCAATGCAGCAAATAAACTCACACTCGTTCCACCGGCAGGCGTCAAACCTAAGTTGTGCCAGGAGAATAGTTCAAACTGCTCAACCAACAAGGAATTCGCCGAACTCACAAACCTAAATACAGGCGCACTGACCTCGGAGGGTTCGAACAGAAGTTCTTGCTCGAGCCAAAAGGCAAGCGGACAAAGTTTCGCTGATGATGGCGAGTTCTATGCTTACAAAGAATTGAGCCGCGGAGGCAGCTCACAACCCGTCGGATTCAACTGGGGCGGCAATGGATACGATGGCAAGCTTGCAGATGGAGTTTGGGTTTTGAAAATGAACGGAAGCGAGGTTGGCCGTTACGATCTCTCAGCAGCAAATCCACTTAATGCAAACAACAAGGCAACTGTCTACGTTCCGAGTGTAAAGGCAGTTCTAGATGGTGCCAGCAAAGTCACCAAAATCGAGGTGGAATGGTTCTTGTGGAACTCTGGCACTGGAAGCTACGAAAAAGTTTCCAACCTGGAAACGTTCCAACGTGTCGTCACTGACATAGGTGCCGAGATCGCAGATTATGGAGGCGGATGTTCCACCAAATCAATCTTCAATCAACTCAACACGAGCGGATCGACAATGAACCTTGATGTTAGCTCGTTTGGAGCAACATTTCCTGCTGTATCGTATTCGAGCAATTCAAGCAGTTGTGACGCAGAATCGATAGCAGTTGCATACACGATGAACGGAATTTCTTACCGTTTCGATTTTCGGCCATTCTATTGAGGTTTAATGCTGGGCAAATTATGGCATCACAACTTTCGCACTTGTATTTCCTGCGCCAGAACTTGTTGCTAAAGCGCAGAGACCTTCGAGTGCCGCAGCGGACTCTTCAGAATATGCCCATTGAGTGTAGATTTTCTTTGCTTGCGCGCTGAATTCGCAGCCTTTGACTTTTCCCTCAGTTTTACATGAACTCGTTGCGGAATAGGAACCACCAGCATCAGCTGCGCAGCTCTCTTTCATACTAGCAGCGGCTTCAATTGACGCATAATCAGTGCACCATCCTTGCTCTGCGTAGTTGCAAGAACCAAAAGAGGAAACCGTTGGTACTGAAGTACCACTTTTAAAAAAAATAAATCTACTCCAACAATCCCTTCGCGCGGAGCATTTGATATTGATCACTGATATCAAACAAAGTCTTTTCCCAATAATCAACATCCTCGAAAAAAGAGAATGTCTGCCTGAAGAAAGGATCAGTCCACCTGCCTGCAATCCAGCCAAGATAATGAACCATTTTTAACGTCCGCAAGGGCTCAACAAAAATTTCCCAATCATTGGGAAGCGCTCTAAACTCGCTATATCCCTGACACAACATGCGCATCGCATAATCCGCAGGCTTGATATCTTCATATGCTGCAATGTGTTCTGGAATATTAATTCCACACGTTGATGCAAGTGGCCAGAGATCCTGCATGGCCATCCCTATTTGGCAGTCGTCGAAGTCAACAAACCAAAACTGCCCACCCTCAGTGGTTTGTACAAGATTCAATCTGTGCAAATCGCCATGCACTGGAATGAATTTATCTGCTTCTGGCAGCCAGGCCAACCCACGCCCTAACTCCTCAATTAACTCTAAAAGTGGAGCCTGAAACTGACGTGGAATTCGTCCCCACTTATTCAGATTTTGATGGGGAATATTGACATACATATCGAGACTAAAACGAGCTCGAACAAAATGTTCCGAATTGATATTTCGTTCAAACAGGTTGTGCATTCGTGCAACAGTTCTACCAATTGAAAGAAGATCATTTTCCTCGAGTTCAAGAGGCACTCGGCCAATGATCTTTTCCCAAACCGCGAAACAGAAGGGGCCGATTTTCCCAAGCGTAGGTGTCTGCGGAAATTGAGGAGAAAGATCTCCACACAGCTTACTTCTGAGCGTTGTAGCCTCCGGATGCACGAAAGAATGGTCTTCAAGAGGAATGAGCTTCGGCGTTTCAATATTCTCTTCGGAGAGTAATCTTAACAAGGCATGCTCGCTGACAAGCATTGCCGGGGTCCAACGCTCTGGGCGATAAAACTTGATGATAATTTGCGACACACCCCGAGGCTGCGTTTCGTCTTCCACCTCAACCGCATAAACACGATTTTCCATGCTATTGAGTTGCTGACATCGTCCGGTCGACCGCAGTCCCGTGGACTCTGCGGCAGCCAGAATTGTTTCTGCATCAAGGCGTGCAAAGTGATCTGGGGTGTCTGTTTTCACTGGGTGCAGGTGTAGGGAGCGGCAGTGCATTGATTGGGAAGATCGCCCGGGTTCGAGACAGACAAGCCATAAGCAGTTCTCAGACAATAAATGCTCTTGCACGTTTCATTGGTTTTGGTTGCGTTTTGGCCGGCGAGGAGTGTCTGGGCTTTCTCATTTGCTTTAGCTGCCGCATCTTGAGCAGCTGCACCACCTGCAGAAGTGGAAGTGGAAGTTGCCTTTCCGGCATCAAGATATTTATTTATCTGCCCTACGGCCGTATCCAATCCATCAACAGCATTTTTCAGTGGAGCAGCAATTGTCGATGGAAGATTAGAACCATCCACAACTGCAGAAATAATGCTAAATTGTGCGATGGCCAACTTAAAAACTTCACCCTTTAGGGTGGTCGCAACACCAGTCAGCTTCTGCGTGGCGCTGTTGAGTTTAGAAAGCGACTCAGCGGTTGTTCCTGCGCCCGTGCTCAAACCTGAAATTGAATCAGACGCGTCTTTTGAATCTTTTTCGGCATCAATTTGACCATCACCATCTGAATCAAGAATTGATTTATAAAGTGTTGAGAATTGGTCAATCGCAAGAATGAGAGCTGCAATGCTCACATTTGCGTTGCTCGAAGCAACACCATCACCACACAGATCTAGTTTCATTAGCGTCACAGCACTTGCGGATTTTACGCGTAGAGTGTCGAGAGTTGTTTTTGAAAACAACGGGCACAGCGTGAGAAATGCGCTTTGAAAAGTCGCAAATTCCTTAAATTTCTCCCTGAGAATATCAACACTCGTTAAAGTATTTTTTTCATTCTTAATCTTTTCGGTTATTGTCTTCGACAAACCCGCGCCGCTGGTGAGCTTTGTAATGTCCGAATTACCTGTGCCGCCCGAGGATGGTGCTGAAGACGAGGACGCGAGCGTTTTTAGCAGATTGAGCGGAGTCACTCCGATCGAGCCATTGTAAGAAAAAGCCAAGCGAATGCGAGCTTCCTCATTCGCCGGATCGAGATTCACAGCCTTTTCCAGCAAAGAGACCGCTTCAGTGTAGTTGCCGGAATCATACGCAGCTTGAGCTCGTAACATGAGCGCAGAAGGGGTTTCATCGCGCTCGGGTGACGACAAAACACCGCAGGCAGAAAGCGCTAACAACGCAGCAGCCAATGCTGCACACCCAGCCGACGCCCAAAGACGAGTTTTGAATTCAAAAGACGAACTTCCCAACGACATACGACACCCCTTGGCCAAACAAGCTGAGAAAAATCCCTACCTCGAGATGTTAACGGAAGCGAAGAGCAGCACCAAGGTGCCAAATTTGCCGCGTGCAGAATGCTGTGCAATTCGACAGAAGTTGTTTAGCTGCGCCAAAATTCGAATTTCAGGTGCTCAAACATGACCCATGATCTTGTCCTGCAGGTTTTTTGGCACCGGCTCGTAATGAGAAAACTGCATAGAGCTGCTTGCGCGCCCCTGCGAAAGGCTTCGAATGTCGGTTTCGTATCCAAAGAGCTCTGCGAGTGGAATTTCGGCCTGCACAACTTGCAGGTGCCCACGCGCATCTAATCCTAGAACGCGCCCTCGCCTCCCGCTCACATCAGAGACAATTGTTCCACTTGATTCAGGTGGAACAACAATTTCTACCTTCATGAACGGTTCCATCATGACGGGCGAAGCCTTTTCAAGTGCCGCACGCACAGCGTTAGATGCTGCAACTTTGTAGCAAACCTCGTCTATCAATTGTGCGTCGAATGAAAAGTCGGTCACTTCAACTTTCAGGTTCACCAACGGATAACCACACAACGGGCCACTGCTCACAGCACCATCGAGACTCTCTTTAAGAGCTGCGTATACATTCGCAGGGATGTTGTTCTTTTTAACAATTTCAATTGTGGGAGAGCCGCGATTTTCACTCGACAGCACCTTAAGAGCTACCCAAGCGCTGAAAGTTTTGTTCTGCACCGCTCGACTAAATTCTTCACGTGACGCAGCAGATTTAACAATTGACTCTCGATAACTCACTTGCGGCTTACCGATATTTGCCTGAACTTTGAATTCACGCAAAAGTCGATCGGCAATAATCTGCAAATGCAACTCGCCCATTCCTGAAATCAAAACCTGGCCCGTTTCCTCAGAGGTGCTGACGCGGAGAGATGGATCTTCGGTCGCAAGACGAGCCAAACTCTGATTGAGTTTGTCGAGGTCTGCTGTGGATTTCGGTTCTACTGCGAGAGAGATAACTGGTTCAGGAAATTTCATTGCTTCATATGCGATGGGGGCATCAATATCTGCCAAGGTATCACCAGTCACAGCAAACTTCAGACCCACCAAAGCAACGATTTCTCCAGCAGAGACTTCATTCACTTCAGCGCGATCATTTGCATGCATCATGAGAATTTTAGTCACTCGTTCTTTCTTTTGTTTGAGCACATTTTGAACAGCATCACCTACTTTGAGCTTGCCACTGTAAATACGCGCAAAAGAAAGCGAACCTACGAAGGGGTCGCTCATGATTTTAAAGACTATTGCTGAGAACGGAGCATCGGCACTGTGAGGACGCATTCCCTCGGCTACAATTCCATCCACTGCAACACCGCGCACAGCAGGAACATCAAGAGGCGAAGGCAAATAATCGACAATAGCATCAAGCAAAGGTTGAATTCCCTTATTTTTGAAGGCTGTGCCAACAAAAACTGGAACAAGATCCAAACCGATAACGGCCTTGCGCAATGCGGTTTTTATCATTTCTGGACTGACTTCAGAATCACTCAGAACTGCTTCTGCGAGCGTGTCATCATAGTCTGCCAACGCTTCAACCATTTCCTGGCGGTACAAGGCCGCGTCGTCGGCCATTTCGCTTGGTATTGGGATTTGCTTAGAGGGAGAATCTTTGTCATCGCCCTTCCAAATCCAGGCAACTTGAGACACCAAATCAACCACGCCGCGGAACGCACTTTCTACGCCGATGGGGAGCTGTGCTAAAACAACTTTTGCGTTTAACTTACTGCGCATCGACTCGAGGCACATCTCAAAATCAGCGCCAACTTTGTCCATTTTATTTAAAAAAGCGATGCGAGGAACATGGTAGCGTTCTGCTTGTCGCCAAACAGTTTCAGACTGTGGCTCTACTCCATTCGCAGCATCGAAAACTGCTACAGCACCATCAAGAACTCGCAACGATCTTTCTACTTCGATAGTAAAATCAACGTGCCCAGGCGTGTCTATCAGATTGATACGCGTGTCTTTCCAAAATACGGTTGTCGCAGCCGATGTAATTGTGATGCCGCGCTCTTGCTCCTGGACCATCCAATCCATGGTTGCCGTACCTTCATGAACCTCACCGAGCTTGTGACTTTTTCCCGTGTAATAAAGTAGGCGTTCTGAGGTGGTCGTTTTGCCGGCGTCGATATGTGCCATAATTCCAATGTTTCGGAAGCGGCTTAGGTCATGACTCATGAAGGTGTTCTCTCTTGTGGGAGAAGGCTTTCTCGAAGCTTCAAATGAGCTCGGGTTGTATCAGACTCGATCGAACCGAGCAAAAAAAAAACAGCGCCCGGTACAAGGCGCTGTTTGCTTGAATGCGACTGTTCGCTGATTAGAAGCGGTAGTGAGCAAAAGCTTTGTTGGCTTCTGCCATTTTGTGCACGTCTTCGCGCTTCTTGATCGCTGCACCGCGGCGGTTTGCTGCGTCAATGATTTCAGCAGCGAGCTTGTCTACCATGGACTTCTCGTTGCGGAGGCGTGAATAACCAATCAACCAACGGATAGCGAGTGCCTGACGGCGCTCTGGACGAACTTCAACCGGAACCTGGTAGTTAGAACCACCAACGCGGCGGCTCTTAACTTCGACCTGTGGCTTCAGGTTTTCGAGTGCGCGCTTAAACATTTGCAGAGGCTCTTCACCAGCTGCTTTCTTAGTAACAATATCAAGTGCACCGTAGAAAATTTTCTCGGATGCACTCTTCTTGCCATCGATCATCATGCAGTTCACAAATTTGGTGACAAGTGTGTCAGCAAATACTGGATCTGGAAGAATCTCGCGGCGTATCGGGCGACGTCTACGTGACATAAAAAAATCCTTTCAGGAGTCTTCAGTTGCCCTCTCCTCCATGGGAGAGAGTTCCTTACATCAGCTAGCGGACCTAAACTGAAAAACATCCGCTCGCTGTCTCATGCAACGCAACTCACGACAAGCGAAAGTTCGTTGCGGGAAGCAACACACCGTTGAGGGAGTGTTACTTCTTGCCCTTCTTTACAGGTTCAGCGACTGCCGCGCCTCCCTTAGGCTTTTTAGCTCCGTACTTGGAGCGTGATTGGCGACGCTTCGCAACACCAGCGGTATCCAATGAACCGCGGACGATGTGATAACGCACACCAGGAAGGTCCTTCACACGACCGCCACGAACAAGCACAACGGAGTGTTCTTGGAGGTTGTGGCCTTCGCCAGGAATGTAGGAAATGACTTCAAAACCAGAAGTCAAACGAACTTTTGCAACCTTACGGATAGCGGAGTTCGGTTTCTTTGGAGTGGTTGTGTACACACGAGTGCACACGCCACGACGCTGCGGGCATTCCACCATGGCTGGTGACTTACTACGGTAGTTTTTGGGGTGGCGCCCCTTCTCTACGAGTTGGTTAATGGTTGGCATCGCACACCTTTCTTAGTTGTATGCAAGAAACGCTTTGTTGTACCGCATTCAAGCAGGGCCGCACCGTAGCGACAAAGGCCCGATAGGTCAAGGGTAGAATCAGAACCCGGCAACAAGACCCAAGGCCCGTGCCACGTTCAAACGCCCCCCACTCATAACCTTTCCATCATAGGCGGGAGACTTATCAACACTCTCCATCAGGAGGGCCTTGATTTGAGTGGCTGTTAACTCAGGCTTGTAGGCCTTCAAAAGTGCAGCCGCACCTGCAACCATCGGACACGCCATGGATGTTCCGCTCATAACGCCATACTTATTCGAGCTAAGGGTGCTATATATAACATCACCGGGAGCTGCCAAATGGACGCTTTTTACGCCAAAGTTGCTAAATTCGGCAAGCTGCTCTGCGATATTAGATGCAGCGACAGAGATGATGTTCGCCAGTTGATATGAGGCTGGATACATCGGGGTAGTGTCGTTGTCTGAAAAATCGTTCCCGGCAGCCGCAACGAAGAGTACGTTTTTTTCAGCGGCCGCTAAAATAGCCTCTTCCAAGGCCTGAGAGTACTCGTCGCCACCCCAACTGTTTGAGAGAATTTGGGCTCCGGCAGCAACAGCATAATTTATTGAACGAATTGCATCCTCGGTGCTTCCACTCCCATCGCGAGAGAGAAACTTGAGCGGCATGATGCTCAGTCTCTTCGAAACTCCGGATATTCCGCGGCCATTGCCACCCGTAGCGCCCATTGTGCCTGCAGTGTGGCTACCATGACCATTGTCATCCCAGGGTCGATTGTCTTTGTTTGAAAAATCCCAACCAACGACATCATCTACAAACCCATTGCCGTCGTTGTCCTTGCCATCAGCTGGAACCTCGCCAGGGTTACGCCAGATATTGTTTACGAGGTCTTCATGGTTGTAATCCACTCCCGTATCGATATCCGCAACAACGATTTTCTCGCTCCCCTCTGCCTTGGTCCAGGCGGCAGGGGCGCCCACCCGCGTGAGTCCCCAGACTTTGCTAAGGAGAGGGTCAGCCCTTGGACGTTTGGGCAAACGAGTTGGGGTTTCAGGCGAGGGACCCATTTGATCGGTTTCATCCCCGGGCAAAACTTTTCTTGCAAGAGATCGCCAGGTCAGGTTGGGTTCAGCATGTAGTACTCCGCTTTCTAGCCCTCGCTCTGAGAAATTCTCCAATTGGAATTCACCCTCAGAATCGATCACCTTGTACCAGTCACCAGTAGAGGTTTTGAGCAATGGCTGAGGAACGACAAGTAGGTTTTGCTGCTGTGCGAAAGCAACAAAACTCATCCGGGAAGAGACCTTGACAAGAAATTCACCCGTGAGGGCACCTCTCTCGGCGGATGCCTGAACTTCCGCTGGCTTTGACGAAAGTTCAGCGACAAATCCGACGGCGAAAACAGATGCGGTGAGATAAAAAGGTTTAAAACGACCTTGAAGAGTGGATCTTAAAAAAATCATCGGAGCCTCCTTTAGGTCACTCCGATGATTTTATGAAATAATGCTCAGTGCGTGTGCGGAATGGTTGCCCATCTTCTGGACGGCTGTCGCTGGGAAATCAGTTCCCAGACTCAGGCTCACCAAACATCGCCTTTGAAACAGCGAAGGCCTTAGAAATATTGAGCCGACCACCCGTGCTAACTTTGCCTTCCAAGGTGCCGAGCTGCTCAACAGAATCCATCAACACAGCTTTGAGTTCTTTGGCATTCATTTTTGGATACGCAGTTTTAAGCAGAACAGCTGCTCCGGTCACATGAGGTGCTGCCATCGAAGTTCCGCTGAGGCTAGCGTATTTATCGCCGGGAGTTGTGCTTAGAATCTTCACACCAGGTGCCGCCAAGTGAACTGCCTTGACACCATAGCAGCTGAAAGACGCCAGTTTGTCGGCAGAATCAGTTGCGGCGACAGTCAGAACGTTGGGAAGCTGATAGCTTGCAGGGTACTGCGGCTTGCTGTCGTTGTCAGAACCATTATTACCGGCAGCAGCAACAAAGAGAATACCTTTGTCGTTTGCACGCGAAATAGCATCGAACATAGCTTGCGAATAACCGCCGCCACCCCAACTGTTTGACATGATTTGCGCGCCATTTTCCGTTGCGTAATCGATTGCCTTAATAGCGTCTTCAAGTGATCCAGAACCTTGCGAACCACCCAAAAAACGAAGAGCCATTATGCTGGCTTGTTGAGCCACGCCAGAAACACCAATGCCATTACCGCCGGTGGCCGCAATTGTTCCACTTGTATGGCTGCCGTGCGAATTATCGTCGAAGGGACGTGCGTCTTTATCGCGGAAGTCCCATCCAACGATATCGTCGATGTAACCATTTGCGTCGTTGTCGATTCCATCGCCAGCGACTTCGGCCGGATTACGCCACATATTGTTAATGAGATCTTGGTGGTTGTAGTCAACACCGGTATCAATATCGGCAACCAATACTTTCGAGCTGCCGCTTGTAATTTGCCATGCTTGTTGGGCACCAATTTTGGACAATCCGTACATGCTCGAAATTTGCGGATCGGCGACAGGTGGCATTGGCAGAGAAGGAACGAGCGCGAAGTCGGGTCCGCCCTTACCGCCCCTGCCAGGCATGGGGATGTTCTTCTCGTTCTGACTTGTTGTTTGATAGATGTAGTTAGGTTCTGCATAAATCACATCAGCACTCTCGCGTGCAGAGAGAATTGCATCGCGTAGTTTGTGATCGTCAGCCAAATTGATCTTGTACCAAGTTCCTGATTTTGAGTTCAGAACAGGAACCTTTTGCGACACCGCACCAGCCGTTTCGTATTGGTTACCAAGAAGACTCTCTAATGCTGCACTTGAGCGAACCTTTACAAGATATTCGCCGCGAACATAGGGAAAACCATCTTCAGTAAGAGCGATTTGCTTGGGAGAGCGGCTGCCTTGTGCTTGCCCAAGAAGTCCGATTGTGGACAGGGCCGCGACTGCAAAAATACATGCACAGGACCGCGCAGACAATTTCATACCGACTCCCTTCGGATTGAACACATACGACCAGACCGCAAATTCCCTGTCGCGCTCTCTGCGTAGACCCGGGCACAATCCCTGTGCAGGTCACCGCAAGCAAATGCTTTTCCGTATGTGAGTGCCGGAGTCTAAGAGGCAATGGCCGGCTAGTCAATTGACACGGAATATTTTATCCACCCACAACCTCAGCAAAAACCGAAACAAAAAAAAACAATAGAGAAAATCTCGATCAATTGAGAGAAAACCAAAGCAACCGTCGGAATATTTTACTGCGCAAAAATATCGCACTTTGAAAAGTCTGCAGCGAAAAAACGATGTCCTGCCATGCAAACACGACACTCAAGATCGCCTCAGGGTTCAAGTAGTCTTCCCTGGAACCCAAGGAGGTCGGCCATGATCAACCAATCCCGTCTTTCCCAACAGACCAGCCTGAAGAATTCACGCCTTGCTCAGGATGAGAGCAAAGGCCTTGAACGAAGTCTCGGAAAACTCGATAACTCCGATCTCCCATCCGACGGTTTACTTTCCGGTGGCATTCTTGGAAACAACACCCCAGCGCTTGGTGGCACAAGCTCCTTCAACGAACTGCTTCAGATGAGTAAGCTTGATCTAAAGAAAGAAGCTGTTGCAACAAAGAGAGACAACAACAACCAAGCCGACCAAAAAAGAGACCAAAAAAGCGACCAAAAAACAGAAAACTCTGAACGAAAAACAAATTCCGAACCGGGCAGCTCAAAGAAAACTACGAGCAAAGAGGTTAAATCGAAAAACGAAAAAGGCGAGAAAGAAGCCGTGCAGGAGCAACAAGCTCTTGCACAATTGCTTGCACCCCAGCAAGCCCAGAGCCGCGTCATTGAAAAGACACCCCTCGATCCGGTTTATAAACAGCCGGTAAAGATTCTTGATGCTCTTAAAGGGCCATCAACTCAGCAGGTAAATCAAGTTCAACAGCTCGAGCAGCCCAAAAATCTGAGCGAAGTTATGATGAATCTTGACCAAAAAATCGAGAACCTTTCGCAAATCAGTACCGCGCTCGAGGTAAAAAGCCCAGTTGAGAAACAGGACGAATTAACGGAATTGGTATCCAAATTTGACGATGTGAAATTTGATTTCACCCAAGGTCAAGAACAAACAGGCCAGCAAAATGCACCTGCGAATTCCCAAATAGCAAGAGAGCTGCAAACAAAAGAAATGATGCAAAAGCTTGCTGAACAAGAGTGGGCGCAAAATGATTTGATTCTCAGAGACTTGGTGAGTCAGCAGGCTCTCCAGGAAGCAACCATGGAGCATATTGGTCTCGACCGAATCGAAGCTATGAGCCGCCTCAAGGATGTTCATATCGACAAGCTCCAACTCCAGAGCTTGCAAAACGCTACAGCGGACAAACAGCTACAGCTTCAGGATATTCAGGTTACAAAACAGCCACAATGGCAATCTTTCAGAGACTTATCACCAGACCAACTTGCGATGATTGACGCACTCTCAGGAATGAAAACCGAAAGCAGCACATCAACGAACGGCAAAGGCAACACAGTTGCGGGCGACACATCGTTTCCGGCTCGATTGACTGGCAGTGAGAACAACTCTGCCACTGCAAAATCTCTGACTCAAGATGCTGTTGGGAATCTTCAATCTCTCACAGGAGTGAATCCCGACAGCAAGCAAGGAAATTCATCTGGTGGCAACAACTTCTCGTCAGCTGGTCATTCCGATCGGGGCGACACTCCTGCCTTAACCGGAGTAACGAACAACCGATCTGAAAGCAAAAAAACCGATTCAGCGAATGACGCAGTAGCAGAGAAAAGCGATGCCCGTGCTCGTGAATCAGAGAGAACACGCGAAATGGCTCGTTCCGCCTCGTTACGCGCGCAAAGCATAGCTTCTGAGCTCGCTGCAAAGGGAGGTGGAACTGCAAAGGTCCAGATCAAGGACAGCCAGTTGGGTGTCCTTGAATTGAGAATAAACATGTCAGACAATAATCGCCTGAGTGTTGAGCTAGTTTCAAATTCCGAACGTATTAAACAAGAGCTTGAAAAACATTCGGAAGATTTAAAATCGGGACTCGAGAAGCACAAAGTCGTTCTTGAGGGTGTTAAATTTGTAACCGATACCAAACTTGGTGATGCTGGTTTCCAGAATTCACAACAAAATGACAATCGAAATCAGCAACAACAGCAGCCACAGCAGGGATTCAACTCGTTCTCGCAAAACAATTCCTCCGGCGGACAACAAGGGTTTGGCCAGGATAGATTCTTTGAGGCTCCTAACATTCCAATAAGCACTCCAGCAGCCGCTGGGGGCTCTATCCGGAAAAAATACACCGGCAAAAATGATGCTCAGACAAATGTGCAACGCACTGCAAATGGCTCACTCAAGGTGATCGCCTGATTTGTTTATTTATTGAAGTAAGTGTCTGACGAAAAGGGGAATCAACGATGTTAAGCGTAACAAACAAAACTGGTCCATTTGTTGCGCCTCAGAGCGATAGCAACCCTGCTTTTGCTGAAGCAAAGAAAGTACGCGAACCCGGAAAAGAGACAGTCAGCTTCGATAAAATTCTTGGCGAATCGAATGCCGTTGCGGCTGAGCAATTCGAGAAAGACAAAAAGGCAATTGGTGAAAACGGAGAGTTGAAAGTCGGAGAAAGCAAAAATGACAAAGAGTTTCGAGAAATGCTTGAGCGGGTTAGCGGAAAGAAGCAGGACGCTCTGAAGAACAAGCTCGACAAGGATGACTATCTGAATTTAATGGTCACACAACTCAAGTATCAAGATCCAACCAAGCCTCTCGAAAATCATGAAATGGCAACGCAATTAGCTCAGTTCAATACAGTTGAACAATTGATGGGTGTGAACAAAACTCTCCAATCAATGCAGAATCAATCGGCGCAAGTAAACATTGATAAGCTGACACCCTACCTTGGCAAAGTTGTTGAGGTGAGCGGTTCCAAGCTGAGAATTGGCTCTGATTTGAAAGTGAGCCAAGGCGCAGTTGAGCTCGGAGCCCAAGCCGGCAGTCTTAGCGTGCAAATCAAAGATTCATCCGGAACAGTTCTAAGAACGTTTGGCTTGGGAGAGACAAACGCTGGTCGGCACGCATTTGAGTGGGATGGCAAAACGGATGGCGGAATAGCAGCGAAACCTGGCGATTACACCTTCGACGTTCAAGCATCATCTCAAGACGGTAAAGAAATGCAGGTAAAAACGTCTTTTGCAGCCAAGGTTGAAGCAATCACAGATCTTGCAAATGGTGGAAGACTCGACACTGCAAGCGGCAAAGTTGAGGCAAAAGACATTTTAGCAATTCGTCCTGACACGCCGGCAGCTCCAACAGCAGCGGCTCCAACAGCAGCAGCTCCAACAGCAGCGGCTCTAAAAGCAGCGGCTCTAAAAGCAGCG
>Ga0247843_1002861_pt1 | contig 29954 bp, 22 predicted proteins | sample LaCruzMarch2017__FD_192420 | JGI IMG/M metagenome (GOLD analysis project Ga0247843, IMG submission 192420) | Freshwater microbial communities from meromictic Lake La Cruz, Castile-La Mancha, Spain - LaCruzMarch2017_8m | ecosystem: Environmental > Aquatic > Freshwater > Lake | place: Spain... | reverse complement strand
TCTCAATACGAAATGGCAGCCTAAAAGTTATCCACATATCCACACAATTAACAAAAGAAAAAATCGGACCGCCGAAGCGGAAGCAAAAAAGAAAAATTACAACAACTAATAGTTTCGTTTTAAGTAATAACTGTTGTAACTAAGGGGTACATTTTAGATTGCTTCGAAGGTAAACCCTTCATTACTCAATGATTCTAGGAAATGATATGTTACGGTCGTATCACTAAAATTACCTCGAATGATAGCATTCATTATTTCTTCATTTGTCTGAGCATTATTAATAGTTTCGTTTTAAGTAATAACTGTTGTAACTAAGGGGTACATTTTAGATTGCTTCGAAGGTAAACCCTTCATTACTCAATGATTCTAGGAAATGATATGTTACGGTCGTATCACTAAAATTACCTCGAATGATAGCATTCATTATTTCTTCATTTGTCTGAGCATTATTAATATTGATAGGATATATACATTCACCATCAAAAGCAAAATAACCCTTCTTGTGTGAATATAAGAAAATGGCAATTTGAGAAAATCTAAGGTCACAAGCATTTAGTTTAAGTTCTGGTTTTGTAAAAGACCCACCTGTACAAGCACATGCTACACTATCCCCTGCTATCACAATTGGCACTTCACTATAAGTTTTATCTTCAGGGTTAATTTTAAAATAGAACTGTTTACCATATAAGGTAGCGTTTTTTAATTGAAAACCATTAAAGTCTCCTTCTAAAAAGTAAGGAATAGGATGATTAAATACAATAAAGCCTTTGCCAACAGGAATTCCATTCTTGAAAGTACAAATGATTTTTTTTTGTCCTGAAAGTAATACTCCATCTCCATCAATACAGTTACCTGAAAGGCATTTGGGGGGGGCATAGGCATTATACCAACCAAAATCAGCTTGAGGGAATGAGCCTAATTTATCTTTATTGCGTTCATAAAAACGGTCAACGATCTGGTCACTTTTTTCAAGAGATAAATTTTCTAAAAATTTAGAAAAAAACCGTAACTCAGATTGTAAAGTTCTAAAGAAAGCCTTATATCCTTCCTTTAAGCGGTCATCAATTCCAAACTGAACCGAACGTTTTGTAACTAATTCATTTAAATCATTTTCGTTTAAACTTGTTAGAGTAATAGTTGGCATTATGAAGAGGGTAGAATCAATCGTGGGGTTGACTGAAATTTGATCAATTAATGTAAGTTTTTGTTCTTTAGCTATAATACCGTTTCTTACGTCGTACTCAATTCGAAATGGGTATGTACAATTCCCAATTCTTCTAAAGTCCCCATACGAAGTATAGAAATCTCCATAAGCTGCATGCTTTAATATGCCAATAACAAGATAGCTTTTTGCATCAATTCTATACTCCGTTTTGGTTTTAATATCAACCAATTCAAAATAACGATTTTCATTAATAGCTTCTCTCTTTCCTAATAGTTGCAGGTCATTAATATCAGGTAGAGGAGCTTTTTGTAAGTCGTAATCAGGATCGTCTTCTATTTTTTCTATTATTTTCTTTGAAGTAGCTATTTTTTCACTCTTTGTGTTCGTAGGGATACCTATGACCTCTGTGGCTGACCAAACCCCATGATTTCGATGCGTAACTGAAATATTACTCTCAATTTTATTACCAGTAAATTCTCTTCGACTCCCTAACTTATGCTGGATGAATGTTTTGTAATACCCTGGGTTAGTATTGGGTATATAATCAAAATTGTAGTATTTCCCTTCCTGGGAAGTAGTCTTCTGTTCTCTGGAGACATATAACGATTTTATCTCTCCAAAATATTTTACTCCATAGGCCTTATTCACCCTATCATATATAGTTGATAAAGATTGTGCCTCTACACAGAATGAAAGTATAAATAATGAAATAGTTATACCAAATCTAATTGCAAACTTAATGCTTAAGATTTGCGTGTAGCAGATTTTGTTATTGTGGATAGTTGGCAGAATTTGATTGTCCATTTTTAATTTAATCGTTAAAGTAATTATTGTGAATGATGAATTAAACTCAGTCAAACGTGTTATTAGACAAAAAACCGCTTCATTATAACTTGATGATTTTCAAAAGATTGCGGTGAATTGATCAATACATTGGGATTTAAAAGCCAATATTCACCAGTTCAACACAACAATAAAAATCATTTTGTAAACCGAAAGCAACCAAACAAAAAAACGGCAAATCTGCAACAAAAACGCTGCAAATCTGCCGAAAAAGTTATCCGGTGGTCGAGAGGGTTATTTTAGCCTCTCCTGAAACAACTTCAAGATACGCTTGTACTCATCCGTCCAACTGCTGGCTTCTACAAACCCGTGATCTTCCATGGGGTAGGAAGCCATTTCCCAGTTGTCTTTTTTCAATTCAATCAGGCGTTGCACCAATCGGTAGGAGTCTTGGATATGCACGTTTACGTCCACCATGCCGTGGCAAATCAACAAATAATCTTTCAAGCCGGCCGCGTGATAAATGGGCGAACTGCGACGATAGGCCAACGAATCAGCAGCGGGCTCGTTCAAAATATTGGCCGTGTAAGGGTGATTGTACGCTGCCCAGTCGGTCACGGGGCGTAAGGCGGCTCCTGCTTTGAACACACCCGGTTTGGTAAACATCGCCATCAAGGTAATAAAACCACCGTACGAACCGCCGTAAATACCGATGCGATTGGGGTTAATTCCGTGTTTCTCTACTAAATATTTGGCCCCATCCACGTTGTCATCCAAGTCTTTTCCGCCCATAAAACGATAAATACCCGTGCGTACGTCGCGGCCATAGCCTGCCGAAGCGCGATAATCCATGTCCAGAACGGTATAGCCCAAATCCACCAACAGGTTATGAAACATGTATTCGCGGAAGTATTGGCTCCACCATTTGTGGGCATTTTGCAGGTAACCGGCCCCGTGAACAAACACCACTGCGGCCCCGTTTTTCTTTTTGGGAACGTACAAACGCGAGTAAATATCAACGCCATCGCTCGCTTTCACGGTGATGATTTGGGGTTCTTTCCAAGCGTACGAACTGAATTCAGGAGAAAGTGATGTTGTGATTTGCGATGCCGTCGCCGTCGGTTGGGCGTCTTGCAGGTACAATTCCCACGGTTTGGTAGCGGAAGAGTAACGAATTACTAATTTCGTTTCGTCGGGCGAAAGCGTGGCATCGTTGGCCCCGACCATTTTGGTCAACTTCGTGCGGTCACCTCCCGTAACAGCCATTTTATAAAAATGTTGCTCACTGGGATGTACTTCATTTGACTGAAAATAAATCGTTTTTTTGTCCTTAGAAAGTTGCGCCTGCTGCACTTCAAATTTGCCCGAGGTCAACGTTTTACGCTCTCCCGTACGTACGTTGACAGTGTATAAATGCGAATAACCGGTAGCTTCCGAATGAAAGATAACGGTCTCATTATCCACCCAATCCAACCAAAAACTACCGGGGCCACCCACCCACGCTTCATCGCGCAGATGATCCAGTACTTTGAATTTAGCCGTTGTCGGGTCAAGCGAAGCAACCCAACGGTCCTTGTTATCCTGTGAGCGCAACATGACTACCAACTGCTTGCCATCTTCTGACCAGCGAGTCGTTACAAACTGCACTTTCCGGGCAGCAACCTTTTTAACTGTATCTGCTTTGTAATCTTTTATATAATCAGGCTTTGCGCTGATGCCTGTCAGGTCTTTGGTCGACGCTTCGAGAACGGTATCTTTTTTAATGTTATACACAAACAATTGTGAACTGTTTTGCGGCGCTCCTACTTTGGTACGGGCGGGTAAATCTTCGGTATAACCCGATTCCGTCACGTAACTGGGGACAACCGCCGATTTAGCTCCGGTTGCTGCTTTGGTAGAACGATAGGTGATAAAATCGGCATTGGGAGAAAGCACGATGTTATCCAATAGTGCATCGTTGGTATAAATCTCTTTCGGACGTTTGGGTTGATTCGACTTGGCAATTTTATCTCCCTCCTTTTTCTTGTCCGCGCGTTCTTTCAGCACTTCAAACAAAGCTAATTGGTCTTTTTTCAACCACTTATCCTGCTCATTGGCAGCCGCTTCCGCTCTTTTTGTTCCGGGCAAAAAGTTAGTCAGTTGAGTCAATTCTCCCGTTTGTAAGTGCAGTGAAAACAAATTGGGACCGCGTCTGAAAATGGCTTTGCTGTCATCACCGCTAAAAGTCACATTCGATTCCGGTTCGACGGTATTGGTCAGTTGCCGCGTTTGGCCGGTTTTGACGTCAATCCAATAAATGTCTCCGTCTTTGGTAAATAATTTTTGGGTAAACGCCTGATTGTAATCTCCAAATGCCGCAGGCAGCGAATTGCGTTCGGTTGGAGTTAGTTTACGGGTTTGTTTAGACGAAAGTTCATAGACATACAGCGAATCTCCCGTGTTTTTTTCGGGATTCCAGCTAAAGTAAATTTTAGTTCCGTCTTCGCTCCAATAGGGATTGGAAGGAGCTACGCCCATCCATTTGGGGTCACGCATGATTTTCTCCACCGTAAGCGGGGCGAGCGATTGAGCTAAAAGTGAATGGTGAAAACTAAAAAAAGAGACGGCAAAACACAGGGTTACAAAACGGAAAAATCGGTTCATAGTGGTTTGGATGAAGGGGTTTAAGTTTCAAAAATAGCGTTAAACTCTTAAAACAAACCAATTTCAGCCATAAAACTCTTGAATGATGAAGTAGCTTTCGTTTGAATAGATAAAAATGGAAAAACCACTACCTTTAATGCAACTTGCTGAACATATCCTGATTCAACTCTAAAACGACGCACTTTTAACACTATAAATCCCTGAATACCAATGCTTTACAAATCGAAAATTGGAAATCACAAATCGAAAATGGTATTAATAGGTATGACAAACGTCATTTTTTTGAATTTGACAAGGCAGTAGCATTGTTCATCCATCCAAACAACACACACTTTGCGACCTAAAATCAGCTATGTTTCGCCCCAAGAGGCACTGTCCTGTATCCAATCAGGGAATCGAATATTCGTTCACGGGAGTGCCCAAACGCCTACCTATCTACTCAAACATTTGGCACAGGAAGCTTCTCGTTTACAGGATGTTGAACTGGTTTCCATCACCGTGTACGGCGACGTATTTGTAGATAAGCCCGAATACCAAGGGCATTTTCATATCAATTCTCTGTTTGTTTCTGAAAGCATTCGAAAGGCAGTCAACGAAGGACGAGCCGATTATGTCCCCGTGTTTTTGAGCGAAATCCCTGAGTTATTTAACCAAGGCATTTTGCCGATTGACGTAGCTCTGGTGCATGTCTCCGTACCCGACCAACACGGCTATTGCTCTCTGGGCGTCTCGGTCGACATTGCCCGTTCGGCCGTTAACAATGCTAAATTCGTAGTTGCCCAAGTCAATCCCAATGTACCGCGCACCCACGGCGATGGCATGATTCACGCCAGCCGTTTTCACGCCATGGTGTATTGTGAAGACCCCTTGCACGAAGCCAATTTTGGAGGAGCTGTTTCGGAAAGCGATGGAAAAATCGGACAATACGTAGCCGAATTGATTGACGATGGAAGTACGCTGCAAATGGGCATCGGGTCCATTCCCAACGCCGTTTTAAAGTGTCTTTACAATCACAAAAATCTGGGGGTACATACGGAAATGTTCAGCGACGGGCTGGTTGATCTGTTTGATAAAGACGTGATTAACAATAAGTTCAAAATTATCAGCCCTAATAAAACAGTAACCGGGTTTGCTTTGGGTACGAAGGTGCTGTACAATTATGTCAACGATAATCCAGCGTTCTCCTTTCTGGACATTGACTTTGTGAATGACCCGCATATCATCAAACAAAATCCCAAAGTAGTAGCCATTAACAGTGCCGTGGAAGTGGATGTAACGGGTCAAATTTGCTCCGATTCCATTGGAACCTACCAATATTCAGGCGTAGGCGGACAAATGGACTTTATGCGCGGAGCTGCTCTAAGTCAGGGCGGCAAACCCATCATTGCGCTTCCCTCCCGCACTCAAAAAGGCGTATCCAGAATTGTGCCTTACCTCAAACAGGGCGCGGGTGTAGTCACTACGCGAGCACATGCTCATTATATCATTACGGAATACGGGGTAGCTTACCTGTTCGGAAAAAATCTTCGTCAACGGGTCAAAGCCCTGATTAACATTGCCCACCCCGACGACCGCGAAGAACTGGAACGGCAATGTTTTGAGCGCTTTAAAGCATTGTAAATGACTGAAAGTAGGGTTTCGGATTGAAAATCCGAAACAGTTACTTAAAAATCAAAACAGCCACAATCGGTCGCGACTGTGGCTGTTTTAATAAAAATAAGGAAAGTTAGATATCAGAATAATCCGTAGGATAGAAAAATCGTGTATCATTTTTAGATACGTTTTTCTGATATTCCGGCATGGCCGAAAGCTTCTTCCAATACGCATCGGCACTGAAGGCTTTCCAATGCTCATCGCGTGCCGCTCTGTTTTCAAAAGTAGTGAGGTACATCAAATTGGGCATTCGGCTACCTGACACAACTTCGGCGTAAAAAACAGCATTAAAACCCAATCGTTTAAACAAGCCAATTTCATCACCGTCGTTAAACATCTTTATCTTATTGTCCGAAATTTTCTCCGTATGGCCTTCGTAGCTCCTTAATTCATAGACGCGTTCTTTGGAAGCGGCAGTCAGTGCAGGCAAGGAAAAGTGAGGGCTTTTTTCAAACGCATTCAATAAAATCGATTCAATTCGGTCGTATGGAGGCTCGCTGAAGACCGCATCGTGATAGGCTTTGCCGTCGTTCCAATACGCTTTGTCCTTTTCCAGTTTTTGTTCCAACTTAAAAAATTCGTCCCGAGAACTAAACGGAATAAAAACGTAGATCAGCTTTTCATCCGAGGGTTTAGCCGTTTCAGGGTTAATGATTGGTTTAAAAACCCCGACTTTGGAGATTCCGACTCGGTGCAATGCCGGCAGATATGCCTCTTTCAAAAAAGCGTCTACTTTTTTCTCCTGTTCCTCGGTTTTCAGGTGATAAATTTTGATTTGGTAAAAATCCCGTTTTGCCGAAGTGGCTAACACCTCAAACCCGGTCAATAAAAACGTTGCTATCAGAAGACGTGCAATTAGCTTGGACATAAAAATAAGAATTAAGAAAGAGATCAAATGAAATTTCCGCCAAAGTAACGGCTTGTTTTTCATTAATACCCTCTTCCAATTTGGGTTATCTAACTCATAATTTCCGAAGTTGGTATTCTCTCAATCGCCGCTGCCTTTTCGCTGCATCAGGCAGGGAATTCCATCTCATTTTCGGAAAACTTGCACATTCCATCCAATAATTCACTGAGTCTTTCTCCCGTTTTTGTCAACGAATACTCCACCCTCGCAGGTACTTCCCGAACATTTTCGTTTCTTACAATCAGTTTGTGTTGTTCGAGAAGTTTTAGGCGGTCGGCCAGAATATTATCGCTGATGTACTTCAAAACTTCTTTCAGGCTTGAAAATCGACTATTGCCTTCTTCAATGCTGAACAGTACGTCAGTGAGCCATCGTTTGCTGAGCAGGTGAATCAACTCATTAAGCGTACATTTGTCTTCCAGAAACGTCTGATTATGATAATTGGTAGAACTTAACTTTCTCATCGCCATCACTAATTATTAAAGGAGTTGTTCATTATTACCAAAATTATTGCTCTAATTTAGATTTAACCGTTCATTTGTAAATTCAATTTTATTGAAAAGAGTAAATAAAGTGGGTAACCTACTCGTATATATGCGTTGTAGCAAATTATACTTTTATGCAATACAGAAAAATTGGCATTTCGGACAAACCAGGTCAATCCGACCTTGACCTATCCGTCATTACCTTTGGAGCTTGGGCCGCCGGCGGCTGGATGTGGGGAGGGACTGAACGGAAGGACTCAGTAAAAGCAATCAGAGAATCGTACGATGCGGGCGTGACTTCCATTGATACGGCTCCCGTTTACGGGCAGGGACTCAGTGAAGAAATCGTGGGCGAAGCCATCAAAGACCTTCCACGCGACAAAGTACAAATCCTTACGAAATTCGGAATGCGCTGGGACTTAGCCAAAGGCGATTTGGCTATGCACAGTAAAAACAACGACGGCAAGGCCATTGATATTTACAAATACGCTGCCAAAGAAAGCATTATCAAAGAATGCGAAGACAGCCTTCAACGATTAGGTACTGACTATATTGACCTGTACCAAATCCATTGGCCCGACAAAACCACGCCCATTGCAGAAACCATGGAGGCAGTTTCGCAGTTAATACAGCAGGGAAAAGTGCGCTACGCGGGTGTTTGCAATTATAATGTCGAGCAAATGCGGGAAGCGGCCCGATCCATTCATCTTGCCTCTAACCAAGTTCCCTACAGTATGGTAAAAAGAGACATTGAAAAGGAAACGGTTCCTTATTGCATTGAACACGGTAAAGCCATTCTGGCTTACAGTCCGCTGGAACGGGGTTTGCTTACGGGAAAAATGAAGCCTGGCTACCATTTCGGGGCAGATGACCACCGGGCCAAACTCTACTTTTTCAAAGATGAAAACCTGAAACGGGTAGATGCGTTTCTGGACAAAATCAAACCGCTTGCCGACTATAAAAATGCAACCCTCGGTCAATTGGTTTTGCGGTGGACAGTCGAACAACCCGGCATTACCATTGCATTGGTAGGTGCCCGCGACGCCAAACAGGCCTTACAAAATGCCGCCGCCATGAACATTGTCTTAACTAACGACGAAATTAATTTCATCACTGGGCATTTAAACCAACTGGAATTGGTTCATTAAGAGAAATCGTCTAACAATCATTGTTTATATCTCCCTTAAGCTTTTATTATTCATTTACATTTATGACAAACAACAAACCATTCCTAAAAAAGAGCCTTCCCATTGCGTTGACGGGCCTATTACTAACCGCTTCTGTCGCATTAATGAGTACAAGCGGCGGTACGGAAGAAGCCAATTCTCCAAAAAAGTTGACCGAAGCCAACTTCACCATTGACACCGTTGCCAAAGGTCTGACGATGCCTTGGGCTACTGCTTTTTTACCCAACGGAGATTTGCTCGTTACCGAGCGCGTCGGCAAATTACGTTTGGTTAAAAACGGAGTATTGGACCCCAAAGAAATCAGCGGCTTGCCTGAAGTTATGTACAAAGGTCAGGGCGGTTTGCTCGATGTAGCACTGCATCCGGATTACAATTCAAACGGTTGGATTTACATCAGCTATTCATCACCCAAAGCAGCAGGTGAAGAAGGTGACGACGGCGGTGCCAACACGGCTTTGCTTCGTGCCAAACTGAAAGACCACGCGTTGACCGATATTCAGTACTTATTTAAAGCTATCCCCAACGTAAAAGCCAACGTTCACTTCGGTGGACGGATTGTTTTTGACAAAAAAGGGTACGTATTCTTATCGCTTGGCGAACGCGGCCAAAAGGAAAATTCGCAAAACCTAAGCAGAGACCAAGGCAAAGTGGTTCGCTTGCACGAAGATGGCAAAATCCCGAGCGATAATCCGTTTGTAAAAACCGCCGGTGCACGCCCTGAAATCTGGACGTATGGTCACCGTAATCCACAGGGAATGACCATTCACCCTACTACCGGTGTCATCTGGGAGCACGAGCACGGTCCACAAGGCGGAGATGAATTGAATATTGTAGAAAAGGGCAAAAACTACGGCTGGCCTGTGATTACGTTCGGAATTGATTATGACAACAGCATCATTTCAAAAGACACGGCAAAAGTGGGTATGGAACAACCGGTTACGTACTGGAAACCTTCGATTGCCCCCTGCGGTATGACATTTGTAACGAGCAATAAACTCAAAGAATGGAACGGCGACTTACTGGTGGGTTCTCTTAAGTTTGCTTATTTGCAACACTTGGTTGTGAAAGGCAACAAAGTGATAAGCCGCGAAATCTTATTTGAAAAAATTGGCCGCGTAAGAGATGTTCGCCAAGGTCCCGATGGCAACATTTACGTCGTGCTTGAAAACTCGGGTAAAATTGTCAGAATCAGCCCGAAAGCTTAGTTTTTTTTAGTTGTCTGTTATCCATTGCTGAAAAGCACAGTTAACAGACAACTTATTTTGATTTACTAACATTCATTCCGCATGAAGTTTTTATTATTCTCATTAACAGGGATTATCTTAGGTTCCGCAGCCCTTCCCAATCAGGACGAGGCGCTCGCCAAAAGTATTGAAAGAGGCAAAACGGTATACACTGAAACCTGCATTACGTGTCACATGGGTGCGGGAGAAGGCGTCCCTGCTACTTTTCCTCCGCTTGCAAAAGCCGACTATTTGGTAAAAACGCCCGAGAAAGCCATTGAGGCAGTCAAGTTTGGTTTACAGGGAAAAATTGTTGTCAACGGAGTTTCTTACGAAGGTATGATGCCCAATCCGGGTTTGGACAATGAAGAAATTGCGGATGTCATGAATTATATCCAAAACGCATGGGGCAATACTTCCAATAAAAAGATGATTACTGCGAAAATGGTAGAAGAGGTAAAGCAGAAGAAATAGTTCTTCTGCTTACACTCATAAAATATTTTCATTTCAGGACCGTAAAAAGTCTTTCAATTTTTCTATCTCCCAATCTTCAATCGCAGGGAAATTAGCAATCCGAAAGGTTGTATTTTTCCATTCTCCGTAGCCGTTTCCCAGCGTTATTCCTGCTTTAAACGCCGCTTTTTTGACTTCAGCGATGGATTCTAAATCACATTTTACCGCAATAACTGTATCTGAGCGAGTAGCCTGATTTTGTACCAAAGACTGCCAATTGGTTTCATTTTCCAGAAAACTATACCACGACTTAGCTCGTTTCTCACTCCTCACTCCTACTTCTTGTATATTTTCTACCTGCTCCATGACCCGCATCAGCAGATACACGCCAAGAGTATTGGGTGTGTAGTGGGTTTGGTATTTGTCAAAGTTTTCGTGCATAAACAAAAGGCTATTGTATCGTAAAACATCGTTTACTTTTCTTGCCTTTTCAAGTGCTTTAGGTGAGCAAACCATGATGCCCATTCCCGCAGGAAGACCCAGACATTTTTGAACCGAAGCAAACCAAACATCCCCCAACGTCCAGTCGAAAACCACTCCCCCGAGCGATGAGGTAGCATCAATGGCAATCAAAGCATCGGTCATGGAGCGGATTTGAGCCAATTCTTTCATCCGGATCTGAGTACCGTTAGAAGTCTCACTGTGGGTCAGACACAGGACTTCATACGTACGTAAGCGTTCCCGATTGAATTCAGCGCGGGCCGTGTCGTTTTCGTGCTCAAACAAATGATACGGCAACGTTTGGTCAATGGGAAACAGTGAACCCGAAGTTTGCGGCACAATATGCGACGCGTAACTGAACCATTTTTTCCCAAATGCGCCATTGTAATGGTGGGTACTGTCTTGAATAGTGAGCGATTGAGCAATAATTTCCCAAACCTCCGTCGCTGAAGAAACCAGATATATGGAATAATCATCCGGGATATTGAGTTTAGCGTGCATCAATCGCATAGTTTCCTTCAATACATCCATGAAACCCTGACTGCGGTGATTCATGCTCAAAATCCCTGACCGATAGGCGTCCTGCAAATAGCCTTCTACTTGCGGATAAATTTTGGAAGGACCAGGATAGAAGGTAATCATGACACAAAGTAGCTGATGGCCAACTCATATCCTTTCAGTCCCAACCCAACAATCACCCCTTTGACGCGGCTACTAAGGTAACTATGGTGACGAAACGCTTCGCGGGCATGAACGTTGGAAATATGTACTTCCACGGCAGGGGTCGTCACTGCCGAGAGCGCATCGGCAATCGCTACTGAAGTGTGAGTATATGCCCCGGCGTTAAGCACAATGCCATCAAATGAAAAGCCTACTTCGTGGATTTTATCAATGAGTGCGCCTTCGTGATTGGATTGAAAATAGTGTAATTCTACGTCAGGGAAAGTCGATTTCAGCGTTTGGAAGTATTCCTCAAAAGTCTGACTGCCGTAAATAGTAGGTTCGCGTTTGCCCAATAAATTGAGATTGGGGCCATTAATAATCAGTATTCTTTTCACAAGATTGGCGTTTTAAGCTTCTGCTGCAATATTACTACCTTCTTGGGAATAAGTACGAATGGGGAATGTGTAAAATGTCTGTCTATCAAAATTCTCGCTTTTTGTCGCTCATTCTTCCCTCCAATTCGGGCAGTATTTCTTCCGTTTCCGGCTGAACCAAAGTAGTGAATTTCCCTTTGCTGTATGGTCAGTATTTATTTAAACCGCCTTTCTGCTTTGCAAAATCACTTCGGTGATAAACAGCGGAATAGCCCAGCAAGCCCAACTCATCACGGCAAAGCGCTCCGGAAAGGTACTGATGTGCAATAGTCCCAAAAGTTGCGCAAAAAAACGAAAAGTGGTAAAACCACAGGTAATCACGTAACTCCGAACCATCCATTCGCGATGTTGGGTGATTTTGCCGTTACGAATAGAGATATAGGCCATCATCGTACTCGTTAACCACACAAAGGCCAGTCCGCTCAAACCTACGCAATAGGTAAAAGAACCGTTGGAAACAGCCGCAAGATAAAAGGCAGCTAACGAGCCGGCTAAGACACAGATGACATAGACCCGCCCTCCTATTCGATGGAGGTGTAAATAACGGTTTCTGATGCGTTCAATAAACTGAAACGGACCTACACTGATGGCAATCATACCACACACAATGTGTACTAAAAGCCCGTTGTATTTTGTCCAAAAAGTTAGGCTTTCATCCTGCGGAGCAGAAGTAAAATAATGGAGAGCATTATTGGCGATGTAATACATTCCAGCCGTAATGACAATCATCCATCCCAGCCACGAAAGGAGTGTTCTATAGGTAAAGGTGTTCATAAATAAAAGCGGTACGTCGCCACGTTTGATTTAGGATTAAGTAATAGACAAATCTCAACTAATTCAACGTCATAACTCCTCATGGTTTTTGATGATATTCTCTCATGGAATACCCTGATTTTTAGGGAGAAATTTGGAAATGATGCGTCAAAAAAGGAGATTTAGATTCCCTAAATCCTGATGAAGCATGAAAAACCGGCTACTGATTTTTCTTTTGCTGCAAAGTACGTCTGCGTTATTAGCCCAACAGACCCTATCTTTATCGGAAAGTTTGTCTCCTGACGGTATTGTACTTAATGAAGGCTGGAAATTCCACGCCGGCGATAATCCCGAATGGGCAAAGACTGATTTTGATGACTCGAAGTGGGAAAGCATTGACCCAACGAAGGATTTGGGCGATTTACCTCAGACTCGAAAAGAAGCAATTGGTTGGTTCAGGATTCGATTTAAAGTAGATAGCAGTTTGCTCAACAGGCCATTGGCGTTTCAAGTGTACCAATCCATTGCTTCGGAAATCTATTTGAATGGTAAACTTCTGAAAAAGTATGGCGTAGCCAGTCCCAAAGGGCAGAATGTCGTTGGCTTTCAGCCACATAATGAGCCCGAGGGAATTTTGTTTTCAAGTATCGAACAGAGCTTGGCGGTCCGCTTTTCAGTTCAGCCCAACTTACCGTACTTTTTTTATATCCGCCCCTACAAGGTCCTTGAATTTCGGTTCAATACGGTTAAAGGTTCTGCGTACATCAGAAGTTTAGAAACAAAACATTTCGGGTTGAATTGTTTTGAAGCCGGGCTGTTTTTGTTGTTGGCGCTGATTCACTTGATTTTCTTTATCAACTATTCGAAAGAAAAAGCCAACTTATATTTTGCCTTATCGACCTTTTCAATCGGAATGGGCCATCTCTTTTTCGGATTCATCCTTACCTCCAACTCATTGACTTTCAAAGCGTATGCTTCATCCATAGATTACCCTCTCATTCTATCCGTCTATGGGTTATTTTTATACTTGGCTGTGTGGGATTCGTTTTCAAATAAGAAGAGCTTTGTTTTTTGGTTTATTATTTTTTATACGCTGATTAGAGTTTTCACCTTCACTCTCAATTACCAATGGGGATATTTATGGGGACTGATTGTTCCCCTTTTTTTATGTAACCTCGAATCTCTACGTATCAGTTATAAGGCTTTTCGTAATCAACAAAAAGGTGTAGGCGTTATCGTTATCGGCCTTATTTCCTATTTCATCCTTTTTTTATGGTTTATGCTTATTGTGTTGCAAATAGTGCCTAATCAACCGTTTATTCAGGAATATGACTTAGGGAGCGTATTGTACAACGGCAGTCTGTTTTGTGCTCCTTTGTCATTCTCAATCTATCTGTCAAGAAAATTTGCCATTACCAGCAAGAATTTAGGACTAAAACTCATTGAAGTTCAACAACTTTCCGAAGAAAAAGAAGTCACCCTCCTCCAACAAAACGCTGAATTACAAGCCGCTTTATTACAAGGGCAAACCACCGAACGTAAACGCGTGGCCGCTGATTTGCACGACAATCTGGGCACCAGCCTCTCTGCCCTTCGCTGGAATCTGGAAGCCATCAATGCTAAAAATCTGAACAAAAACGAGCAGGAAGCCTATCAAAACCTGCATTCCATGATTGACAAAGCGTATAACGAAGTGCGTCTGTTGAGTCATAACCTGTTGCCGGAAGATTTGGAAAAACAGGGATTACAAGCTGCTTTGCAGAGTTTTGTCCGCAAAATCAACCAAAATACCTCCCTCAAATTCATCCTCTCTTTTCCCGAAAATTTCCCCCGATTATCTCCCAAAATTGAGTTTGAACTTTATAGTATCTGTCTGGAACTCATCAATAACATCCTCAAACATGCCCAAGCCACTCAGGCAAGTATTGGGTATAGAGTAGTCAGTAATAAGTTAAAATTAACCGTAACTGATAATGGCAAAGGGTTTTTTGAAAACGGCTCTACGGGCAAAGGACTGCGCAACATCGCCGAGCGCGTCAAGTCATTTGGCGGCACTTGGGAAGTAACATCAGAAGAAGGGTTTGGGGTGGTGAATGAGATTGCAGTGAATGTAAACTACTGAACCAAGCCATGTCGCATAGCGTATTTGACTACTCCCACTACACTTTTTACTCCCAGTTTCTGCATTACATTGCGGCGATGCGTCTCCACCGTAGGAATACTGATACAGAATGTATTGGCAATTTCACGGGAAGATAATTCTTTGGCTATCAATTGTATAATTTCAATTTCCCGGCCCGTCAGGTGCAAAATTGTAGCGGGTTGTGCCTCGTTCAGGTCTTCGGACGCATTGGCTGACAGTTCTTCAATAACCGCCTCACTATAATATTTACGCCCTGTAATAATCGTTTGCACGGCTTTTTCCAATTCTTCCCGCCCCGATTTTTTCAGTACATAACCGTTTACTCCTGCCTTAATAGCCTCCCGAATGTGGGGAGCGTCTTCGGCCATCCTCAACAGTAATATTTTAACATCTGTGTGTTTTTTCCGCAGTTGCAACGTCAAATCTATGCCGGTGAGGTACGGCATGTGTAAATCGGAAACCACTACGTCAATTTCATGTGCTTCGAGAAGCGGAAGTACCTGCCTGCTGTCAGTTAAAGTGAGGGCAACGGTCACATTCTCAATGGCCGAAAACAATAACCTCAAACTATCCAGTATGATTTGGTGGTCATCAACAATGAGCAATCGAGTCGGCTTAGAAAACATACTTTTTTTATTCAAAGTTAGCGTTTAATTCAAATCATTCCTCTCACCAATTTGGGTAGTTTTCTGTACTTGATTTCAGTCGGTGAAGACACCGACCGAGGCTTTAGGCTTTATGAAACAAGATTTTGCCGAATGGCTTCTTTCACCAACCCTACCACGCTTTTTACCCCCATTTTGCGCAGTAAATGTCGGCGATGAGTTTCTACCGTCGCAATGCTGATTGACAAGTGTTTCGCAATCTCTTCGGTCGTCAATTCGGCGATAATGAGTTGGAGAATTTGAATTTCTCGGTTGGTGAGGGGCATCGAAACCATGTTTTTGCAAAGTTGACCCCTTATTTTTTCATAAGTACTCATGGTTTTCCATGATATTATCTCGTGGAAAACCATGAGTTTCGGTTTTATGTCTCTTAGGAGACTTTCAGAAACATATTTAAAATACGGGAAAAACCCCGTAGCGATACGGGTTTTTTCCCGTTGTATGGTCTTTTCCAATATCGCACTTTTGCAGGGTACTTTATTCAACCTTGATCTATGACTACTTTTAAGCTTATTCAAACTCCCAATGGCGTAATAGGTCTTTATTTGCCAACACTAATGGGCAAATTATTTGTCCCTTTGCGCGAAATTATCCGCCTCGAAGGGCAGCGGAACTATACCCTGTTTGTACTGAATAATGGCAAACCGATTTTAGTTGCCAAAACGTTAGGTTTTTTTGAGGAGCTGCTGCCTGTTAATTTTGTACGGGTAAGCCGCGGTTCTGTTATCAATCTTTCTTATGTAATCCCTTTTAACGGGGGAAATATACGCCTGAAAGATGGCTATGAAATTCCTGTTTCACGCCGAAGAATCAAGCACCTTGAAGCGGTTCAGCAAGTGGCTTTATGCGTTTGATTTATCTGCCGCATATCTCTTGAAAATCACAGAATTGGCACGAATTCAAGTGCTCAGTCTTACTGAACGGTTCATCCGGATTGAGGAGCTTTTCGACAATAAATTTTCGAATGTATTTTTCAGAGTGGGCCACGTACGATTCGGCATCAGTATTGTCATCAAACCGCAATGGATTTTGAATAAAGCCCCGTTTTATATTTCGTAACGAATAAAAACCTGACGTTACTTCGTAGGTGTCTAAATGGAATTCTTTACCCCGCAAACGCAGACCCCGTTCGCGAAGCATCTGCTTGTAGATAAGGTATTGATAGAGCCATAATTGCCTGATTTTCTCATGGTTGGCATTTGTACCCGATGCCATAATTTCATCCAGTTTCTCAGGAGTTACTTTGGGAAGCTGTTCTATTTTCCCCGTTTTATAGTCAGCAACCCGAATGGTTTTGCCCAACAATTCCACTCGGTCAATTTTCCCCGCTATTTTTACCGTAAATACTTCATTCCCAATAGGCACATCAATCGTTGCCACTAATTTCTGCTCGGCAGCCAATACCACCAAACCTTCATTAGAAGTGCGTTGTTCCCGTAAGAAATCCATCACGGTTTGTTCGGCTACCTGATACAGCAAACGATTCACACCGGAATCGGCCTCATAGCCTTTAAACATCTTTTCAAATTCTTCGCGCAGAATGACCTTTATTTGCTCATCGCTGATGGGTTTATCCACCATTAAGTACTCAATATCAATGCGTTCGAGCACTTTATGAATCCACGAGCCAAAATCCGCCGATCCCATGCGTTCTTCCACTTCCTCATCTTCAGACACTCCCGCCACTCGACTGAAATAATACTGAAGCGAGCATTTCAAATATTGATTCAAATGAGTGGCATACAAGCCATCTTTGACCAAAGCAGCCTGTACAAAAGCCAGAATTTCGGGTGTTTTAGGCACCATCCATTCAGTAGCTGTTTGCAGTTTAGAATTGCCTGTTTGGGGTTTAGGGTTTAGGGTTTGTGGTTTGGGAAACTTTAAATCCCCAACTGCCAACTGTGATTCGGAAACAGTAGACTGCGCGTCTGCGGATTGCGCCGCACCGGCATACCGGTCTGCGGACTGTAAACTGTCAACTGCCAACTGTAAACTCTCCGGATTTTCCTGAAACATTACTATATGTTCCTGATAGTTGATGGAGCCATTGGCTTTGGGCACAAGTTCGTGTTGCAGTTGCAAAATAAACCGGCTTTTTTCTCCTCCATTGTAGGTATTGGGGTCGGTCACATAGACCAAATGCACATCATTGGCTCGTTGAAGGAGTCGATAAAAATGATACGACATAATGGCATCCTGGTCGCTGTATACCGGAAGTCCTGCTTCGCGGGCAATATCCCAAGGAATGAGCGAATTTTGACGCTTGGCCGCAGGAAATACCCCTTCATTCATGGAAAGAATAATAATTTTTTCAAAGTCCAAAGCACGGGTTTCCAACATCCCTATGATTTGTAACGGACTCACCGGCTCGCCGCTGAAAGGAATGCGCGTTTGACGAATCAGTTCGTACAAAAATGCCTTAAACGTCCGCAGGTTCAGCTTTTCAACGTGTTCGTTACTTAATGTAATTTCAAGCTGTTTGAGTAACGTATAAAATAAATAAAGATATTCCGTCTCAATGGCGTTTTGGGTATCCTTATATACCTCTCGAAGCAAGTCAATGAGCAGATAAAGGGTCTTAATGACCGTATGGGGTTTGTCGTCCCAACGGGTAAAAAGAGCTTTAAACAGCGGGTGATTTTCGCCCCAAGAGAACAGTTGGTCAGAGTCAAGATAGACTAAATTGCGTTGTTCAATCTCCCGAATGGTCGTTTGAATAATGCTGGTAACGCTTGTGTCGCGGTGTTGTAAGGCCAGAAATTCATACCGTCTTATAAACGGGTGATTCAGCACTTTTTGAACAGTTCGGTGATTGAATTTAGGAATCTTAACGGCTCGACCGTCTTTGGAACGGAACTCCGCTATCGTAAACTGAAGTTCAAACAAAGAATCTACCAACGTGAACAGCAAGGAGTTACGGAGCGTAAGCCCCATGGTTATGTTCAAATCCGTAATGCCTTCCTCCAATCCGTTGAGCATTGGGACGAGTAAGTTTTCATCGGCCAATACAATGCCTACTGGGCGTTTTTCGGTGCCACCCTGCTCGTCGGCACACCATTGTCGGTAGAGCTCCCCTGCCACTTTTGCCTGCATGGAGGCATTGGGTACGGCATACACATGTATATCTTTGGGAGTACCCAATAAATGGTTTTCGGTCCATTTCCACTCCCCTGACCAGGCAGCATCGCGGTATTTACGTAGTGATTTCCCTGCTTCGGCAAGGGGATTTTCGCGCATGTAGTAAAAATCAGCATCCCACAAAACCTCCGCCCGTTTGGCCTTGATCAAGGTCTTGATAATGGTTTCTTCCGAAGCACTCAAGGCATTGAAACCGATGAAATAGTAGTGAGTAATGAGTAGTGAGTTTTCAGTAGTGGCTTGTAAACCGGCGGGTGGAACACCGCCTGCTCCGGTCTGCGGAATTCCAAGTAAAAGTTCAGTCGCATTTTCTGCCAGTGTACGGTACGCCATACCACGGTAAGCGCGGTGGCGTGATTGAAGGTCGGCCCTGAAAAGCTCATAGACTTTCTGCAAATTGGAAAAAAGCTCAAAGTACCCTTTCAGGCGCTCCGAATCCGGAGACACGCGGCTTTTAGGCCACTCAATTTGCCAACGTTCGATGGCTTTGGCTTCGGTAATGTAGCTGAACAAATAATCGGGGTCAACGAGAAATTGGTCAATTTGGTCAAAATCACGCAACAACATGGTGGCCCACTGCAAATAACGCTCGAAAGTAATGTGTTTGTCGACCTGTTTGAATATATCGTACAGTTCAAACAACAGACTCACGTTATCGGAAATCTCTACCCCGCACCGTTGAGCCACAAAATCATCAATAGCTATTACCTCGGGAGCTAAAAAGGGACGATTGGAACACTGTGCCAAAGCGCGTTTAAAAAAATACCCCGCTCGTTGGGTCGGAACTATAATACATAAATTTTCGAGCGATTTGACATCCGGATATTTGTTAAAAATAGTCCAGGCAGATTTTTCTAAGAATGTTTCGAGCATATTTTCTTACTTAATTTTTCACTTTTTGGCGTTACCCCCTCCTTTACCTCTTCACTTCATCAAATATTTATACTCAATATTTACGACTTTTTTTGTAATTTTTAATTGTTTTTTAATTTCAAGGTAACTTTTTGTAAAGTTAGTTGTTTTACAAGAGTTAGTAATAACACCATTTTGAATCACCATTTTCATTAACAAAAAACCAAACTAAATCGTATGCGAAAAATTCTACTGGTAAGCATCTGCTTATTATTGGCTGCTTGTGTTCAGCTTCGGGCACAAGAGCGAACCATCACGGGCACCGTAACAAGCAGTGATGACGGGACTACCCTTCCGGGAGTAAGTGTGGTAGTCAAAGGTACTACAAGAGGAGCTAATACGGATGCAGATGGCAAGTACAAAATCGGTGTGCCAACGGGCGGACAGTTAGTCTTCAGTTTTGTAGGTTTTGAAAAAACAACAGTTGATATCGGTTCTAAAACCGTTATTAATATTACGTTGGTTCCTGAGCCAAACAACCTCAACGAGGTAGTCGTGACGGCTTACGGCGGTTCTACCGCCAAAAGGGACATTACCGGAGCAGTGGCTCAGGTAAGCGGAAAAACCATTGAAGGCCTCCCTTTGCAAACCATTGACCGTGCGTTGCAGGGTCGTGCGGCAGGAGTTCAGGTAACTGCTACCAGTGGTCAACCGGGCGGGGGGATCAACGTTCGGGTGCGCGGTGTAGGTTCCATCAACGCTGGCAATGACCCTTTGTACATTATTGACGGAGTTCAGGTAGCTACCGGAGGATTATCCGGCGTAGCCAGCTCAAACGTTCTGTCTTCTTTAAACCCCAATGACATTGAGTCAATTCAGGTTTTAAAAGACGCAGCTGCATCCGCTATCTACGGAGCACAAGGCTCCAATGGGGTAGTATTGGTGACGACCAAACGCGGTAAGGCCGGAAGAACAAAGTTCAAAGTTTCGTTTCAGGAAGGATACACCGATTTGTTGAAAAAATTGGATGTATTAACAGCTTCAGAATTTGCCCAGCTTAAAATTGAAGGGTTTGCCAATCGCGCATTGGCTACCAATGCTAACGTAGAAACCGCACGTGCCAACGCCATTACTCAGTTCGGCGATCCTGCAACCGTTCAAAATACGGACTGGCAGAGTTACGTCTATCGTACGGGTCGTTTGCGAATGATTGATGCGTCGGCTACGGGAGGAGATGGCAAAACAAACTTCTACTTAGCGACTTCGTACAACTACCAAGAAGGTCAAATCATCAAATCTGACTTCGGGCGGGGTACGGTTCGTTTGAACGTAGATCACCAAGCCAACAAAAAATTAAAGTTTGAAACTTCAATTGGATTATCTGCTACTACCCAAAACGGTGCGATTTCCGACGGCGCGTTTATCAATAGCCCGTTCTTTTCCGCAGCGTTGATTTTCCCAAATCAACCTGTTTACAATGCAGATGGCTCTTATAATGCACCTTTGGCAGGAGCATTCAGTTATAACCCTGTGCAAAGTGTAGAATACGAAACTCGTTTTAACACGACCATTCAAACAGTAAGTAACTTTGCCCTTAACTACGAAATCATTCCGGGCTTGAAATTCCGTTCATTCTACGGAATAGACTATGCCAACAACCGCGACGATGCCTACCGTGACCCCATTGTGCCACAATTTGCTTCAACCGGTGGCAGTTCTACGGTCAGTAACCGTTATGCGCTCAACTGGAATACTGCTCAAACCCTCAACTACAACAAGCGATTTGGTACTGACCACGACCTCAGTGCATTGGTGGGAGGCGAATATCGCCAGGAAGTATTTGAAACCGTTTCAGCAACTGGCCAAGGTTTTCCCAATGGCTTGTTCCGTACGCTAGCGGCGGCGGCACGTCCTATCACCACCACGGGGACTTACAGCACTTGGCGCATTGCCAGCTTGTTTGGTTCGGCCAATTACAGTTACAAAGACCGATTGTTGGGTACGGCTACTTTGCGTTACGATGGTTCATCGCGTTTTGGTTCCAACAACCGTTATGGTTTGTTCCCGGCGGTTTCGGTGGGTTATCGTATAGCCGAAGAGGGCTTCCTGAAAAAATACTCTTGGTTAACTGAGTTGAAATTATTTGCAGGTTACGGTAAAGCAGGAAACAACAGCATTGACAACTTTGCATCACGGGCGTTGTTTGGTTTGGGAGGTCAGTACATTGATTTACCAGGTATTCGCCCGTCACAGTTAGGAAACGCCAACTTATCGTGGGAAGTAGCTTCGACCATCAACGCTGGGGTAAATTACTCATTGTTCAATGGCCGCGTATTTGGAGAAGTACAGGTGTATCGTAAAATCAACGACAAATTATTGCTCTCTCGTCCTTTGCCAGACGACAGCGGTTTTGGGTCTATTTTTGAAAACTTGGGTAAAGTTGAAAACAAGGGATTGGAAATTGAATTCAGCCACGTCAACTTCAACCGAGGCGGATTCAGATGGGAAACCAACTGGAATGTTTCTTTTCAACGTAATAAAATCTTACAATTATTGCCCGGGCAAACTAATATCGGAACGGGGCTTTGGGTAGGCCAGCCTATTTCCATCAACTGGTATCCGACGTATACGGGTGTAAACCCTGCCGATGGACGCTCCATGTGGTTGGACTCACTCGGCAACATTACTTATACTCTTCAGGCACGTGATTCAAAAATCCAGGGCTCTTCCTATGCCAAAGGCTTTGGTGGATTGACCAACCGTATCACTTACAAGGGGCTTTCGCTCGAAGTGTTCTTCCAAGGTCAATGGGGTAACCAAGTCCTGAACAACAACGGATTCTTTATGGAAAGTTCGGCATCAGCAGGTTGGAACAATATGCAAAGTCAATTAGACCGTTGGACTACCCCCGGGCAAATTACGCGCGTGCCTCGACCTTATGAAGGAGGAACCGAACCCGGTAGCAGTACCATTCAGACGTTTTCCACAAAACAACTCGAAAATGCAAGTTATATACGTCTGAAACAGGTGACCATTGGGTATGATTTGCCTTCCGGTCTGGTTAGGAAGCTGAATATGAGCCAAGTTCGAGTTTTTGCACAAGCTATCAATCTGCTGACTTGGACGGCTTATACGGGCTTAGATCCCGAAATTTTGTTTACGGAAATTGGGCGGTATCCCCAAAGCAAACAAATCACCGGCGGTATCCAAATTGAATTCTAACACCAAATTACTGTAAAAGACATGTTGAAGAAACAAGTTATAAATATACTTTTGGCAGCTTCGGCACTGGTAGCTACTTCTTGCAGCGACCTGCTTGATACTGCGCCAAAACAGTCGGTCAGTCCCGATGTAGCACTTAAAGACATCACCGGCGTTCGTTCGCTGTTGATTTCGGTCTATGACCGACTACAGCCAAACACGTATTACGGAGCAAGGATGATGGTTGCCCCCGAAATCATGGCAGACAATGTTCGTTTGACCAATACCAATTCGAACCGGTATTTCAACGAGCGTGTCAATGCCCCCAGTGCCCACATGCAACAGTTTTGGGCGAACTATGCCGCTATCAATGAAGCCAATTTTATCATTAAAGGCATTGACGGAGCCAATACAACCACTACCGAAAAAGCACAAATCAAAGGAGAAGCTCTATTCCTTCGCGCTTTGCTGTATTTTGACATGGCACGGGTATTTGCCTATGAGCCTACCAAAATCGTAGGAGGAGCTAATCTGGGTTTGATTTTGCGCACTGAGCCCACCGACGACGTATCCAAGGCTGACTTTAAATCTCGTTCAACGATTGAAGAAACCTATCAGTTGATTGAAAAAGACTTGAAAGAAGCCATTTCGTTGTTCCCTGCTACCGGCAATCGCTTCCGGGCAAACAAAGCGGCGGCCAATGCCCTTTTGGCCCGTGTTTATTTGTATTGGGAAAAATATGCCGATGCCATTACCTACGCAACGGCAGCAATTGATGCGCCCAACGGTGCTACTTTTGTAACGGGTGCCAACTATACTTCGGCGTTTACTTCAGCACCTAATCCTGAATCATTTTTTGAAATTAACTATGTTCAGGCTACTGAAAGTTTAGGGGTAAATGAGTCAATGCACTCTTTAACAACAAATCTTACCACAGGAAACTGGGCAGACGTTATACCTACCAATGAACTGTTGGCGCTTTATGAAGCTACCGATATTCGCCGTACTTCAGCTATGTTTTCAGCGACAAAAGGCGGTGAAGCCGTGGTTTTCAGCCGCAAATTCCCAGGGGCAAGAGGGCCGTTTACGGATAACATTCCGGTCATTCGTTTTTCAGAAGTACTTCTCATTCGCGCAGAAGCTTACGCCGCAACTGGTAAAGATGATTTGGCTCTGGTAGATTTGAACCGTATCCGTACCCGGGCAAGTGCAACTCCCGTAGCCGCTACGGTAAAAGGAGCAGATTTAATAGACGCTATCATGCGCGAACGCCGTTTGGAGTTGTATTTGGAAGGCCACCGTTTCTTTGATTTAAAACGCCGTGGTCAAACCATCACCAAAGCAAGCCTTTCGGCGGTGGTTCCTTACGATGATTTTCGGATTTTGGCACCGCTTCCAGTAGCTCAAGTGCAGTTGAACAAGAATCTGAAACAAAATCGCGGTTATTAATAGGCTGCTCATTTAAAATCTTAAAAACATGAAAAATAAATTCATCTGTTTTCTAACGGCAGGCGTGTTGGCATTATCGCTGAGCTCGTGCTTTGAAAATCCGACTTGGACTTATGATTTAGCCCCGGTAGTCGAATTCAAAAATCCACGGGCTGGTTTTGCTACCCAACCTACCAACAATGTTTCCAACGGAGTAGCTCAACGCACTATCCGTCAATTGCTCAAAAGAGACAGTATTTTGGTTCAATTGGTAGGTGCGCAGCGTGCCGAAGCTACTTCGATAGGGTATATCATTGATGCCAGTAAGAGTACAGCAGTAGAAAATATCAACTACCGTATCCTTGAAACCAAAGGCACCGTCACCATTCCTGCCAACAGCAGCTCGGCTTATCTGAAGTTTGAAATACTGGAAGGAATCCCAACCACAGTAGCTGCCACGCAGAATTACCCATTAGTATTGACGCTTGTTGGAAATGACCAGCTAAAACCCAGCGAAAACTACAAGACGTTCACGCTAAATATCAGAAGGTAATACCCACGAGAGAAATCTCAACAATCTAAAGCGACGCCCTGAAAGCGTCGCTTTTTTGTTTCAGTTAGCCGACACATATCTCAAATTCGTCGCGGCACCCCGTAAAACCGCTCGTTTTTTGTTAAATATGCTGTAAAATGAAGAGTGAAGAGGCTCTTGTTGCCGTAAGGAACGATTGAAGAAACTTGCTGGTTTTATATTGACTACCGCAGCGGCGGCCACTCACTCCTAACTACTCACTACTACCTTATCAATGAGCAAGCCTTTAAAATCTATTTTAACAGTCATTGTCATTTTATTAATTACCGGATTAGCGTTTTACCCCCGCTTGAAAGAATACACATCCAAGAAACCGGAAAAAGGCGCTGAAGCAGGCAAAGGCCCGGCCAGTGCAGGCGCAAAAGGCGGAGGAGGTCCCGCTCCCATTGAAATAATGGTCGTGAGCAATCAGAGGATGGAAGAAAAAATACTTTCTACCGGTACCATTATCGCCAATGAAGAAGTCGAAATCCGCAGTGAAATAGCCGGACGCATTACTTCCATCAATTTTCGGGAAGGAGATTATGTAAAGAAAGGCACGGTATTGATTCGTATCAATGATGCGGATTTGCAGGCTCAACTTCAAAAATTTGTGTATCAGAAAAAATTAGCAGAAGTAAACGAAGAAAGACAAAAACGGCTCCTCGAAAAAGAAGCCATCAGCCAGCGCGATTATGACATCAGTTTGACGAATCTGAACAGTATCAATGCCGATATCGACAATCTGAAAGCACAAATTGCAAAAACGGTAATTAAGGCTCCTTTTGACGGCACCATTGGCTTGCGTTACGTAAGTGAAGGAAGTTATACCAACAATGCCACTCGTATTGCGACGCTTACCAACGTCAACCCTGCAAAATTGGACTTTTCAGTGCCGGCCAAATACGCTACTATCGTTCGGAAAGGAACTTCGATTACGTTTACGACTGAAAGTGGTGATGAGAAATTTCGCGGTACGGTCTACGCCGTTGAACCTAAGATTGACCCCAGCACTCGTACGCTTACCCTCCGGGCCACAAGCCCAAATTCAGCCCGAAAGCTGGTTCCCGGTTCTTTTGCACGGGTAGAAATCATACTCAGCTCGAAAGCAAACGCGATTGTAGTACCTACCGAGGCGGTCATTCCTAATTTAAGTGGACACAGTGTATTTGTGGTTCGGAATAACAAAGCCGAATCAGCCAAGGTAGAAATTGGAACCCGCAACGATAAAACGATTGAGATTATCAAAGGATTAAACGTAGGTGACACGCTCATAACTTCCGGGATATTGCAGGTGAAACCGGGCGGCGACGTGGATATTAAAACAGCAGCAAGCAAACAACTATAACATGGCTTCACTATCTACAACCAGTATTCAGCGACCCGTATTGGCAGTGGTAATGTCGCTGATTATCATCATTTTCGGTCTGATTGGGTTTTCTTATTTGGGGGTACGGGAATATCCAAGTGTGGATCCTCCCGTTATCAACGTGGCTACCAACTATACCGGAGCCAACGCCGAGATCATTGAGTCGCAGATTACCGAACCGTTGGAGGAATCCATCAACGGGATTTCGGGCATTAAGACCCTGGCTTCTTCCAGCCGGGACGGCCGCAGCAACATTACCGTTGAGTTTGATTTAGGAGTTGACTTGGAAACGGCCGCCAATGACGTGCGTGACCGTGTTTCCCGCTCTTTGGGGTTGTTACCACGCGACATTGACCCGCCGATTGTATCCAAAGCCGATGCCGATTCCAACCCAATTTTCTTCCTGAACGTAAAAAGTGATAAACGTTCGATGCTGGAACTGACCGACGTAGTGGAACGTCAGCTCAAAGAGCGTCTGCAAACTATTCCGGGCGTGAGTTCCATTCAGATATGGGGAGAAAAACGGTTTGCCATGCGTCTGTGGATTGACCCGCTTAAATTGGCTTCGTATCGCCTCACAGCCATTGATGTACTCAATGCCTTGACTCGCCAAAATATTGAGCTTCCTTCCGGAACCATTGAAGGAGCTACTACCGAATTGACCGTTAGAACGCTGGGACGTTTAACCACCGTGAACGAGTTTAATAACCTGATTGTCAAAGAAGAATCTGACCGCGTCGTGAAATTCATGGATGTAGGTCGTGCAGAACTGGCCCCCGAAAACGAACGTACATTGATGCGCCGCGATGGAGTTCCCATGGTAGGTGTAGCGGTAGTACCTCAGCCGGGGGCAAACCAAATTGCCATTGTGGATGAGGTGTACAAACGTTTTGAGCAAATCAAAAAAGAATTACCACAGGATATAGTTCCGGCCATTGGCTTCGATTATACGCGCTCGGTACGGCGTTCGATTGTGGAAGTGGAAGAAACAATCATTACGGCCTTCATTCTGGTAGCTCTCATCATTTTCATTTTCCTCCGTGACTGGCGAAGCACTCTTATCCCCCTTACCGCCATTCCGGTATCGTTGGTGGGTACTTTTTTCTTAATGTACATAATGGGATTCTCCATTAACGTGTTGACACTCTTGGGAATCGTTCTTTCCATCGGTCTGGTGGTCGATGATGCCATCGTGGTTTTGGAAAATATTTATACCAAAATCGAGGAAGGAATGGCCCCCTGGGAGGCAGCCATTGAGGGTTCCAAAGAAATTTATTTTGCGATTATATCCACCACGGTTACGTTGGCAGCTGTGTTCTTGCCCATTATTTTCTTACAGGGAGTAACGGGCCGTTTATTTCGCGAGTTTGGGATTGTGGTCGCCGGTTCGGTGATTATTTCGGCCTTTGTGTCGTTAACGCTGACCCCGATGCTCAGCTCCAAATTACTCAAAACTCGCCACAAACAGCCGTGGCTTTACCGAGTTACGGAGCCTTTCTTCAAGTGGCTTAACAATGCCTACGAATCCTCTTTGACAGGTTTTATGCAGGTAAGATGGTTAGCGTGGGTATTGATGGCAGGATTTATTGGGGTTATCTACTTACTCTTCAAATACGACGCCATCCCCTCCGAATTGGCTCCCATGGAAGACCGCAGGGGATTTCGGGTTTCGCTCACCATGCAGGAAGGCGCTACTTTTGATTTTACCGACCGTTATCTACAGGGCTTTGCCAAAGTGGTGGAAGATGAAGTAAAAGTAAATGAACGCGCTGCACTCATTACCATTACAGCCCCCGGATTTTCGACCAATGCCACCAATACGGGCTTTGTGCGGGTGGTGTTAAGCGAGCCTGAAATGCGCCAGCGCTCTCAAATGGAGATTGCGGAAGTGATTCAGGGCAAAATCAAGAAAATATCCGGTGCCAAATCGTTTGTCCTTCAAGACCCTACAATTCAAACGGGGCAACGGGGAGCAAGCAACTTCCCAGTTTCGTACGTAATACAAGCAACGAGTTATGAAAAACTTCGCGCGGTGATTCCTGAGTTGATGAAACGTGTCAATGAAAGCCCGATGTTTCAGGGAACAGACATTAATCTCAAGTTTACAAAGCCCGAAATCAGACTTGAAATTGACCGTGATAAGGCTCAAAATTTAGGAGTTTCGATTCAGGATATTGCCCAAACCTTACAGTTGGGTCTTTCCGGACGGCGTTTTGGTTATTTCCTCATGAACGGAAAACAGTATCAGGTCATTGGCCAAATTGACCGTCCCGACCGTAACGATTTAATGGATTTAAAGTCTCTTTTTGTAAAAAGTAACCGAGGCGAATTGATTCAGTTAGACAATTTTGTAAAACTAACTGAGCAAAGTTCCCCGCCTCAGTTGTTCCGATTTAATCGTGCTTCGGCGGCTACTGTTACCGCAGGTTTAACCAAAGGAGTGACTTTGGGAAAAGCCTTGGAAGAAATGGACAGAATTGCAAAAGGAGTCTTAGATGAAACCTACACTACTGCCTTAGACGGACAATCGCGAGAATTCAAAGATAGTTCGTCCAGTTTGCTTTTCGCTTTTGCGTTGGCGTTGGTGCTGATTTATTTGATTCTGGCTGCTCAGTTTGAGAGTTTCATCGACCCCATTATTATTCTCCTTACGGTGCCGTTGGCGGTTTGCGGTGCTCTGTTATCCCTGTGGGATTTTAGCCAAACGCTCAACGTCTTCAGTCAAATCGGAATCATTACCTTAGTCGGGTTGGTAACCAAAAACGGGATTTTGATTGTCGAATTTGCCAACCAACGAAAGGAAACCGGCCTCACTGCATTGCAAGCCGTTACAGAAGCGGCGGCAGCCCGTTTCCGTCCCATTGTGATGACCAGTTTGTGTGCTATTTTGGGGATTTTGCCCATTGCTCTGGCCTTAGGTGCAGGTTCCGAAAGCCGCGTTTCCATGGGAATTTCGGTGGTAGGAGGATTGTTGTTTTCTACGATTTTGACACTTTATATCATACCCGCCATCTATTCTTACTTATCGCGCAATCGTAAGTTGAATCCGGACGAAATTGCTCAGAAAAAGTTGTTGGCGGCAGAACAAGCTTAGCCGTGCTGTTATTCCATACCCCTTTCTCGCAAGCCCCTGTTGAACAAAACCTTCGGTAGCTCTATTTCTTCAAAAGGCTTAATTTTAAGGCCAATTTAAACTTTATCATGACAAAAAAAGAATTCTGATGAGCTGCATGAGAACAAGCTTATCAATCGTGCGGGCCGAGAAGTGCCCGGCTTTCAGGAATTAATCCACCGTTTTGAGCGCAGTATTTCCATACTGGGCCGTAGTCCAAGCACTTTCAAGAACTATTCTCAGCATATTGTGGCCATCGCGTTGCATTATGGCAAAATTCCCACCGAGCTCGACCAAGAGCAGGTTCATGAGTACCTTTACATGCTTCAAAAGCGAAGTATAACTCCCTCACAAACGTATTTCAAACATACTGTCTATGGCCTTCGCTTTCTGTTAAAAACCGAAGGTTTACCTTATAGTTATCTCCATTTACCTGCGATACAAAAGGCGAATAAACTGCCGGTGGTGTTGAGTAAACAGGAAGTTTGGGCGATGCTCAAAGTCGGACCGATTTCTATGATTCATGCAACTGATGACGTATAAAAATCTTTATATTTTTCCCGCACGGGCGGCCCCGTTTCGATGTACACACGAGAAAACCCGATGAATCAACTTATTACAAATG
>Ga0247843_1002859_pt1 | contig 29977 bp, 17 predicted proteins | sample LaCruzMarch2017__FD_192420 | JGI IMG/M metagenome (GOLD analysis project Ga0247843, IMG submission 192420) | Freshwater microbial communities from meromictic Lake La Cruz, Castile-La Mancha, Spain - LaCruzMarch2017_8m | ecosystem: Environmental > Aquatic > Freshwater > Lake | place: Spain... | reverse complement strand
AACTTTGGACGGAAGGCAATTATACGTAATTTATCCTTGGGGAGAAGGGGGATACCCCTTCTTTCTCAAAAATATTACTTCTCTTGCCCTCTTTAAAAGTTGCATTTACTCCTTGAATCTAAGATTTTTATACGACTTCAGTTGCATAAATCATAGAAATCGGTCCGACCCTGTAAGGGAGGACTTTTATATATTTTCCTGCGGAAAAGGGTTAACCTCACCCAACCCTCTCCTTGTAGGAGAGGGCTTAATTAGCTGTCAGTTGCAGCCACACAGGGCAATGGTCAGAGTGGATTGCAGCCAGTAATTGCCGACAGGTCACTACCTGATCTTGGAGGGCGTCGCTGATGGATAGGTAATCAATGCGCCAGCCTTTGTTGTTTCCCCGTGCTCCTGCCCGATAGCTCCACCAACTGTATTCTACGAGGTCGGGATTAGCATGGCGAAAAGCATCAGTAAAGCCACTCGCAAACCATTTGCTCATCCAATCACGCTCTTCGGGAAGGAAACCGGTTGTGTTTTTATTTCGTACAGGGTCGTGAATGTCAATTTCTTGGTGGGCAATGTTGTAATCACCCACAATAATGAGTTGTTGCTCGGTTAGTTTCAGGGCGTGAATCCAGTCATAAAAGTCATCCAAAAACTTCATTTTAACTCCCTGTCTTTCATCGCCGCTGGTTCCCGAAGGAAAATAAGCATTTACGACGGTGATTTTTCCGAAATCAGCGCGAATGACCCGGCCTTCATAATCGTATAAATCAATGCCGCATCCAATGACGCAACGGTCGGTAGGGAGTTTGGAAAAAATAGCCACGCCGCTATATCCCTTCTTTTGGGCAGCATTCCAACCCACTAAATGATAGCCTAATGCCTCAAATTCCGATAGATTGACTTGGTCGGGAGTGGCTTTTACTTCCTGAAAACAAAGGATGTCATACGGTTTATCGGTGAGCCATTCAATCAAGCCATTACGCATGGCAGCTCGGATTCCGTTGACGTTATAAGTGAGAATCTGCATTTACGATTTGTTTGTATCTTAGTAAAAGCCTTGAAAAATGCTGCAAATATAAAGAGCGCGTCTCGACCGAAACGCGCTCTTGGAATAATCTTTACATTGTTTTTCTAAGCTACTGCGGCTTTGTTTGCTGATTTTTCACTGAAAAACAGTAGGAATAGCACCAATACACCCGCAGCGATACCTGCGGGTACCATCCACACGCTAAGCCAATCGGTGATTTTATCGGCGTTGGTGTTGGCAGCAACTACCTTGCCGCCCAACCACGAACCAATGCCCATGCCAAGGCCGTACGTAGCTAACGTAATGAGCCCCTGCGCCTGCGATTTGATGCGTTCGCCGGCTTTGGTATCGGTGTAAATTTGCCCTGTCACAAAGAAAAAGTCAAAACAAACGCCGTGGAGTAAGATAGCCGCGTAGAGCATCCATTCGCTGGTAGCTGCATCGCCGTAGCCGAAGCACAGGAAACGGACAATCCAGGAAATAAGTCCTACGGCCAACATCCATTTTACGCCTAAACGGCTGAAAGCCAAAGGAATCAATAGCATGAATCCCACTTCTGATACTTGGCCGAGCGACATTTTGTTTTCCACAAACTCCATTCCGGATGCTCTCAAGGACGGGTTGGCAAAAGCATAATAGAAAGAAAGCGGAATACAGATGGCAACCGAAGCAATAAAGAAAATGACAAATGAACGGTCTTTAAAGAGGGTAAAGGCATCAGCACCAATGATTTGTCCAATATTGACCGGTCCCGTGGCGCGGGGAGGTGTGCTGGGTAATGTAAAAGCAAGCAAGCCCATCGCGGCCGAAGTGAACATGGCGATTTGAAAAATGGCTACTTTGTCTCCTAAGTCCAAGAGTCCGATAAGGTTAGTAACCGCAATCCAAGCGATGGTTCCCATGACACGGATGGTTGGAAAGTCCTTCTCAGGAGAGGCGATGTGTCGCATTGAAATCGACGTTGTCAAAGCGATACAGGGAGCAAAACAAAGGCAATAGGCTAGGATGAACCAAAAGAAATTGGAAGCATCATTGATTTGAGAAAGTACAAATAGGAGCGCAGTACCTATTAAATTTAAGACTCCCAATACTTTTTGGGCCGAAAAATAACGGTCAGCAACGGCTCCGATGAAGGGTGAAATAATCATCGCAATGGAAAAAGCCGTATAGGCGTTTCCGATTTGGTCGCCAGTGGCGTTGAGTTGTTTGCCAAGATAAACGCTCATTTGACCGTACCACGACCCCCAGGTAAAAAACTGAAGGAACATCATCAGCATTAATTGTATCCGAACGGAAGACTTCATAAGTTAGATTTTAGGGTTTAATTTTGAAATGACGAAAATGAAGGTTTTTACTTGAAAATTCAAATCCTTACTAAATTTGGCGCTATGAATCCTTCTACGGGTAAGTTGCTTATTGGTGTTGGTTTCCTCGTTGTTTTGGCAGGAGTCATTATTTATTTTTTCTCAGACAAATTCCACTGGTTGGGAAACCTGCCGGGAGATATACGTATTAAGCGTGAGAGCTTCCGTTTTTACTTTCCTATTGTAACCTGCCTTGTTCTGACTCTATTTCTTAATTTGGTGATTTGGCTGATAAGAAAGCTTTTTTGAAGAATAGATTAGTTACAACCGTTAATTATCGCAGTAAATGTAGTCCCTTTGAAAGCTTCAAAACCTTTTTCAAATAAAATGGAATTTCCTGCTTTAAAAGTTACGTTGGCAGCAGGCGCTACCAAGTTATTGCCCCTTAATTGACCGGAGGCCTGAACTGTAAGTGATGAAACAGTAGGAAGGTTGACATTAGCACTGCTTGGGCAAGGTACATTTTCCACAAATTTCGACATCGCTCGTACGTAAGCCGCTTGGGTGTAAATGCCTATTTCAGAAATTGTCCACGAATTCTGAGGATAGCTCGCATTCCAGTCTTTGTAGCTTTTTTGGGCAGGGTTGTTTTGAGGTGGAGAAAGCGTACCCCCGTAGCTTGGGTCAGGAGCGTAGGTAGGATTGGCCCCGCCTGGTACAAAACCAGGAGGTGGGCCTTTGGGAGAAGTAAGGGCATTGTCATATACTGTACCGTCGCCAAACCAACTGTGGTATATTTCATTGATGGAAGAATCGGCTTTGCTATCGTATAGATTGGTCAAATAAACTTTCCCAATCGGATTGACGCCGTGAAAGTAATGCACAAAGCCACGAGACGCATTTTCATAAAGTGTAGTGTTGGCATTATTCAGCCCGTACTTGACCATGGAATAGTACATGGAGCTTTTATGACCTTTGGTAGTGTTGGAGCCCCACGTATAATCGGCAGTTTTTAAGTAAGCCCGGTAAGCGTCCGTATTTCCCGTGAAACTGGGTAAATTCTCAGAGGTAGACTGCATGGAACCAGTGTAGGCATTTTTAATCGCAGTGGCAACACCAACTGTAGCTCCCGAGGTAAAAGCGTAATACAATAACGCGTCTTGGTAGGCCGATTCAAACGGATACGAAAAAGCCCACAGGATGAGGTGTGAATTAATGTAATTGGCATCAAAAGCTGTTTTGTAAGCCGTGTTATTGGTCAAAGCAAACAAATAGGCGGCTGCCGAAAGTTTTAGTGCCGTTTGATAATCGTACGCGGCTCGTTCTGGATTGGCACTTTGGAAACCTGCATTGGAATAGCCTGAGTTTGGATTAGCTATAGCCCAATTCCAAGCAGTAACGGCTGCGTTTTGAAGGGTAGCGGCGTAGGAAGTCAGGGAGGAAATATTTCCAAAGATAATGGCAGCGTGAGCAAATACCGAGGCGGCCGTGAGGGTGGAAGAAGTGGAGGCTTCGCCGTAGCGCCTTGGGGCTAAGTCATTGCTTGGGGGAGACGTTGCCGAAAAATCAGTAACACTTACTTTACTCAAAACGGAGCCGTTGGCGTTTTGCATTTTCAAAAGCCAATCCAATTCCCATTTTATTTCATCCAAAATATCGGGTACGCCGTTACCTGATTCCGGAATGCCAAAATTATCTGTCCAAATGGCCGGTTTTTCCTGATAAGCATACAGCAAATCGTGAAGGGGTTCATACGCAAAATTGGTGTATTTGTTATAATCGCCTGCGTCGTGCCACCCGCCTGAAAGGTTTTTGGCGAGGGCAGCGTTGCCCACATTAGAGACGAGACGGCAATCAAGGTCTTGGTTGGTGTGGGTATGACAGGCTGTGATGTCATTCCATTTAGTACCGCCAAAATAAACGGCTTTAGCAATGCCGCAGCGCTGATAGAAAAAAGCCCTAACGGCGTGTTTCAGTACATTTTTATACACATCCTGCCTGATTTCGAAGGCAAACGAACGCTTGTTTTGGGATGCATCATAAATGTAATAGTCTCCGTTGGTGGTCAACGCGGAGAAATCAAACCACCAAATTTTATCGCCCGATTGGTCGTGGGTTGCACCTCCGTTCCAGACAGTAACAGTGCCCGAAAAAACGGATACATTGTCAGAAACCCGTCGAATTTCGAGCGTAGAAGAAGGAGTAAAGACGTTATTAACAGCATTATAACCCGTTATCGGATTACTGATAACGGCTATTTTTTGAGCATTGGTTTGATAACCAAACTGGTCTATTTTGAAATGAGTATCAACCACAGGTGCTCCGGTGTTTCCTCCAACAGTAATGGTGGAAGAGGCATTTAGACTGTTGCTGCAACCGAAACACTTGGCTGTGTAAGTGGTGGTAGAAGAGGGGGTTGTCGTAATTGAGTTGGCTTTTGCACCCGTTGACCAAATTGGAGTCACTCCCGACGGACAACCGCTTGCACTGATAAGCTGACTTTGCCCGGCGGTGATGGTTGCATTGGAAGGCGTGAGCGTTGGTGCATTTAAAACGGCAGTGTTGAAAGTGGTTAAACTATAGTTTTTTACAAAATTCCAGATTTCGGTGGGGGTATCGTAGCCGCCGTTGGCCAACGTAGCCCAACCATGTCCCCACCCTTTGATGGCTGCTAAAATGACTTTTTTGTTGGCTGAACAAAAAGTTAAATTGTCCACATTGACATTGTAAGCGGTCGTCGTATAGTCTGAGGTTGTGCAATTAAGGTAACCATAACTGGATTCCGGCCATACCCAAGATGGATGCGAAGCGGGAGGGTAATTGGCAATGGGAAAATCTACGACATTATCGGCAGTGCCGTGTACATCCAAAACGGGTATTTTTACTGAATTTGCATTGCCAAAATAGGCATTCAAATAATTATCTTCGCCCCATACACTTCCTGCCACGGGGGCGATAGCGGCGATTTTGTTGTTGAGCGCAATACTCAGATAAAAGCACATAAATCCGCCTCCCGAATGCCCCGTTGCATAAACTCGGTTGCGATTAATGGCGTAATTGTTGGCAAAATACTCAATCAAATCGGAGGTGAATTGTACATCATCGGCCGCATTGGTTTCTCCCGAAGGAGCAAATCCGGGTTGATTATCAGCATATTTGTTCCATTGTTGGGTTCCCCAAATGGTAGTTGAATTGGGATAAACGACGATGAAATTTTGGGTGTTGGCCAAAGCGTCAAAACCTGAATAGCCTTGAATGTCGGTGCCTGTGCCTCCGTCTCCGTGATAAACAATAAGCAAGGGTAAGTTGCAATTCGGGGTAGTAGCGGGTAAATGAAATACAAAACTCCTGCTGATTCCGCCCGAAATGAGTGTGTTCGAACCATTGGTTTGGGAAAAAGTGCCGTAACTGATAATGGTAAAAAGGATGCAGTAAATCAGTCTCATCGTTGCCGCAGTTTGAATCGTTAGGTAAATCTACGACTTTCCCGGTTGAGCGTGGAAGGATTTTATTAAGCGGTTTTGGAATCTAAAGTCAGTGTCGGTTTGTAAAGTTAAACGTGTAAATCCTTTAGCTTTTGTATTTTTGCCCCATGAAGCAACTTATACAGAACCTTAAAAACGGTCAAACCATTTTGGAAGAAGTGCCGGCACCTCAAGTGAAACGTGGAGCCGTATTGATTCAAACCCGACGGAGTTTAGTATCGCTTGGTACTGAGCGGATGCTGGTTGAATTTGGAAAAGCTAATCTCATCGAAAAAGCCCGTCAACAGCCAGAAAGGGTAAAAATGGTGTTGGACAAAATCAAGTCCGATGGTTTAATGTCGACGTTGGAGGCCGTTTTTAATAAGTTGGGACAGCCGCTTCCGCTGGGTTACTGCAATGTAGGTCAGGTGCTTGCGGTAGGTGAAGGCGTAACGGACATTTCCGTTGGCTACCGGGTTGTCTCCAATGGCCCACACGCCGAAGTGGTATGTGTTCCTCGAAATCTGGTTTCTAAAATTTCGGATAAAGTCTCGGATGAAGAAGCGGCGTTTACTGTCATTGGCTCAATTGGCTTGCAGGGGGTACGATTGCTGAATCCTACACTGGGCGAAACCATCGTGGTGATTGGATTGGGGTTGATTGGCTTGCTGACGGCAGAATTGCTTCGACTCAATGGTTGCCGCGTGATTGGGGTAGATTTGGACGAACAAAAACTGAAAATAGCAGCCCAAAAAGGAATCATCACCTGCAATCCCAGTCAAGGCGATAACCCGGTAAAATTTGTAGAAAGCCTCACCAACGGCGTGGGCGCTGATGGTGTCATTATCACTGCTTCTGCCAAATCGGACGAAATTATTTCGCAGGCCGCCCTGATGTCACGGAAACGCGGTCGTATTATACTTGTGGGGGTGATTGGCCTGAATTTAAGTCGGGCCGAATTTTACGAAAAAGAACTTTCGTTTCAGGTTTCCTGCTCGTATGGTCCGGGTCGTTACGATGATGATTACGAACAAAAGGGGGCCGATTATCCCCTGCCATTTGTGCGTTGGACGGAAAACCGAAACTTTCAAACGATTCTTCAATTGATAGAATCCGGTTTGCTCGATGTAAAGCCGTTGATTACGGAAGTGGTACCCTTGGAAGAGTACCAAACGATTTACAGTGACATGGGCAAAGGAAGTTCTATTGCGTCTTTGTTAGCCTATCCTGAAAAACCTTCGACACAATCGACCGTTCGCTATCAATCAGTTTCTTTTGCCGGACAAAAAGGAGTAATCGGCATTATTGGGGCAGGAAATTTTACCAAAATGACTTTGCTCCCTGCCTTAAAAGGCAGTGCAATGCAAAGCGGAGCAAATCAAATTCAAATAAATTTAAAATACATCGCCAGTGCCAATGGCTTGTCGGGAACAGCTTTGGCGCAAAAACATGGTATTGCTTTCAGTACTACGGATTATAACGAAATCCTGAAAGATGAAGAGGTAGATTTGGTGATGATTACCACCCGCCACAATCAGCACGCCCGATTGACAATAGAAGCCCTGAAGGCAGGAAAACACGTTTTTGTGGAAAAACCTTTGGCCATTTTTGAGGAAGAATTTGAAGAACTATTAAAAAAATCGACTCTGTCAAATAAAAGTATTACCGTCGGTTTCAATCGCCGTTTTTCGCCTCATGCTCAAAAAATGAAGGCGCTTTTAGGAAATGCCCCCATGAATGTCATCGCAACGATGAACGCCGGTTTTATTCCTTCCAACTCGTGGGTGCACGACCGCGCCGTAGGTGGTGGGCGTATTTTGGGGGAAGCGTGTCATTTTATTGACTTGATTACGTACCTCACGGGAAGTCGCGTAACTTCAGTTTGCATGAATGCCATGGGCATTTCTCCCACCGAAACTACGGATAATGCCAGTATCCTGCTGCGTTACGAAAATGGCTCGACGGGCGTTATCAATTATTTTTCAAACGGTCATAAATCGTACTCCAAAGAGCGAGTGGAGGTTTATTCGCAGGAAAGAACGTTGATTCTGGATAACTTTCGAACCTTGGAAGGATATGGATTTAAAGGTTTTTCCAAACTCAAAACCGGTCAGGATAAAGGTCACAAAACGCAGTTTCAGGAGTTAATCAAACGAATCCAAACGGGTGGTGATCCGCTGATTCCATTCGACGAAATTGTTAACACAACGCAAGCTTCTTTTGCCGCTATTCGTAGCCTGAAAGAAGGTACCTGGATAAAATTAGGCTGAAAAAAGAAAGGGTTAAGCCGTTTTAACAGCCTAACCCTTTCTTTCATTATTTATTTGGATGCCTTACAAATTAAATCCGAATGAATATACATCATCAGGATAATCAAGGTAGAGACCTTCCATTTGTACTTTTGAGCCTTTTTTGCCCGCTAAAGCAGCTTTCAGTTCTTTCACCGAACGAACGGGTTTGTCATTCACTTTGGTGATGATAAAGCCTTCTTCTACACCTACACGGGCAAGTTTGCCAGCTTCCATTCCATTTACTTTCACACCGCCGGCAATGTTGGCACGTTGTAAACGTTGCGTTTCGCGTGGGTTTAAGTCGCCAAATTGTGCGCCAAGTGAACCGAGAGCTACATCGGCTTCTTCGGTTTTGATAATGTCTTTTCCACCTTCACGATTGCGGAGCATCACGGTATAATCTTTAACACTTCCATTGCGGTTGACGGTCAACGTTACATTTTCGCCCGGGCGTTTGCGAGCTACCAATTCGCGGAATTTTGGATCAGAGTCTACATCGATGCCGTCTACTTTGGTGATTACGTCACCTACTTTCAGACCTGCATCTTTTGCCGCGCTGCTGCTTTCGCCAAAGCCCTGTACGTAGATACCATTAGTAACTTTTACGTCGTACTGTTCTGCTTTTTTGCTGTCCAGTTCTTCGGGGATGATACCGATGTAACCGCGCTGAACACCACCAAATTTAATGATGTCGCTGGATACTTTCTTCACTAAGCTGGATGGTACGGCAAAGGCATAACCTGCGTAGCTTCCGGTAGGGCTGGCAATGGCGGTGTTGATTCCAATCAATTCTCCTTTAAGATTGACTAATGCCCCTCCTGAGTTACCGGGGTTGACCACGGCATCCGTTTGAATGAATGATTCCAAGGGAGTATCGCCTCCGCTGAATTGACGACCGTCATTGCGCTGCTGACCAAGAATGCCGATACCGCGTCCTTTGGCACTTACGATACCCGCAGTTACGGTCGAAGCTAAGTTGAAAGGATTACCAACTGCTACTACCCATTCGCCAACTTTAATGGCATCTGAACTTCCAAAAGCCAACGTCGGGAGATCTTTTGCCGGAATCTGAATGACTGCAATGTCAGTAGAGGGGTCGGTACCGATAACCTTTGCTTTAAAGGTGCGTTTGTTTGACAGCACCACTTCCAATTCTTCAGCACCTTCTACAACGTGATTGTTGGTGACGATATAACCGTCAGGACTTACAATCACTCCTGAGCCCGAAGATTCCTGTTTTTGAGGGCCGCCACCGCGACGCATTCCGAAATCTTCACCGAAGAGGTCAAAAATATCCATGCCTCGCTGTTGAGACTGACGTGTAGCGGAAGCCTTAATGTGTACTACTGCCGGAGTGGAAATTTCTGCGGCATAGGTAAAATCGGCAATTGCGGCATTACCGGGCAAACCACCAGAGGTGAAACGAGCCATAGAAGGCGTTTCAGCTTCTTTAAAAATGACATCCCTGGTGTCGTCAAGACCGCCGAGGAACTTCACACCTCCTACGGTAACCACGCTCGAAATGAGCCCAACCAGTGCCAACGATTTCCAATTCTGATTCATGACTTTATAGTTTGGTTTTGGTTTTTGAAATTAAATAGTAAAAAAATTATGCCAGGTTAATAGCTGAAAAATGTACTGTGATAACGCGAATTTTAAAGTAAACATTACCCCAATTTATAACATTTAACAATAATTAACAAGTAAATATTCGGGGACAAATATACCCATAAAAGAATGATGCAAGCCGCGTATAACTGTCAAAATGTCACGTGCTTTCGCCATTTTGCAGTACTTTGAGAAAAGAGGCTGACGATTTTTCTGTTATATTTGCGGGGTTATTATACAAACGATACTATGGCGCGAATCATTGCGATTGATTATGGAGCAAAGCGGACGGGGATTGCAGTGACGGATCCGTTGCAAATCATTGCAACGGCATTGGAAACGGTTCGTTCGCATGAGTTGATTGATTTTTTGAAGCGTTATGTGATTGCAGAAACCGTAGAATCGTTCGTAGTGGGAATGCCCCGTACGTTGGAGAATACCGCTACCAACAATACGCCGTTGGTAAAAGGTTTTATCAAACAGTTGAAAAAAACCTTTCCTGAATTGCCTGTCTATGAGCACGATGAGCGTTTTACGAGCAGCATGGCACTCCAAACGATGATTGCGATGGGTTCAAAAAAAAGCGACCGTCGCGACAAATCCAATATTGACAAGATGAGCGCCACGATTATTTTACAATCTTTTTTAGAAATAAAACGGTAATCTGAAAAAGAAGAATTGAAAAACGATATGATATTCCCAATAGTAGCTTACGGCGACCCGGTTTTGAGAAAAGTAGCTCGCCCTATCGGAAAAAATGAAATTAATCTGCCTGACTTGGTAGAAAACATGTACCAAACCATGTACGATTCTTCGGGAATCGGTTTGGCCGCCCCACAGATCGGGCAGAGTATTCGGTTGTTTGTGGTGGATGGAACTCTCCTTAATGAAGATGAGGAAGAAAAAGACAAAGACCCGAGTCTGGAAGGCTTTAAAAAGGTATTTATTAATCCTCAGATTTTAAAAGAAGAAGGCGACGAATGGGCTTTTGAAGAAGGTTGTTTGAGTATTCCTGGGATTCGGGCAGATGTGTATCGTCCCGAAAAAGTCAAAATTAAGTACCGCGATTTGGAATGGAATGAGCACGTTGAAGAATACGATAACATGGCTGCTCGCATCATTCAGCATGAATATGACCATTTAGAGGGTAAACTTTTCACCGATTATTTACCGATGCTGAAAAAACAAATGCTCAAAAAACGCTTGGCTGATATCACCAGAGGTAATGTAAAAGTGGATTATAAAATGAGATTCCCCAAATAGTAACAAGTATAGAGTATTAGGTATTGAGTACATAGATTTACTGCTCGTTACTCAATACTTATTACTTATTACTCAATACTTTAATACGAATGCAAGACCTCCGCAAAAAAGCTAAAAATGTTCTTTTTATTGATATTGAAACGGTGTCCAGTACAGCGTCTTTCGACCAACTGGACGAGCGGATGCAGGAACAATGGACACGAAAAGCATCCAATATTCGGAATGAGGAACATGTATCTCCTTTTGATTTATTTTATCGTCGGGCGGCTATTTATTCCGAATTCGGTAAAATTATTTGTATTGGAGTGGGGGCTTTGTACTGGAATAGTACCGATGACCAACCGCGCTTCAAAGTAAAGTCCATCGCGGGAGATGATGAAAAGGCTATTTTGGTGGAATTTAAAGAGCTGGTAGAAAAATATCCCCAAACTCAATTGATACTTTGCGCTCACAACGGCAAGGAGTTTGACTTTCCCTACATCTGTCGACGAATGCTGGTCAACGGCATTACCTTGCCTGAATCGCTTCTACTGTCAGGTAAAAAACCGTGGGAAATCCTTCATCAGGATACGCTGGATATGTGGCGATTTGGAGATTATAAAAGCTTTGCTCAACTGGATTTATTGGCGGCTTTGTTTGGGATTCCAAGCAGCAAGTCAGACATCAGCGGGGAGGATGTAACACGGGTCTATTATGCTGAAAAAGACCTGACTCGCATCCGTCGTTACTGCAAAGAAGACGTGGTCGTATTGGCGCAATTGTGGCTTCGTCTTAATCAATTTGATACCGTAAAGCCCGAACTGATTGTGCGGGCGGAATAATAACTCCTTAAATCACGGTTGAATCAAAATTACTTCGTAAAGGATAGAATTTGGTCTTTTTCCCTCATTGCGACGGATGAAAATCCTCTGCAAAACATTAAAACCCTGCAAAATGTGATTTTTGTGATGAAAGACGGAATAGTGGTAAAACAGTAGTTGTTAATTTTTTTGCGTATATTCCAAAACCGCTGACGTTGTTTGTTAGTTGTAACTCTATATCAATTAATCATCCATTGAAAAAAGTCATCGTTATCGGGGCGGGCTTTGCGGGGCTTTCTGCTGCTACAAGTCTGGCCAATCAAGGTTTTGAAGTAACCCTATTAGAAAAAAATGCCGTCCCCGGTGGCCGGGCGCGGGTATTTAAAGCGGAGGGTTTTACATTTGACATGGGACCCAGTTGGTATTGGATGCCCGATGTGTTTGAAAACTATTTTGGAAAATTTGGGAAAAAGCCGTCGGATTACTATCAACTGGTAAGGCTTGACCCTTCTTACGCAGTGATTTTTGAGGAGGGTAATTCGATTTTTATTCCTGCCAATATTGAAAAATTAAAAATACTTTTTGAAAGCATTGAAAGCGGAAGCGGAGAACGTTTGGAGGCATTTTTGAAACAGGCGGCTTACAAATACGACGCGGGAATGAACAAGTTTGTGTGGAAGCCCAGTCGAAGTATTCTGGAATTTGTAAGTCTCAAATTGTTCTATGATTTAGCACGGATGGACGTGTTACAGACCTTTGCCGAACACATTCGCAAGTATTTCACCGATCCAAAATTGCTTCAATTGATGGAGTTCCCGATTTTGTTTTTGGGAGCTACTCCGCAGAATACCCCGGCTATGTACAGTCTGATGAACTATGCAGAGATAGCGATGGGGACGTGGTATCCGATGGGAGGCATGTACGAAATTGTGAAAGGAATGGTGGCGCTGGCGGAAGAAAAAGGAGTGAAAATTCTGCTCAATCAGAACGTAACTAAAATCGAAGTCACCAACGGAAGTGCTAAGCGGGTAGTGACCGATAGGGGTATTTTTGAGGCGGATGTAGTGGTGGCTGGGGCAGATTATCACCACGTAGACACGAAATTGTTGGGAGAGTATCAACACTATTCAGACGAATATTGGGATAAACGTACCATGGCACCGTCGTCATTGCTGTATTATTTGGGCGTCAGTAAACGTATTCCTAAATTACTGCATCACAATCTGTTTTTTGATGAAGATTTTGCACAGCATGCCTATGAAATCTATACGGAACCTCAATGGCCGAGTAAGCCGCTGTTTTATGTATCGGCTCCTTCTAAAACTGACCCAACCGTAGCGCCTGAAGGCTGTGAAAATTTATTTATCCTGATTCCGGTAGCTCCTGATTTGAAAGACGATACTGACGAAATTCGTGAGCAGTATTTTAACGTAATTATGGATAGATTGGAAGCGTATGTGGGAGAAACCATTCGGCCGCATATTGTCTATAAAAGAACCTACGCACACCGAGACTTCCAATCTGATTACAATGCTTTTAAGGGAAATGCGTATGGTTTGGCGAATACCTTATTACAAACGGCATTTTTGAAACCTAAACTTAAAAACAAAAAGCTGTCTAATTTGTTTTATACAGGACAGCTCACTGTTCCTGGGCCGGGAGTACCACCTTCGTTGATTTCGGGATTGGTGGTGGCAGATGAAGTAGCAAGGGAGTTTAAAGGGTAAGGTTTTATGGTTTATACTATATGATGCAATTATTCAACCAAACGGCGTTAGAATGCAGCAAGCTCATTACAGAGCGGTACAGTACGTCGTTTACGCTCGGTATCAGAACTTTAGATGCTAAATTTCATTTTCCGATTTATGGTATCTATGGCTTTGTACGCTATGCCGACGAAATCGTAGATACTTTCCACGATTTTGACAAAAAGTTTTTGTTGGATAAATTTCGTCATGATACGTATGAAGCTATTTCCCAAAAAATCAGCCTTAACCCGGTGCTGCACGCGTTTCAGTTGGTAGTGAATCAATACCAAATTGAGCGAGAACTGATTGACGCTTTTTTGCACAGTATGGAAATGGATTTGACTCCGCAGGACTATACTGAAAATCTGTACGAGGAATACATCTACGGCTCGGCAGAAGTAGTAGGGCTGATGTGTTTGCGGGTGTTTTGCGAAGGCGATTCGGCTATGTTTGACCATTTGAAAGAAGGAGCCCGACGATTGGGTTCTGCTTTTCAGAAGGTTAATTTCCTGCGCGATTTAAAGAGTGATTTTATGGAACGGGGCCGGGTTTATTTTCCCGAAGTAGATTTTAAGCTCTTTTCCAAAGAAGCCAAATGCCATATTGAGGCCGATATTCAGGCTGATTTTGACGCCGCCAATACCGCCATCCAACAACTTCCCCGCACTGCTCGCATGGGCGTTCACTTGGCGTATGTCTATTATCTGACGTTGTTCAATAAAATCAAAGATACGCCTGCGGCTCGTATCCAAGAAGAACGCATCAGAGTCCCGGATTTTCAAAAAATGACTTTGTTGGCAAAAACATATTTACAGTTTAAATGGTCGAGTGTTTAATCGTTTTTTTGAAGCCTCATTACAAATAAAGCCCCGCAAGTTGCGGGGCTTTATTTGTAATGAGGTATTTTAAAGAAAAATTAATACCCAGGATTTTGAGTTAGAGTAGGCTTACCATCTTTTTGACTGTTCAAAATCTCATCTTGTGGTAGCGGGAAGTATAAGTTTTTAGAAGCAAATACTTTTCCTGCCATATAGCCACGCTTATTGAATTTACGTCCTGAAGGCTCTGTGCCTTGTGCGGCTTCTTCGGCTGCGTATTTGTTAAGCAATTTTTCAGCAATTCCCCAACGAACTAAGTCAAAAAAACGATGTCCTTCCATGGCAAATTCTAAACGGCTTTCCATCCGGACGGCGTTGCGGGCATAGTCAGCACCTTTGCTTGCAAACGTACCAGTAGGATAAGGCTCTACTTTGTTGTTGACAGTAGCATCTTGTACCGAACCTGTTTTGGCACGTGTCCGAATTTGGTTTACCAGTGTCTCTGCCGCTCCTAAGTTACCTAACTCTACCTCACATTCGGCCAACCATAAAATCACAGAAGATAACTTCAATAAGCGATAGTTATTGTTTACGTTACGCTTGCTGGTAGAGTGAGTAGTGCTGCTTTCCTCCGAAAGATAGTACATCCATTTTTTGCCAGTGAAAGGACCAGCGTACGCTTGGTCACGAATCCAAGTAGAGCCAGGCATTGGCCCCCAATCCAAGAAATTTACACCACGGCGGCCTACTGTCCAGTCTAAGCGAGGGTCAACAGGAATAGATTTGTCAAGAGTGAAAGCAGTAGAAGCTACAATACCTTGGTCATTGGGCAAATCTACCTGATTATAGGTATCAGCAGTGCCATCAGCAGCTGATCCAATCAATGGTAATCCTTTGTCATCAGTTTTGAAGGCATTCACCAAGTTGTGCGAAGGTTGATAAAATCCGCAGCAACCTCTTCCTGGCGCAGTAGCCGAATAAGGCCAGTTCAAGTTATCGCCCGCGTTTCCGTTGTTCCCAGTAGTTCCGTCATTCACAGAAAACTGCACTTCAAAAATAGACTCACTGTTATTGTTTCCAGTAGTTCTGTAGTTGTCGTGGTAATTAGCAGTTAATTTCTTGCCTGAGTTTTTCAAAACATCTTCTAATAAGGTTTTGGCAGCAGCCCATTTCTTTTGGAAAACGTAAGCTTTGGCCAAGTAGGTTTTAGCAGCCCATTGGGTAGCACGACCTTTTTGAGCTTGGGTAGTGGGGAGATTTTTAGCAGCAAAATCAAAATCAGCTTCGATTTTAGGCCAAATATCCTCTGTATTAGGGATTTTGGTAGAGTTAGGGTCAGAAGCAACGTAAATTTTTTCGTCAATAAACGGTACTTTGTTCCACATTTTCTTGGCCTCAAAGTGGTAGTGAGCTCTCAAAAAACGTGCCTCTGCAATCACCTGTGTTTTTTCTGCATCGGTCATGTCTTTTACATCAGCACTACTCACAATCTGAATTACTTCATTACAACGTGCTACGCCGTCGTATGAATGCCACCATTTTCCTAAGAAGTAAGTATTATCTGAAAGCCAGTTGTATTGCTCAATAAAAGACTGCTCGGGCTGGTCACCCGCGTCAGTTCCTTTTACGGCATCGTCGCTGCTGATTCCACCAAATACGTAGTTTGAAATAGTTGACTGGCGGCCTGTATTACCCGCGCCTACACCGTCTAAAAGTGAGTACGCACCAATCAAAAGTGCATTTACACCATTTTTGTTGCTTAATTGTGCCAATGAAGCACGGCCTTGTGGTTTGAGGTCAAAGAAGCTTTCTGAACAAGAGAAACTCAAGCCGACCAGAACCATTAATGAGATTATTTTTTTCATTGTTAATTCAAGATTAATGTGATTGTCAACTAAGATTTTTAGAAACCGAAACGTAAACCGAAGATGTAAGACTTAGCCACTGGATAAGCGCCTTCGTCAACACCCATGTGAATGTCTTGGTTGTCATTACCAGATCTTCTCAAGTTGATGTCTGGGTCAAGTCCTGTATATTTGGTGAGTGTGAGGAGATTTTGCCCTTGTACATATACTTGAGCAGAGCTCATTCCTACTTTTTTCAAAAGTGAGCTTGGTAAAGTATAAGTCAACTGGATATTTTTAAGGCGTAAATAAGATCCATCTTCCAGAAAGTAAGAAGAAACCTGCTGGCTGGTTGCATCTCCTGAATTCAGACGAGGCAATTTGGCATCGTCTCCCGATTTTTTCCAAGAATTATATAGCATATCTTTTGATCTATTGCCTTGGAATACGTTAAAATCGGTCCAATATCTCACGTAATTGAAGATTTGGTTTCCTTGTACACCTTGCCCAAATAGCGTCAAATCCCAGTTTTTATAGCCAAGATTGACGTTGATACCGTAGGTAAAATCAGGGTGTGGATTGCCGATAATGGTTCGGTCAGCAGCCGTAATTACGCCATCGCCGTTTACGTCTCTAAACTTGAATGTACCTGCTCTGGTATAGCTTCCGAATTTGGGTGCGGCGGCAGCTTCTGCGTCGTCTTTGATAATACCATCTACAAAGTAGCCGTAGTAGCTGGCAATTGGTAAGCCTGCTTTGGTGGCAGACATAGCAGGAATACGAGTCGTAAAGCCAAATACGGTAGCGTTGGGGTCATCATTTAATTTTTTCACTTCGTTTTTATAGTGACCAAAATTGATGCCTGCCTGATAACGAAAATCTCCTTTTTTATCTCTGAAATTTAAGCCAATGTCAAAACCTCGGTTTTGTACTTCTCCAATGTTAGTAAAAGGGATACTACCAGAACCTGCCGTTCTTGGAATTGCGATTTGGGTAAGCATATCAGAAGTAAGGCGGTTGTACCAGTCAACAACCAATTCAACTTTGCTATTGAATAACGAAGCATCAAAACCAATGTTGGTAGAGGTATTGGTTTCCCATTTACCATTGGCATTACCAAACTGAACTAGGTCAAAACCACCTGCGATAGATGAACCTGTACCGTTGATGTCATAAGCATTGTTGGAAGGGTCAGGTGCGTAGAGTGTGTAAGCATTGTAAACGTTAGGAATCAACTGATTTCCTGTTTTGCCCCAGCCTACACGTACTTTTAAATCATCAATAAATTTAAGGTCTTTCATAAACGAAAGCTCTGTCATACGCATACCCACCGAGAACGCAGGGAATACACCGTAGCGATTGGCTGCTGAGAAACGAGACGAACCGTCGCGGCGGAGAGTGAAGTCAGCAAGTATGAATTCTTTGTAAGAGTAGTTTACTTTACCAAATTGCGAGAAAAGTGAACTTAAAGTGGCACCGCCACCTGCATTGCTCAAACCTGCTGCCGAACCAGCATCCAAATAACGATAATCTAAGTCGTCGAATGCAAAGCTACTACGACTTGCTTGAAAACCAACAGCGTATGTTTTTACGGCTTCTGTTCCGACCAATACATTCAAATTATGAACCCCAATGGTTTTGCTATAATTCAAGGTGTTAAACCACGTCAATGAGCGGTCAAACTGATTGATTACGTTCAAACTATTGGCATTTCGCGCCTCTGCGGCTTCAATATCGCGGTGAAAGTACTCTGAGCGGTTAAACTGATTATATTCAAGACCTAAGCTAGTTCTTGCTTTCAAACCTGGCAAAATGTTTACTTCGGCAAAGACGTTACCAAATACGTGAGAACCTTTGGTGATATTGTCTTTTTCACGATACAAACGAGCCAATGGGTTTGGTGCATTCCCAAGATTACTACCTCTACTACCCGCAAAACCATTGAAGGGAGAAGTATTGGTACCTCCTAAAGCTTCTGGTCCTCCTGTAATGTCAAAAACTGGGATGATAGGGTGTACGCGAATCGCAAACATGATAGGGTTAGATTCGTCGTTGTTTGTGATACCTTGTCTTTCATCGTAAGAGAAAGTAAAGTTTTCTCCAATGGTTAATTTGCCTTTGGTAAACTCGGTGTTGGCACGGAGCGAGTACCGGTCGTATTGTGTATATCTCAAGATACCATCTTGCTTAAAGTAATTGGCTGAGATAGCATATTTGCCAGATTTCGTACCACCTGTAGCACCAATTTGGAAGTTAGCGATAGGGGCTGGGTCAAAAATAGCATCTTGCCAATCAGTTCCTTCTTTGTTAGCCTTAGTAATGTTAAAAGCAGTTCTACCGAGATTGGGGTCGGCAATATCGTTGGTATAAGTGTAGTTGGAAGGTAAAGCTCCAAAGACATTGGGATAGATGTAGTCTGCAACAGTTTGCTCACCGTTAGGCCCAAATTTATATTGAGCGGAGGGAGAGGCTGCCGAAGGGTTTTTACCCGCACCTAAATCAGCTTCATAAAGATACTGGCCAAGTTCTTTGGTGTTAAGCAAACTTAGCATTTTGCCGGGTCTTTGAGTGCCGCTGTAAAAATCAAAAGTAATGCTTGGTTCGCCCGTTTTGCCTTTTTTAGTAGTGATGATTACTACCCCATTGGCAGCACGTGCACCGTAGATAGAAGCCGCAGAAGCATCTTTCAATACCTGCATGGATTCAATATCATTGGGGTTGATCTGGTTCAAAGTGCCCTGTGTAGGAACACCGTCAATGACATACAGCGGGCTGTTATTGTTGATTGAACCAAATCCACGAATACGAACCATCGTACCACCACCCGGCGAGTTGTCGTTTCCTACTACTACCCCGGAGGCACGACCTTGTAACATCTGAGTTACACTGGCCGCAGGCAATGCCGTCAAATCTTTGGCATTTACGACCGTCACCGCGCCGGTAATGTCTTTTTTACGTTGTGACGCATAACCCGTTACAACTACTTCCGAGAGCGATTTAACATCAACGCTCAGGGCAACATTAATAGTGGTGCGGTTTCCTACTTCAATTTCCTGAGTAGTGTAACCAATGTAAGACACGACCAATGTACTGCCCGATGAAGGGGCATTGAGGCTGAACTTACCATCACCGTCGGTAGTAACCCCAATATTGGTCCCTTTTAATAATACACTTACCCCGGGAAGTGGGGTATTTTCGGTGGCGTCCGTCACGCGACCTGTCAGGCGTCCCTGCGCCCATGTTGTCAGTACTGCAAGCCACAATAGCGCAGCTAAGTAAAGGTGTTTTTTCATTGAGTGTTAGATAAATAAGTGAATGAAAGGAATGGAAAGGTAATTTGCAAAGGTAAAGGTAAAACAAGGAACGACAATATTTTTACTTAGTATATTATAAAAAAGTTAAGAAATGAGAAAAGCCTGTTCATCTTAAAGTTTTCGGCATACATCGCTAAAATTTCCTCATTCAACCTAAAAGAAGGTTTTGAATGCATTTCAAACCTTTGCATACTGTTTTCGGACTCATCTTTACATAAAAAGCCGCAACAATATTGCTGCGGCTTTTTATGTAAATTGTCAGATTAATTTATTTGCCGCTTCTTTCCTTGAAAATCTATGATTTCTATGGTCTTTTCTGACCCTGTTAAAGCCATTTTACGAGACGACTGAGAAAAAAATGACGCTCCGTAGTAGAGTTCTTTTCGGTACGTTTTACCGTCTTTGGTTTGAACGAGGGCGTAGGCGTCATTGGGCTGCAATAAAATCCATTTTAAAGGGGCGGAGGCTTGGCCGAATACTTTCAGCGGTCCTCGGTTTTGGGTAGCTATCAAGATTCGGCGGCCGGCAGTATTGGTGAGTTGAGCTAACCCTTTGGCATTGGCGGGTACATAAAAACCCGTTACTGCTTGAGTGAGGGGAGCAAAGTTCCCTTTTCCGTCTCCCTTCAAAAGCAGACCATTGGAAGCATCGTAACGTCCTGAACTGGTTTCATTTCCAAAATCATTGGCTACCAGAATCACATCCAGATTGCCGTCTTTGTCAAAATCCTCTACGACCATCCCGTTGATAGGGGAGAACTGAGCGAGGGTAGGTAGCGGTTTGGTTTTGAAAGTGCCGTTTCCTGTGTTTTCAATGTAGACCGAGGTGCAATAGTTAATATCTACCTGAATGGCTTTCTTGCGTTCCGCTTCCGTCAATAGATTATCGTATGTAGCATTGGCAAAATCTCCGTAGGTTTGAAAACGTGCCCGCATTTGAATGAACTGTTTTATTAAATCTTCACGCCCGTGAAAAGGCACGCGAATGGGCTTGTTTTCGGTGTTTGTAAAATAAATGAACGGAATGGCGTCATACATACCATCTTGGTTAAAATCTCCCGCCACCATACTGATGGGATGAGTATCAGACGCTTTGGTGAGGGCATTTAATCCCAAGTTGCCCGCGATGTAATCAATATCCCCGTCGTGGTCAAAATCGGCTCCCACTAAACTGTTCCAAAATCCTTTTTTACTGTCAAGTTCGGAGTGCTGAATGTCGAATTTGCCCTTTTGATTTTTCAGTAATGTCAGAGGCATCCATTCGCCTGCAATGAGCAAATCCATCCAACCGTCGTTGTCATAATCAGTCCACAGGGCGTCGCAGGCAAGTCCTAAATTTTGAAGACTGGGAGCAATTTGGGCTGTAACGTCGGTAAATTTAGGAGTGAGGAGTGAGGAGTGATGACTTCTGACTTCTGACTTCTGACTTCTGACTTCTGGCTCCTGACTCCTGAATGAATCGTTTCTCAAAATAAAACTGCTCACAGCTTTAGGGTATTGGTCGGGTTCAACACGACCTGCAATAAACAAATCTAAATCGCCGTCGCGGTCATAATCGGCAGCGCGGACGCACGATTTGCTGGTGAGAATGGGAGGCAAAGCAGTAGTACTAAGCGTAAAGTTTCCTTTACCGTCGTTGATATACAAACGGTCTTGAAATCCCGGGTCGTTGGCCCGCAATTCATTGCCGCCGCTTGCAATGTACAGATCATTGTCACCGTCGCCATCGGCGTCAAACAGGAGCGTTCCCATGTCTTCCGACGTCTTCTCTGGTCCTTCGATGCCCGGCAAGAGGTCACTTAAAGTAAATGTTCCCGAAGGGTTTTGCAAAAAGAAACGTCCTTTGTGTTGACGTGAGCCACTCACAAAAAAATCATCCAATCCGTCGCCATTTATATCCCCGGCTGCAATAGATGGCGGGTATTGCGAAAGCTTATGAGGAAGCAGTTTTTGAACGTTAAAATCAATGTATTCGGGTTCTTCGTGCGTCCAATGGATGTTGAGCGAGTCGTTTAAGTCATTAAAAAAGTAGTCTGATTTGGGCAATACAGGGATGAAAGCTTGGTTGGCATTGGCCTCTGCTACGTGAATAACTTGGTCGGCTTTGAGGTTTTTCAGCGTTTGCTGTTTGCCGTTAGGCCATACCACTACTGCTGAATCAAGCTGAGTAGTTTCTCCCAATCCAAAATGGGCGATGGGTTCCACCGTAGAAAGATAGCCGCGATAAGGTGAGTGTTCGTAAACCTGCGTTAGCCCTTTGCCGTAATACAACTCCATTCTTGCTCCAAATCCCTGCGGGTTTTTAGTGCCGCCTTTAAATGAAACCCGTAAATAGTGTGCTTTTTCGGAGTTGGATTCTATTAGGTTGTTACGATATACAAAAGCCGAATCGTTGATATTATTGGTAATCATATCCAAATCCCCATCGCGGTCGAGGTCGGCATACGCAGCACCGTTGGAGAAGGAAGGTTCATTGAGTCCCCACTTTTCGGAAACATCTCCAAAGGTTAAATCTCCATTGTTCTTAAAAGCAAAATTGGAAATTTTGACCACGGGAATTTCGCCGATTAAAAAATCTTTGGAGGCAACGGAACTGCTTTGGGCGCGGAATTGGGCAAAGTCGCGATCGGTGACGTCGCGGGGAAAACCATTGGTTACGATGAGGTCACGGTAACCATCGTGGTCAAAGTCAGCGAGCATAGGCGTCCAACTCCAGTCGGTTTGTGCGACGTTGGCTAATAAACTGATTTCTGCAAAGGCTGGGTCATTAGAGTTGGGCTTATTGCCCATATTAAGTTGTAAAGTATTTCGGACGTACTGGTGCGTAAAGCCAAAAAGGTCGTTGTTGAGGTAGGTTTGGTAGCTGTTGGGACCCATCAGTCGTTTTTTGCGTATATTATCCTTGGGCAGCATATCCACGGCTACGATGTCCATGAGTCCGTCGTTGTTGATGTCGGCTACGTCGTTGCCCATCGCCGAGTTGCTCGTATGTTTGAAATAATCGGCGGCTTTGTCCGTAAAAGTTCCGTCCTGATTATTGATATACAGTAAGTCGTCCGACAAATAATCGTTGGTCACATAGATATCTTTAAAACCGTCCTGATTGAAATCACAAATGTTCAGCCCCAAGCCATAGCCTTCGATTTGGATGCCGGCTTGTTTGGACACGTTGGTATAAACGGGATGGCTGAGGCTGTCGGTCCAGTCGCAGCGGTAGAGGCGATCAGTAGTAGGAGAGGAGCCGTCGCGGCGTTTGTCGTGGTATTGATTGGGATTATTCTCAATGGTGTTGGTCAATACGTATAAATCTAAATCACCGTCGTTGTCATAATCAAAAAAAGCGGCGTTCATCGAATGTCCCCGGTCGGCAATGCCGTACTCTTCGGCCATTTCTTTGAAGGCCGGTATTCCGTCTTTGTCATTTCCCTGATTGACATACAGCAAATTAGCACGCTGGGCTTCCGAGCCTTTGGTGGTGGCAGTTAGATAAATATCCATGCGCCCATCGGCATTGATGTCTACTAAACTAACGCCCGAACACCAGCGGGTTAAGTTGGAGATACCCGCTTTTGTGCTGATATTCTCAAAGTGCATCTCACCGCGATTGAGATAAAGACGGCTATCGGCCTGATTGCCCGAAAACACTACATCGGGCAAACTATCACCGTTCATATCTGCGATACCTACGCCGCCGCCATTATAGACGTATTCAAAATCAAGGATATTGAGTGTATCATTTTCTGTGATTCGGTTGGAGAAATCAATTCCTGTTTCACTCACCTCAAGTTTTGAAAACAAAGGTTTGTCTTGGCAGGAAGTAAAAAAGAAAAGGATAAAGGATAAATGGAAAATGATAAATAGGTTTTTTTTCATCCTGATTGATAGATTACAGTCTTTTCGTAAGTTTTGTGGTTTTGGAAATAAACGCCTAATTTAGCTTTCAAATTTATGATATTCCCCTCAAATAATGACTGCTACGCTTTTAAAACCCCGTATAAAAATTGTCAAGCAGGGAAAGCAATACACCTACGATGACTTGGTGCGCCTCACTCCGCCCGACAATGGTAACTACGAACTACGCGACGGAAAAATTATTTTTATGCCTTCACCACTTGTACCTCATCAAATAGCAAGTGGCAATCTTCATATTGAATTAGGTGCTTTTGCTAAAAAGGACAAATTAGGTAGAATATTGGCTGCCCCGATGGATGTACGTTTTACAGAAACTGACATTGTACAGCCTGATTTGATGTTTATTGCCAACGATCGCCTCGGTATTATTCAAAAGATTGTGGAAGGCGCGCCAGATTTGGTCATAGAAATCAAATCGGAAAGCAATACGCCAAAGGAACTTGGCTATAAGAAATTTTTGTACGAAACAGGCGGCGTAAGGGAATACTGGTTGGTGGACGTGGAGGCTAAAACGGTAAAGCAGTATCTGCTGTTAAACGAAGAATTTCATCTGCAACACCAACTTTCCTCTTCTGATACGCTTCATTCGGCGGTCATGGAGGGTTTTGAACTGCTGACAGCAACTATTTTTGAGTGAAATATACCTCAGTAAGACAAACAAAAGCGGCAAGCCTTTCGACTTGCCGCTTTTGTTAAAATAAATAAGAATTGATAGGTGACTAATAGCCTGGATTCTGCTTAATTCCCTGATTACCGTCAGAAGTTTTACTTTGATTAATCACATATTCCGGAATGGGAAGATACTCATCTTTGCCTTTGGTAAAACGAGCCCCCGCCAAGTGGGTTCTAATTTTACCTTCTTTGGCAAAAAAAGCATTTTTAACCTGATCGGCAATACCCCAACGAACCAAGTCGTAGAAACGGTGTCCTTCCATACCTAACTCCAGATAACGTTCAAAGCGAACAGCCGTACGTGCTGCAGCCTTGTCAGTCCACTTAGCAGTGTAGGGATTAACGGTGTAGTCGGCAGCGGGTTTGCCGCCATCCATCACATACGCACTGCCTTTGGCACGATTGCGAACCATGTTGACATATTCCTGCGCTTTATCTAAGCTTCCTACTTCTACCTCACATTCGGCAGCCATAAGCAATACATCCGCGAAGCGAATGATCAACTGATTTTTACCTAACTGCCCTTGTCCCCAGCCACCTGATACGAAGTATTTATCTAATTCGCCTTTGGTTTGAATGTTTTTAATAGGCATATACGGACCTCCATTGGCTAAGTTACGAATCCAAGAACCTTTAGCAACGCCCCAATCCAGAAAAGGAATACCCACACGTCCCACTGTCCAGTCCAAGCGCGGATCAAAACGTCCTTTATCTGGAAAAGCGGTAGGGGAATTTTCGTGGTTTTTTACGTCGATGTCGTTGTATGTAGCAATTAAAGGCAATCCAGCAGCGTCTGTTTTAAAGGCATTCACCAATGACTGCGCCGGCTGGTAAAATCCGCAGCATCCCGTGGGGCCGTCATTGTGAGGATTGGTAAGTTCGGCATCTTTGTTGCTGTTGGCTCCGCCTGTACCGTCACCTGTGGTATATTGAATTCCGAAAACTGCTTCCTGCTCGTTTTCAAAGTCACCTTGGAAGACTTGGTTGAAATTTTTCAGCAACCCGTATTTTTGGCCTTTACTGTTTTTTCCGTTGGCAATAATTTGGTCAAACAAGGTTTTGGCTTCGGCATATTTTCCCTGATACAAATAGGCTTTGGCCAGAAAAGCCCCCGCCGCCCACTTGTTTACCCGTCCGATTTGGACTTGAGTTTCAGGCAGGTTATCAAAAGCAAACTTAAACTCGGCTTCAATCTGAGGATAAATATTTTTATCGTTAGTTAATGCTTTAAAATCAGCAGTGGTGATCGCTTTTTCATCTACCCAAGGCACGTTGTTGAAGTTGCGTTTTGCCTCAAAATGATGATAGGCGCGAATAAACTTCGTTTCGGCCTCAATGCGCTTTTTATCTGTGTCCGAAATGTCCTTTGCCTGAGCCAAGAGATTCAGCGTATTATTTGCCATGCCGATTCCATCGTAGCAGGCACGCCATTTATCATTGATGGAGCTATTGCTGGGTAATACCTCAAAACGTTCAATTGGGTTAAGTTGTCCCTGGTCAGAGGCTTCGGTGCCTTTATAGGCATCGTCGGAGCGAACTCCGCCCCATACCCAATTCATGGCGCTGGTGTACCAACCCGCTACGTTGCTGCCAGTCAGGGTTCGATAGGTTGAAATTAAAGCCCCGTTTACGCCTGCTGAGTTAGAAAGCGAAGTTTCGGCAATGGCTCCAAGGGGCGGCCTTTCCAGAAAGGATTCTTTGCAAGAATAAAGTACCAAAGAGGCTACACTTGCAGTAGTGAATATAATTTTTAGTGTATTTTTCATTGTTTGAAATTTTTAGTTGACTGGTGATTAAAAACCAAAATTAAAACCGAAAATAAATACTGAAGGCGCAGGTGTACGGAACTGATCTACGCCCATTGACAACTCGCCGCCCAGAATACTGATGTCAGGGTCAGGACCACTGTATTTGGTGATTGTGAACAGGTTTTGGCCCTGTACATAGACACGAGCGCGGCGAACTCCAATTTTTTTGGTGGCAACACTTGGAATATTATAGCCCAACTGCAACTGACGAAGGCGGAGATAGGAGCCGGGCTCTACGTAATAATCAGTAGAAAGTTGACCTGAAACCGCATCGTTGGCGTTGATAATCGGCAATTTACCTCCTGTATTTTGAGGTGACCAAGAATCAGTTAATACACGGCTGCTTACACCGCCCACAAATCCTCTCAAATCAGTAAACCACTTAGTATAGTTGTAAATTTTGTTTCCGTAGTTCCAGTAAAGGAAGGCATTGAAATCGAAATTTTTGTATTTCAACACAATGTCGGATCCCATTTGGAATTTAGGAATTGGACTGCCGATGTAGGTACGGTCAGAGTTGTTGATGATACCGTCGCCGTTTACGTCGCGCAATTTCCACACGCCCACTTTGTTGTAAGTACCAAACTTAGGATGTCCGTCCACTTCTGATTGGGTTTGGAAAAGACCATCAATTTTAAATCCGTAGAAAGTAGAAAGTGCCTGGCCTGCCTCGGTGCGTTGTACGCCTCCCAAACGACCTGCTCCTACTTCAAAAAAGGCACTTCCTTCGGCATCCAATTTTTTAGCAACGTTATTAAAACTTGTGAAGGTGAGTGCCACATCATATTCTAAATCACGACTCACGCGGCCACGGGTGGAGATAGATCCGTCAATGCCTTTGTTGACCATTGTTCCAACGTTGATTTGGGGTTGGCCTACGTTCATTTCAAGACCGTTTCGCTGGCGACCTACCAGCAAGTCTTTGGTTGTATTGTTGAAGTATTCAATGTTAAAATTTAATTTCCCTCCCCAAAGACTCCCGTCCAAGCCTACGTTAATCATTTCGGCGGTTTCCCAACGCGTGCCAGGGTTTCCTACCACAGAAGGCCGATAGCCAATCACGGGTGCAGTATTACTTCCGTTGATATCGTAAGCAGTACCGGTAAGGCTTGCTCCGAAGAAAGAGTAAGCATTGGTAGAACCTACGTTGCGTTGGCTACCCATTTGCCCCCATCCAGCCCGAAGTTTCAAATCACTGATGGCCGAGAAGTTTTTGATGAAAGGCTCTTCCGACATACGCCAAGCTAAACCAACTGCGGGGAAAATAGCTTTACGGTTTTCAGGGCCGAATACCGACGACGCATCCTGACGCAACGTAAAGCTCAACATGTATTTATCATTGTACTGATATTCCGCTTTTCCAAAAATGGAGTACAACGTACGCGGAGTAGAAGGAGCACCGCTATTTTGGGGTAGGTTTTTACCCGTATTTAATGAACGGAAAGCAGGATCGCTAAAGTCGTAGTCATTACGAGAAGCACTGATACTACGGAATTGTTCAAAAATAGACTCTGTGGCGGCAAAAAGCTTAATGTTGTGCTTATTGGCTAAAGTTGTATTGTATTGTACACTGTTGGTCCAAGTCCAAGAACCTCCGCGGAAGAAATATTCACTAAAAGCATTGTTTTTCTGTTTCTCCGCCCGTTCATACGTAATATAAGTGAAGTTGAACCCGTTGCCGATGCGTTGGTCAATCCCGAAAGAACTGGAAAAAGTAAGTCCTTTATATAAATCAATTTGGGCATAAATATTCCCTAAAAGATTGAAGCCATTATATCCATTGTCTTTACCTCTGACCATCCCCGCGATGGGATTGGTTCCGTTACCTGATTCTCCAATCCCGCTGCCGCTGAAGTTTCCGCGAACGTCATAAACAGGTTGATAAGGCATCATACGATAAGCCTGCGCCCAGGGTGAGCCTTCGCCTGAGAAATCCAAACCGCCGCCTAAATCAAACGGGTTGCCGTTTGAACCTTTCTGGTCAGTGAATGTAAGCTGGAAGTTTTCACCTATTCTCAACCATTTTACGGGATTAAACCGGGTATTGGCGCGGAAAGTATAACGGTTTAAGTCGGTGTATTGGAATATACCTTTTTGACCAAAATAGTTAAGTCCTAAGGCATAACTTCCTTTTTCGTTACCGCCCGTGGCAGTAATTTGGTGACTTTGCACGGGAGCCGTCTGCGTTACTTCGCGGTGCCAATCGGTTCCCGGGCTGGTATCATATACCTGATAGGGATCATACGAATCAGGGTTGAGGTCAGGGAATACGCGGTATTGGCTGATGTCAGGTCCTCTGTAACCTTGGGCGTTTACGTTCATTGACGTAAATAATTGCGCCGGAATAACGGGCGATGCGCCACTACCGAAAATAGCACTTCGGTTAGGAATGCCTGCTCCGCTAAATGAACGCCACAGAAAATCAGCGTATTGGGCCGTATTAAGCATTTTTGGGTAACTGCGCTCCGGGGTTTTTTGAATTCCATAATACCCGTCATAGGAAATCTCCGCTTTGGTTCCTCCCTGACGAGTCGTAACAACGATTACACCGTTGGCCGCGCGTGAACCGTAGATAGAGGCAGACACGGGGTCTTTCAATACTTGTACCGATTCCACATCCTGCGGGTTGAGGGCATTGGCGTTGTCAGTAGGTACACCATCAATCACATAGAGCGGGTCATTATTTCCAAAAGAAACAAAACCTCTGATTCTAATTTTAGAAGCCGCGCCCGGTGCACCCGTTCCACTAACGGTCACCCCAGCAGCCCGTCCCTGTAACATGGAACTCAAGTTAGCTGAAGGTTGGGCTACCATGGTTTTGGTATTTACCACCGACACCGAACCTACAATGTCCTTTTTCCTTTCAGAAGTGTAGCCCGTAACTACTACCTCGTTTAGCAGGTTTAAGTCCGGTATAATAACCACATCAATGGTACTCCGGCTTCCAACAGCTATTTCTTGCGCCACATACCCTACAAATGAAAATACCAGTGTGCCGTTATTAGGCACATTAATGGAGTAGGAACCGTTGTTGTCGGTAGAAACTCCGATGTTGCTACCTTTGACGAGTATCGTCACTCCAGGCATGGACGAACTCGTTTCGCCGTCGGTAACTTTTCCCGTTACTTTCCGGTCTTGGGCGTGTGCAGGATCAGGAGCAAGGAGTAACAGAAACGTCCAAGCTACTGCGCACATTAGCAGTGAATAAAACTTTGGTTTCATAATTAAAAAACTGATAGGTTAAAAAGTGAATAAAAAAACTAAAAAAAATACAAATTAAAAACTGCTTATATTAATACCGTTTGCTTTGGGTAAAAGCAAACGAATTAACTGCTTTAGTAAAATAAAATGGTGGAAACTCTTTTTCTCCTACCGCCCCTTATTGAGATATTGGCAGAAGACAAAAACTACTTAACCTAAGTGGGTGTGGTAAGAGTACTTTATTAGTAATATCTCACAGGTTAAAGTGAGCAATCAACTGTAAAATAAATTTTAAAACGGGTGTGGAAGTAACTTACTTTGGAAATACATCTATTTTTCAGGCACAAACGGTGTTGATTCAACACACGAATGCAAAGGTAGTAATAATGGTATTATACTCGTAAAAAATTTGCTATTTCTTCGTTTTTTGAAAATGGATACGGTTTTTAATTAATTGTCAAATAGACGGTTATATAGTTTTTGAGCCAAAAACTAAGGCTAAATGTTTTTCATCAGGAACACGATTTGAACTCAATTTGCTGACAACAATATATACGAGAAAGGAAACCAAAAAAGCGGGAAATACTTCATGAATTTCGCTCAGGGCTTCAACATTGAAACGTATACCAAATCGCCAAATCACATTAATAGCCATACCGTCAGCAAACAGGATGCTGCAAGAAAAAGATATTCAAAACGAAAGCGCATGGCAAAAAAAGGAAGTTTATGAGTTCAAAAATACACCTTTACTGTGAGATAGTTTTGCTCTCTTTTCAATTTAAAAGGTAGCAGGATTCAAGTTACAAATGCAACTTTTTGATGGTTAGTTAATTGATTAAAAATTTGATTTGGTGTTTGAAAATCATGTCTTTTTCTTGGCCTGTTATTAAGTTCATTCTCTACAAATTTGATG
>Ga0247843_1002858_pt1 | contig 29981 bp, 29 predicted proteins | sample LaCruzMarch2017__FD_192420 | JGI IMG/M metagenome (GOLD analysis project Ga0247843, IMG submission 192420) | Freshwater microbial communities from meromictic Lake La Cruz, Castile-La Mancha, Spain - LaCruzMarch2017_8m | ecosystem: Environmental > Aquatic > Freshwater > Lake | place: Spain... | reverse complement strand
GGCCGGATAATTCAATCGACACAGGGCCGTATAAACAAGGAATTGAGTGAAAGAAAAAAGAGGCCAGGATGGCCACGATATTAAGCGTTTATGATTTTCTTAGAGAGCTTAATGACGGATTTAGGCTTTATCTACTGTGACATTTGCACGGCCTGCATACACATATAAGTGGATTTCAACTCCTTTGGTTAAAAAACAAACTCCTAAAGGTATAATAGAATCCAAAGTTCTTATTCGGAAGGTTGCTGTCGGTGGAAAGACTTTTACTGTTGGCAATATTTCATATCTAAAGTTGCCTAAGTCGAATAATAAAAAAAATGAGTCCATGAAAGTTGTCGCGCAACAAATTAAAACGGCCATGGGTTTTTCTCAATGGCTGGAAAGAAAACAAGGTGAAGCCTTTGTCTACGAAACTGAATGGCAGGGACGATTTGTCAGAATTTATCTAAGAGATCATGGGGATAGTTATTCATATTCTGTAGCGATGATCAGAATGGTTTATGCTTCAAACTCTGCTCTGGAAGCTGAGCTTATTCAGCGTGGTTTAGCACAGGTACTCATAAAAAAACATAAATGGATTGATGAGATGATTACTTCGGTTAAATCTTTTGTAATCTCTGATGCTCATGCTGGCCTTGGCCTGCCTAATGGCGGATGTTTAGGTAATCCTCTAAATTGCGTCTCAAAAAACTCTGGAGCAGTAGAAGATACTGTTCAAGAAAATGCTGGTACAGCAACTGAAACGTTGCCTCCGGGTTCTTCTTCAAATCCTGGTTTGGGTAGTGGTTTAATTGACCAGGTCACAGGTAAGGTTGGTGGTGACACGGGTGAATTTGCAGACAGTCTTAAAGAAATGTCTGCTGAAATGAAAAAGGCAAACGATTCAATCAAAGACATTAATAAACTTGGAGATAAGGCCATAAAGGGATTGAAGGGTTTTAAAGCAGAATCAAAAGAATGGCGTAAGCTTATGAAAAAAACATCAGGTCAAGTGGATGAAGGTTTAGACATTGCTGACCGTGGAATGGATGCTGTTGAGTATCTAATGAACTGGCCTAATGCCGCTTTATTGGTTGGGTCAACCATCGCTACAGGGACACTTGCCTCAATTGCTGTAAGTACTGCGGCTGATGTGATCATCGGAGGCGGGACAATTATTTTAGATATCCTTAAAGAGGCCATTACTCATGAAAAAGAAGATGCTGCCGTTCTTGAAAGATTTAAGAAGGCCCGTGAAATTTGGGAAGAACGTAAAACAGCTGCTCGCCAGTTTGAATCAGTCATAGATAGTCTTGTGACGTTAAGAACCCTAGAAAAAGAATCTGGAAAAAGTCGTGAAGAACTTCTGACAGAGATGTTGGCCATAAAAGAAGTGAATTTAGATAAAATAGAAGCTTTAAAAAAAGAAAGACAGGATGCTTCTGGGCGTGGAGATTTAGAATGTGCTATGGATAAAGCTCGTGAACAAGTCAAATTTGAACAGTGGTCGAGGGAACTTACCATGGTTGCTTCTTTAGTGGAGACTTCCCCTGGGGATGCAGAACTCTGTGATCAAATTAGCTCTCAAGTTGATAAACTTATACAATCAGAAGCAGATCTAGAAGAAGCAAGATCATCAATCCTTGCCGGAAGATATATTTGGCAAGAACAATACAATGAAAAAAGAAATCAGGTTTTTGAAGGGTTTGAGCGTGCCAAGGCCAAAAGATCGGATGTGGCACAATCCCAGAAAGATCAGGCCATTTTAGAAGCTTCAAATGCGGAGGCAATACTTAAGCAAAATCGCTACAAATATATTGAAGACTGTATTCTTAACAAGGCCCAAGGAATTCAATCCGTTCCAATTATTGGACCACTTTTTACTTTTGAACTTAGATCCCAATGTGAAGATCGTTTTGAGAGAACTCTTGGTAATGCATCCAAAAAGATGATCGAAAATGCTGAAATTGCAAAAAAGAGACGAGTAGCATCTGCTGAAAAAGATGTACGTGACAAAGCTGAGACGGATATTCTTCTTTTATCAAATGCTAAATTGGCCGCAAGTGAAATTCGTTCGTACAATGATTGGTTTCAAGAAATTGAAGATGAACAAAAATGTCTTAATGCTCTTTCAATTTGTCCAGATGCTTCCATTTCGACGAGACTCAACCGCCTAATGTCTATTCAAGGTAATATTGCAAAACTTTGTATTCAACCTTGATAAATATTGGAAAATATAGAGTTAATGTTTTTGGGTTGTGAACCTTTTGCCCCTATAGGACTATTCTGCCCCTACTTTAGTATTTCCCGACATTTGAAATAATGAAAGCAATTCCTAACTTCATGAATAAGGACTATTATGAAGAATTTCTTTCATTTCGCAGTAGGTTTCGGCCTTTCTCTTTTATCGTTTAGTACTGAGGCCAGGCTTCTAAAGATCATTCATACCAATGATTTGCATTCTTACTTCACGGGTTATCTTGATGGAAGAGGTGGATATGCGCGAGTGAAAACAAAGATTAATGAATTAAAAAAAGAAGCGGGGATGCAGGGAATATCAGTGTTGCATCTTGATGGTGGAGATTTTGGAGAGGGTACCTCATTCTTTTTTTCTGAGGAAGGGGTAGCCTCAGTGAGAACCATAGGGATGCTTGGAACAGATGTGTCCGTTATTGGTAATCATGATCATATGATGGGTGGGAAAACATTGGGTCATCAAATCAGAACGGCCCACATAAAAACGAAATTTATTTCTTCAAATATTGTTCAAACTCCAGAGATGGAATTAGCAGATGTAGTAAAGCCATATGTTGATTTTACAAAGGGTGGCATTAAGATCCGGGTCATCGGTCTTTCTACTCCAGAAGCCCATTTTCAATATCCACTTAAGCCAGGTTTTATTCTTCCTGCAAATCCGGTAGGTGTTCTTCAATCTAATCTTGCTCGTAAAGAAGGTAAGGAGTTAGTGATTGCCTTAACTCACCTAGGAAAAAGTGCGGATGAAAAACTTGCCAAAGGCTCCAAAGAAATTGATGTAATTGTTGGGGGTCACTCTCATACAAGATTAGATAAAGTGGTTTATGTTAAAAATAAAAAAGGTAGACAGGTTCCTATTGTGCAAGCTGCTTCTCATGGTCTAGTCGTGGGAGAGTTATTAATTGATTTACAAGATGATGGAAAAATAAAAGTTGTAAAATATAAACTTCACGATATCAAAGATCCTATTGTTCAAGATCCAGGCATGAAGATGTTTGTTGAAAGAGCTTATGGCGATCGAAATGAGTATTTTGGTGGACGATGGAATGACATTATTGGATACAGCTCTATCCCACTCACAGGTTATGTAGATGGAAATGCCGTGCAGAAGTCAAGTTGCTGGGGGCGCCATATGGCAAAACTCACTCGCAAATCCTCTGATACACATATTGGAATTCATCTTGCATCATTTGAAGGGGTTTATAAAGAACCGGGTCCTGTCACGTTTGGTGATATGATTGATAATTTTCCACATATTAGAAATTACGGCGATAACGGATGGCAAATTTCTAAGATTAATATGAAAGGCCTCATTTTTAAAAATCTTATCCGTGCCTTTATTAATATAAAAGATGTGGCCGGAATAAATTTTGATGGTGTTACTTATAATTCGATTATTCTTCCCAAATTCATTCCGTTTATCGGAGGTAAAATCTGGGCCTTTAATATAAAAGTTAACGGTGCCAAAGTTAATTATGAGGCGTCATATTCTATGTCCTTTCCCACAGAAGTTGGACATGCATTGAGAACTTCCTTACCAGCAGTAACTCAAGCCATTTTTCCAAGCCTAGAGGATACCGGGATTTATTATTGGGATGTAATGGAAGATTATATCAAAAAGAATTCACCACTTAAGTGCCTTTAAAAATATAACGGCTTCCTACATCAGGGGCCGCCCTATTTTTTGATAACGGTTACATTTTTTCTTTCATATTTTTAGTCTTCTCAGAAACCTTTTTGATAACAGGGTCTAAATGATTTTTTACATTTTCTTTAGCCCCTGTGTATTTTTCTTGAATGAGGCCAGCAACCCTTATTAAGTTTGAGCGGGCGTGTTCAAGATCATCATCAGTGATTTTTCCCCATCTACTTGTTATTTTTCCTTTAAAATTTGTCCATTTGTTATCCATTTGTCCCTCATTCATAAGAACTCCTCATTTCCCCACAAGGTTTTTGTGGAAAAGTACTTTATTTATACAGCACAAAAGGTGCCGGCCTCTAGTGTGGGTATATTCAATATTCTGGGGCGAAATGGGAGAAGAAAGAGTGAGATTTGGCGCTGAGTTATTAGGTGCCTTGCAAGGAGAAGTAAGCCTGAAAAACCTAGACAGGCCATAAAGTATTAGGGGATGATGAGTCATCATTAATTTCATCTCTGTCCAGGGGAAGCAAGAGGCGGAAGCTGGCATGAGATTTAATGAAAATACACAACCCTAGCGAGAGGTCCTGCACATGAGGCTTAATAGACTCATCATTCAAGGTTTCAAATCCTTTAAAGACAAGACAGTCATTCATTTTGATCAAGGTATAACAGGGATTGTTGGTCCTAACGGCTGCGGAAAATCAAACATCGTAGATGCTCTTTTCTGGGTTATGGGGGAGCAGTCGGCTAAACATCTTCGTGGTACAAGCATGAAGGATTTAATTTTTGCTGGCTCTTCAAAATATACACCAGCTTCTTTTGCTGAAGTGACGTTGGTTTTGGATAATATCAATGGCAAACATATTCATATTAGCGGAGCAGTTGCAAAACCAACTGAGATCCAGTTAACCCGTAAGCTTTATAGAAATGGGGAAACAGAATACCGTATAAACAATGAACCGGCCCGTTTGAAAGATATTCATGAAGTTTTTATGGATACAGGTGCCGGGGCCAAGTCATACTCGATTATCGCTCAAGGTGAAATTAACAAACTTGTTCAGGCAAAACCTGAAGAGCGGCGAGTGATGATTGAAGAAGTTGCAGGAATTACGAAATTTAAACTTCGAAAACGTGAGTCTCTTAAAAAAATTGAACACACTCAATCTAATCTTCTTCGTCTTGAAGATCTTCAAAATGAGATTTACAAGAACCTTAAAAATCTTGAGAGACAGGCTGAAAAAGCAGAAAAAGCAAAAACTCTTCGGGAGCGCATCAAAAAGTATGAACTTATTGTTGAGTCTCATCGCCAACATGATTATCTTCAGGACTATGTTAACGCTAACTCAATGCTTGAATCTAGACAGATTGAGCATGAGAACTTAGGACTTCGTAAATCTCAGTTAGACATGCTTTTGGAAGATGAAAAAATTCAAAAGCTCGACATGGTGGAGAGAATTGATGTTGCACAGGATGATTATAATGAGCATTCAAGAGAGCTCGCTGCTTCAGAAGAAAGAGTTAAACATCTTAAAAAATCATTAATTGATAAAGAGAGACATATTGAGCGTGCCCAAAAAGAGAACGAAGAACTCAGTATCGACATTGAAAAACGTTCTGAAAGGCTTGAGACTCTTGAAGCTCAGCTGAATGAACTTGTAAGTAATAACTATGAGCAGATGGACTTCTCTTCATTAGAGGAAAAAGTTGATTTACTTAAAACTCAAATGTTTGATCTCGAAGAAGATCTTAACGAAAAACGTCGTGAGCTTTCAGGTTCAAAAGAAAAATTTCAATCAATTGATAACGAAGCTTTTAAAAACTCATCAAAATTTGAAGAGTATTCAAGGCTTCTTCAGGATCTAACGGCCGAAATTGAAAATCTTGAGAAAAGCACATCTAATTTTACTGATGACTTGATGAAAGATCGCTCTTTAGTCAAATCATCTCAGGCGAAAGTGGAAGAGCTTCAATCTAAACTTCCCATTGTTAAAGCAGAGGTGGAAGAACTTCAGATTGAACTTAAAACCCAGGATGGTCAATTCCGGGAGCTGTCTCGTGAAGTGATTCAACTTGAATCAAAACGAAACTCTCTCGTAGAAATAAATAACTCAGCGGAAGGTCGTCGCGCAGGTGCTGTTAAGCTTGTTCAGAAAATTGATGACGGTACGATTGAAGTACTTGGAAAATTGATTGAGTGTGATCCAGAATATGCTATTGCTGTTGAACAATTGATTGGCGAGTCATTGGATGTTGTTCTTTCAACTTCTGGTAAAGAAGTTTTTGGAAAATTGGTAAGTGATTTTTCTGCTACAGTCGATATCCTTTGGCCTCTTGAGGCATCAATTTCTAATGAGTCTGTGGGACGTCTTGAAACTCAAGGCTGCCTAAACATGAAAGCATTGTCTGATATCGTTCGTATCAATAATCAAGATTATGCAGAAAGATTAAATCGTATATTAAATGGCTTTTTTGTCGTTGAGAACCTCACGTCAGACCTGGCCTCTAGGATAAATCCTGACATTCAGTTTAAGGGTCTTGTTTCCAAGGATGGAAGTGTCCTCGTAAAAAAAGTAGGGAACTCAGTTCTTTACGGAGTGAGAAATGATTCGGCTTCTGAAGCTCAAGGGATTGTTCAGAGAAATAATCTTATTCAGGAAATGTCGACTCTTCTTGAAACAAGAGAAGAAGAGCTTGCTCGTCTTGAGACTTCCATTAAACAAACGGAAGAAGGGCTTTCTGAAAAACGCATTGAACTTGAGAACATGACAAAACAGTTTAACGAAGTTAACACCGTTTATGTGGCAACTAAAGCTGCTCTTGAATCAAAAGAAGCTAATCAAAGTTCAAATTCTTCAAGACTTCACATCCTTCAAAATCGAAAACAAGAAACTTCTACACTTCGTCTAGTTCTTCAAGAAGCGGATGAAAAGCTTCTTAAATTAAAAGATGATCTTGAAAGCCGTGTAAAAACTTTTTCTCTAGACGTAGCTGATTTAGAATCTCGCCATCAAGAACTTAAGGTAAGTTTTGAAAATGAGCGTGATGATATGATGGAACTTAAAGTTAAGGCCCAGAGTTATCAGCAGCATCTCACATCATTAAAATCTCAGGTTGAAGATGTGAATTCTCAAATTGATCGCTACCGCGAGAAACAAGAAGCAAACCTTCATTTACGAGAAACCTTTCAGACAGAAATAGAATCTGCTCAGACAGAAGCAGAGACAGTTGAAGCCTCTAATCAGCATTTAGCTGAAGTTCTTTCTGATAAAGAAATGTACCTTAATCTTCTTAAGGATCAGATTGCTCAAATCCTACTTTCCATGCAGGAAAAAGAGTCTGAGCTTAAAGACATCAATAATCGTATCAACAAGATTGAAAAAGAAAATGTTGAGTTGGAACTTAAGACTTCTCAAATTATTATTGAAGAAGAAATTCTTGTTAAAGACATTTTTGAAAGATACAGAGTTGATCTACGTTCAGTCTTAATGAAGCATCTTGAGATCACGAGTGATAAAACTCAAGATTTAAAAGATATTTCATCCGTTTTCACCATGGAATCTGAAGCAGGGCCCAGAGTGATTGAAGTGGAAGAATATATCTTTGAAAAACGTTTTCCCGGCCAAATCAAGGAAGGTAAAGAAAAATTCAAAGAGTATAAGTCTGATTTTAATCGTTTGGGTGAGATTAACTGGCAGGCCATAGAAGACTATGACCGTCAGAAACTTCGTTACGATTTCTTAAAAACTCAAGAAGAAGAGCTAAAAAAATCTCTGACTGATCTTCAGACAGCAATTACACATATCGATGAAAAGTCTAAAGAACGTTTTAAAGAAGCGTTTACTGAAGTAAATGAACGTTTCTCGAAAGTGTTTCCGATTATCTTCGGTGGTGGTGAAGCCAAGCTCGAAGTCACAGGTGACTTAGATTCCATTGAATGTGGTGTGGATATCATAGCCAAACCGCCTGGAAAAAAAATGCAATCGATCACCCTTATGTCGGGTGGTGAGAAGGCCATGACGGCAGTCTCTCTTATATTCTCTATCTTCTTAGTGAAGCCATCTCCGTTCTGTCTCCTAGATGAGGTTGATGCTCCACTTGATGATGCCAACGTAGGTCGTTTTAACGAGCTACTGCGAGAGATGAGTTCTGAGTCACAATTCATTTTGATTACGCATAATAAAAAAACCATGGAACTCAATGACACACTTTATGGTGTGACGATGCAAGAGCCCGGCGTTTCTAAAGCGGTCTCTGTACAGCTCCATTAGCGGTTTGTGGACAGGGGCAAGGTGACCTTAGTAAGAGGAAGCTTTCCCCTTTTTAAAAGGCTCTTTATGAAACTTTTTTTGTTCCTTTTTTTTATTCCATTGATCTGTTGGTCTAAGAGTTTTGTACCCTCATCATTCTCGGCCAACTTTGAAGAAAGTCTTATTTCGGTGGCCACAGGTAAAGAGAAAAAAAGTTTTGGTAAAATTGATTACAAATACCCTGGCCATATACGTTACGACATCATTTCTCCCGATCCCTCCATATTTGTGAGTAACCCGGTTAAAAGTTGGTACTATGTACCTCCTTTTATTGAGGGGGAAGAGGGGCAAGTAACGATTCAGAAATCCAATAAACTTCCACTGACAAAGTTTTTGGATTCGATTAAAAATGGCCTAGAAGGTTCAAGACTTTTTACTTTTAAATATCAAGGGAAAGAACTTGTTCTGATTTTTGTTAAAACCATCCAAAAAGAGATGACTCTCAGACAAGTGACTCTCATTGCATCGATTGAGGCAAAAAATGTTAAGTCTTTAAATGAGTTTGAGAAGATGGTGCTAACATATGCTGATGGAAGAAAAGTGAATTTGAAGTTCATTGGTCTTAAAGAGGATGTCACGTTCCCTGTGACACATTTTGAATTTGTTATTCCTCCAAAAACGAAAACAACTGCCAATTAAGCTGCGAAAGCTTTAAGTGCGATGATAAACGTTAAAACGTTGAGAATGAGAGTCAATTTATAAAAATCGAAATTCATGCGATGACTCCTTTTTATGGTTTAAGCTGCAAAAGATAATTCAATGTAGATATCAGTTGTATGGTCTTTAGAACTTGTTACTTCGTTATTACCTTGAGAAACACAATCGTCCATTTCTCCATGAATATCACAGTTAGCATAAAGAGATTTCTGAGAGCTGCTTGCCGTCCAGGTGCAATTATTGAAATTACAGTTTGAAAATGTACATTTCTTGAAATGGGAGAATTCAAAGTTGCAATTATCAAAGATGCAATCCTTAAACGTAACTCCTTGAAACTCTGTTGCATAAAAAGTGCAGTCAGAAAAAACCACATTTTCGTAACGGCTAAGTTGAATCTTGCAACCTGAAAGAATTTGAGTACTTACAACAATCATTGATAACACTTCGTTTTCTATAAGGAGGTAGCTTTCAGCGTTGTTTATTGTAGCTTTTTCAATAAGTTGAGCTTTCATAACGACCTCCTTTTTTGTTGTATTGATCAGTTCCATACTGCAATTGTAGACTAAATTGCACGATGCGTCAATCAATAAAATTGCTTAAAGGAACTAAATTGCAAACCGATAAGGAAATCAAGGGGGTGGACCATGATCCGCTTTAACAACGATTTTTTAGAGAACTTTTTAGCGGTTGTACGAAAGTACATGCAGCTTAGAGGTGGACTCACACAGAAAGATCTCTCTGAGATGATGAATGTGGGTATATCGACGATGAGTCGTTTCTTGAACCTGAAAACAAGTACCGTGGATGAGCAGTTGGTGGCCAACATCATCGCGACTTTAAATATCCCTCTACATGAGATCATTGATGGAATTGAAGAGGAGTCAACAGAGACGTTAAAACGTTTAGTGCAATTCTATAAAGATCAAAAATCGGCCGAGCAGCAGCAGCAGGCGGCCGGTGAAGAAGAACCTAGAGGTCCGGAAACTCGCACTAAGACGAATGCCACAATTCATATCGCCGGCAAAAAACAAAACATGCCTTTTGGAGAGAATCCAATAGGACAAACGAAGACTGATTTGAAAATTCGGGATAAACTCGAAACACTTTCTCCTCGTCAACGCGCTTATATGAATGACTTCTTAAGTCTCAGTGTTGACGACCGAGATCTTATTGTGGATCTAGGGGATGCTATTTTTAGATATTTTAGACAAAGGAATATTGAGTTTTGATTAAACTATTAACTTTTATCTTTTTTGTCTCTTCTGCATTTGCTGGACCTAAGTCTCTAGAGGTTTGGTATATATCCAATAAAAAGAGCAGCGGTCTTTTTCAGATTCTAAATCGACCCACGTTTATTTACAGACCTCTGACGGCTGAACTCCAATGCCAAGAGATGGGTGATTATTGTTTTGATCCTCAGTTTGGTTTATATAAAAAAGAGGATGTGTTCAGTGACACATCCGGAGAAGAGGTTGAAAAAAAAGCTGTCCCAGGGATCCCGTCTGGAAAGTCTTTTGATCGAGATCTGATTAATTGTGATCCTACAAATTATTTTGATATTTTTTGTGGGAAGGCCAAAAAAGAGAATCCTCAGAAAAAAGCAAAACTTGAGATTTGGGTGGATATCAGTTCTTCCATGCGAGAATTTGATCCCACAGATAAGTCAGGTAGCTGTTATCGAAAAAGCCTTATTCAGACATTGGATAAATCTTGTGAATTTAATTCTCAAATGACTGTGATGGGTTTTGATACATCTATTAAACAACTTGGTTCGCCTGATTCGTTATGCATGAATGTGGGACTCAATGATTATAAACGTCTCATTGACTGGATTGAAAGATCTGAAGCTGAGAAGTTAGTTGTAATCACGGATGTTTATGAACTACATAAAGATTTTGCAGTCTTCTTAGAAAAAAATCATGCCGTTCAGAAAGGAGACAAGGATCCGCTCTCGGCCGCGCAGATGATGGACCTTGTCAGCTATTTGTCCAATATGTGTAAGTAGAATAGGCTTGATTTTTGATTCTTTTAAAATCACAATCCAACCATGCAAGAACTACTAAAATGGTCTCAGCGCGAGTTTAAAGAATTGCCATGGCGTAAAAATCGCTCCCTCTATGGCACCCTCGTTTCAGAAATAATGCTTCAACAAACGACAGTCTCTACTGTTAAAAATCATTTTGAAAAATTTCTTGCAACTTTTCCAGATCTTGAATCTTTAGCAGAAGCAACAGAAGAAGAACTCCTCATAGCCTGGAAGGGTTTAGGTTATTATCGGCGTGCAAGAAACCTAAAAAAAATTGCAGAGATTCTCGTTTTTGAACATGCAGGAGTCTTTCCAAAAGACTTAGGTACTCTTCAGAAAATCCCGGGTATCGGGCCATATACCTCAAATGCATTACTTGGAATTGGAATGGATGAGCCTGCATTGGCCATTGATGCAAATCTCGAAAGAGTAATTGCGAGACTTTTTGGTTATAAATCGCAAAAAGGATTAAAACTTCAAAAAGAAATTTATCAGGCTTTTATCGATAAAAAGATTTTTCATAAAGTGAAGTCGTATCGTGCCTTGAATGAAGCTCTCATGGATCTAGGTCGTACTTACTGTCAGGCGAGAAAGGCCAGTTGTGAATTATGTCCTATGAAACAAGACTGCACTGGTTTCTCTTCTGGTAAACCCCTTGCTTTACCTTTTGATGCTGTAGAGAAAAAAACTTTAGTGGAACACGAGATCTATCTGTTGCGTGTTTTCATCCTGAAAAAAGATAAGATCCTCGTTTATAAAAAAACTGATGGTGAATGGTTGTCAGGACAATATGAAGTACCTACGTTTATTATGAAGAGTACTGACGAAAAATTAAAACAGTATCCCATGCTTAAAATAAAAAAAGTCGAAACTCCATTGACTTACAAAACAGGGATTACAAAATATAAGATATATAACTCAATTGCCTTAAGCGACGAAAAATTTCTTAAAAGAAATGGATTCAACAAAACACTCGAGTGGCGCTCCATAACTGCTGATGACGCCAATTTATCTACTGCGACTTCTAAGGGTCTAAAAAAAATATTAGATAAAATGATCAGATAAAGAACCGAGATCAGGAATAAGCCGGATTCTGTATTAAACTATCATTCCTCTAGGCCCACCGTTACCAATGGGCTCCAGCACCCTACCCGTGAGCTCCTCGAGCAGACTCAACGCTCACCTACATGGGCTTGCACCTCGTAGAGTTTACCTGGTTTCACTACGCACGTGGTTTCCCACGCCATACATACTTTCTGTTGCACTTGTCCTCGCCTCACGGCGGACGGGCATTACCCGCTACGATGCTCTATGGTGTCCGGACTTTCCTCCCGTCATTCTTGCGAATGGCCGGCGACAGTCCCCTGATCTCGGTAGGGTGGTTTTAACCTGAATGTCCAAAAGGTGTCACGTATCTTTTGGATGTTTATGAACCATAGGGAAGAAAGATACGGTCGCACTGTGGGCAGGTCTTTAATTTTTGCTGCATGTCGATCTCGGATTCATCCGTTCGGGATATCTTAAAACGACAAAAAAAACAGCTTCCGGCATCAATCCTTGTAAAAGGACCGATAGGAAGTTTTTTATCCATGGTCTTTTGCAGAAGTCTTCTGAAGTCTTCTGGGAGTTCCTCTTTTAAAGATTCTACCCTTTGGTTAAATTGTAGGATTTCTTTATTGAGTGGGACATTTTCTGCAAGAACTTCTTGTTCAATTTCAATATAGGTCTTTTCCAGTCCAGATAAAAAAGTATGAGAATCTTTTAAATCATTGATATTATTTTCAATGGAATCAATCAGAATTAATCCTTCGTTCTCTAAACGTTCGACTTCGTTTTTGTAAGATGTGATTTTTTCTCCATCACCACCAACTTCAGTAAGTCTTTCTTTTTGTTTCTCAGCATTTGCTAATTTTTTTTCAATATCAGAAAGTTTTTGCTGAAGTTGTATATGATTGTTTTTTAACTCAACTATAAGGAGATTTCGCTCACGACGTTTTTCATTTAGACTAAATAACCGATCCTCATGCTCCTTAATCTTCTTTAAGTGGTTGATTCTCATTTTAGATAATGAGTCGATTTCTTTTAATTTTAAAAACCATTCAATGTTCACTTAATTTTCTCTCGCAATTGCCGATAGTATATAACCATGAAATCCAAACTAACTTACCTCTTAAAACTAGAACTTTTCAAGGAACTGGATAACTTTAGAGAGGGACAGTTTTTTGCTGTCATCGATCAAAAAGTAAAAAATCATCTTCCTCAATGGATTCAATTTTCTCCTCATGTCTTTTGGATAAAAAATCCAGAAGATGAAAAGAATTTTGAGACTTATTCTACTGGCATTGAATTTCTCCTTAAGCAAGGGATAAAAAAAGATTCTCATCTCTATGCTTTTGGTGGTGGTGCGACTACGGATATCGCTGGATTTATTGCGGCCACGATCTTGGGTGGTATTAAATGGTCTGTTGCACCAACAACGTTGTCAGGCATGGTAGAGGGCTCAATTGGTGGTAAGGTACAAATTAATGTTTTGAATGGTAAAAATCTTGTAGGAACAGAACATTCCCCTGAACATGTCTATATATGTGGTGATTTTTTAACGACACTTTCTGAAAGAGAGCTTATCTGCGGGAAAGGTGAAATCCTTAAGTATGGATTTTTATCAAAAGAAATTCACGTTATGATTATGGACAAGGCACCTTTAGAGGATATCGCCTTTGAATGTGCAAGATATAAAAACTACATCATTGAACTTGATATGTCTGACCAGAAACTAGAACTAGGTCGAATGCTAAGTTATGCATTTGAAGACTCACTTAAAATCACTCAAGGTTATGCTCTTGCGATGGCCTTAAAATATCTTTTTAAATTTATGAAACTTGAGGAATCTTTATATCAATGGGATCGTATGGTTCATGCATTATCCATGCCCATGGAAAAATTGACTGTTGGTTATTTTTCCCAGTTTGATGTCAATGCTTTCACGGCCTATCTCGATCAGCATTCTCATAAAAAGAATGAACAACATGTGCATTTAGTTTTGGTGAAATCTATTGCGTCACAGTATGTCGAAGAGGTTCTTTTTAAGGATCTTAAGCATATCATACAGAATGATGAAGAATTTAAACGACTAGCTTAAGTTGCCATTTAATACCATACAACCCAAGATTAATGAGTCTTTTTCAATAGGGGTGTATATGTTTTTTATGGGAATTGTGATGAATTTCTTCATCAGCATGAGTTATGCAGAAATCGGACGAATAGTAAGAATCGTTGATAACGATGGAGCATACATTAAAAGAGAAAAGACTGAACTTAAAATCAAACCTAATATGGCCCTTGAAGCAGGTGATGAGGTCATCTCAAATGAATCACGGGTCTTGGTACATCTTTATCCTGGCACCCAGTTGAGTATGGATAAGAGCACAAAGGTTGTGGTTCATAAAAAATTAATTAAATTTTTTAAAGGTCTAGTTCGAGTTAAAGTCATAAAAAAGCAAGGCCTGATAGTACAGCAAATAGTGGCTTCTGAAGATGTCTCTTTTAATTTGAGTGAGGGAGATTTTGAATTGGCTTTATCGTCCAAAAATGTAGATCTTGATGTGCATGAGGGAGAAATAACGGTATCTTCACCCCATATTCAAACTTTTGTTCCGGAGATTATTAGGACGAAGGAAGGGTTTACGTTTACGAGAAATCAATACAGCTTTTTACGGCGAAAATTCGCACCACGTTTTAATAATCATCCAGGCTTTACTCGTAAAGTTGAGCTTCATAAAAAGAGGAAATAAAAATCCTTAGGATGCCATATCCGTAAGGACACGGCATCCTAAAGCCACGGGACATATGTTCAGTATGTCCATACGGTTAGACTATTTTTTCTTTGAGGGTTTTTTTGCCGCTTTCTTCTTGGCAGGTGCTTTTTTAGCAGGAGCCTTTTTCTTTGGCGGCGAAGCCTTTTTGACGGCCTTTTTTTTAGCTACTGTGCCACTACATGTAATTAAGGATTTATACTCCTGAATAAGAAACTCATAAAAATCATATGATTCATCAGGCTTCATCATCTCGTAATGGGGTCTAAGTTCCTCCCACTTTTTTAAGCTTTTAGCTTTAATAAGGTTAATCAAATAAAAACATTTTTGAACACAATTAACCTTGGTCTTATCAATGGCAAGATTCTCATAGGAATAACTCATAAATCTCCTTTTTCTTGGTATGAATCTTGTCGGATATTTTCCATAAATCTTTATGTTGGAATATTTACAGGCCCTATAGGAGAGAAAACTCACTTATGTTAACTATCAAAAAATCAAAAGAATAAAGGACTTATCATGTTTATCCAAATGGAACCAGATTGGTGGTTTTAGTCCACCAATCGTCCGTAACCTAGGCATCTTCAATCGCGGCCTTATTATTCAAAACTTTTAACAGCAATTAAAAATGAAGTGTCCAAAATATAGACATCTATATAAGGAGATGTAGTTTTTACAGTAGCCGTGTCGCATCGCGGCAAACATGATAAAACTAATCCATTACTTAAACCGTTCGCAGATTCCAAACATCTCATTTGTTCTGGTATGCGCACAAAATAAATAAAGGATGAACTATGAAATCTCTATTGGCCGTTATCGCTCTTTCTTTCGTAAGCACAGCTGCTTTTGCTCAAGATGCTTCAGTTTCAAAATACTATAATCTTTTGAATGCTGAAAACAAAGCTAAGGCTTCTCTTGGAAAAATCGCTAAAATCGTTCTTGTTGAGAAAGATGCCGTTAAAACAAAAAAAAGACATTCAAAAATCGGAACTTCTTCATCTACAGCTTCTCAAGCACTTGTAGACAGCCGTTCATGTACTGCTGGTCTTTATGTTGAAAGTTTAAATCTTGGTTCAAGCTCTGACTGTAATGGTAACGAAACTACATACTTAAGAAACGCTAACGTAGCTGTTGAAATGAACTTTTCAACATTTGAATTCGATCTTACTGAAGTAACTGTTCAGCTTTATGCTCAAGATGCTTACGATTCTTATCTTGTGGTTGATGATCTTTTCACGATTGAATCAGACGCTTTTGGTTCAGGTGCAAACACTGTTGTTTATGTAGTTGATTCTTCATATGCTTATAACTACAGCATCTTTGCTGATGTTTATCTTGATGATGAACGTGGAACTGCTTGTGTTATTACAACTAACTCTGCTGTAATCGAATAATTTAAGACCTACTTTTCTACCGGCCCTGTCTAAGTTTTAGACAGGGCCGGTATTTTCTTCACTGAATCGTCTTGTTCTCATGTCTCAAAGATATAATCCCAATATAAAACAAGTGCTGAATATGGGGTTAATATGAATTTAAAAAAGTCTGCATTTTTCTTTTTTTTCACAGTAAATGTATTTGCATCAGAAACACTTTGGCATGCTCATGAAGCTAAAAATATGAGTGAAGAACTGATGCTAAAAAAGACCCTTTCATATATTTTAACTCAAAATAAATCATTGGCCGGTCAAGCTTTTTTGAAACTTGATACGGAAGCGGCTTTGGATACCTATAATTATTTTTTTATGAATCCAGAGTATAAAAAACGTATTGGTGAAAACCAGTTTCGTTCTTATAAGACTTTCGCAGATCAGATGAACGTCATGGCCAATCAAGTCGCTGACGGCAATGTGATCCTTGATGCTAAAAATGATGCTCTTATTCGTACAGCATATTTTTTCAAAAAAATGCGTTCAGAGATTGATGATGAGACATGTTCAGAAGATACTTCATATAACAATGTCAAAGCTTCAGACTACCAAAAGTCTGCTCGAAAGTATCATGACATGGCACTAAGTGTGTGTTCGGGTGATATTTCAGGTCTTCACCTTTTTCTTGATAAAATTCCTAAAAAAATTGTAGATGGGGCCACTCGTTTTTTAACCAATAAAAGCTGTGAAGATACAGTGAGAAACGACATTCTTGAAATAGTAAATCCTTATGACAACCCCCTAACTTCTCCTGGCCAAGAAGCAACACTTGAAGGAACTGGAATTTATCTAGCTGGAAAAATTGTGCCGGATAAAAATTATGAACAGGGTCAACTATTCAAAGCTCTTATGAAAATTCAGAACTACGAAGTTCTGCCAGCATCACACAATTTACATGACATTTTCACCGATAAAAATTGGCTAGGCCTCTCAAGCATTGATGCTATTCGAATGATTAGTCTTGCTAACCATAATCATGGACTTGAGTTTTTTATGACGAACGCGATCATCGATCTTAGTAGTGACGATGTAACTGCTATTAAAAATGTAAAAGCTGCCTATAAAGGTCTTAATCACCTTTATGGACTTATTAATAAACACGAAATAGATAGAAAAGAAATTTCTGAAAAAGATCAAGATCAACTTGATCGTAAGTATCACTATTGGGGTGGTGTAATGATCACATGTGAATTAATGGAGCGTGGATATAACAGCCACGTAGCGGAATATGTTTCTGGGAAACTAGGTGAGACTTATGAACGAGGTTCTGTGAACGAAAGAACTAAAAACGAAGATAAAGAAATGAAAAATGATATGAAGCTTCATCATCTAGGTGCAGCTTATGGACGAAAAATCTGCAAATGAGAGTGTATAAAGTTTGAACAGTAGTGGTTAAAAAATTCAAGAGCACTACTGGCCCATAAAAAAAAAGAATATGATTGTTATATACAACTAACAAAATCCTGAGACACAACCACTCAGGAAACAACAGGAGATTATATGAAATTTTTAGTTGCCTTCGCTGTTCTAGCTATCACTGCTTCTTCTTTTGCTCAAGTCGTTCACCGTCGTACGGCGCCAAGAGATAGAGGTGGTCGTGAAGTAACAAGAGTTGTCGTAAACGAACGTGCTGAAACAATTGTTCGTCTTCGTAACCTTGAAATGGCAGTAAGTGCTCTTCAAGCTCAGGTTTATGACCTTCAAGATGAGCCTGATTATGTTACTAAAACTGTTTGTACGATGACTTTACCATATGGCCTTGGTGTCCATGTTGGTAAGGCATTTAGTAAAATTGAAGCTGAAGCTCAAGCTTCTAATAAATGTTTAAATTCTCAAGTAGAGGATGCTCGTTTGTTCTGTAATCGCACACAACAAATTTGTCAGGAAATTCTAGAACTTGTTCCTAATAATTAATTAGTAGATTATATTCAAAACAGATGGCCCATATGAAAATATGGGCCATCTGTCGTAAGAGCAGTTAAGATTCTAGCATCATCAGGTATTCATATATCTAATCTGTAAATTTAAATTCCTTTCTTAAAGCGCACAGGGCAGTGTAGTCTTAAAAAACAAGGAGTTTTAATGCGAAGAGTTTTTGTTTTATTGATTTTGACACTTTCTACCCATCTTTTCGCCGCCCCTAAGTTTAAGGGTAGCAGTGCTGCTGGAGGGAAGCTCACCGTAGATTTTTCGAAACCTCTTTTTAGTTTTAATAAAAGTGATAATGCTAATTTGATCAAGATGAAAGAGATAGCCCTTGATTTCTGTAAGATTCAAAAAATCACTTACAATACAATGGTATTAACCTTAACACCTGTTTTAGATTTAAAAGGCTATGATGTTTTTTATACTTTTTTAGCATTGCATAGTACTGGTAGAATACTGGTTTGTAATGTGGTAGCGGATAAAGCGTTTCAGTGGTACTCAGCAGGATGTTATTATACGGGCAAAAAATAGAATTTTTTTGACATGGCAACTTCCAGATAAGTTTTAGAACGGAACTTCTTTTATTCAGTAATACCATTTGTCATTTTCCTTATTTCTTTCTGCGTCTTGAATTGTAAATATCGTTTGAAATACAGAATCGGGAGATAAAGAGATAGAATCGATTCCTCTATCAATTAAAAAACGTGTGACTTCAGGATAGTCGCTGGGGGCCTGACCACAAATACCGATGTGTCTTCCAGATTGTTTTGCACCATCAATAGCAAGAGCAAACATGCGAAGACAGGCCGGATCTCGCTCGTCGAAAAGATGACTTAATAATTCGGAGTCTCGATCCACTCCCAATGTCATTTGGGTAAGATCATTTGAACCAATAGAAAAGCCGTCAAATATTGTCGCAAAACTAGTGATGTCCATGACATTAGATGGAATCTCGCACATGACGAAAATCTCAAGACCATCCTCATGTTGTATGAGTCCATTGAGTCTAATTTCTTCAATGACCTTGGATCCTTCTTTCGCAGTTCTGCAAAATGGGACCATGATTTTAACATTTGTTAGACCCATTTTTTCACGAACAAACTTAATAGCACGACACTCTAGTGCGAAGCCTTCTCTATATCTCGGACTATAGTACCGAGACGCCCCTCGAAAACCTATCATTGGATTTTCTTCCTTGGGCTCAAAGACCTCACCTCCTAGAAGGTGTGCGTACTCGTTGGTTTTGAAATCCGAAAGCCTCACAATGACTGGACGAGGATAAAAGGCTGCAGCAATCATTCCGATTCCTTCAGCTAATTGATTTACAAAATATTGACCAGGTTCACTTTCGTAACCTTTGATAAGGGTCTTAATTTCTTTAAGTTCATTTTCATTTTTTATTTGCTCCATATGAAGTAAGGCCATCGGATGCACTTTAACGTGTTCGGCGATAATAAACTCCACTCGTGCAAGACCAACTCCATCAACAGGCAACATGGCCGTCTTGAGCGCGAGATCAGGATTCCCAACATTAACCATTATTTTAGTGTGAGTTTTAGGCACCAACTTCCAATCAATTATTTTTGTAGAATAGGAGAGTTTTCCTTCTAGAACGAGTCCTTCTTCACCTTCTGCGCAGGAAACCGTTACTTCCTGTCCAGTTTTTAAAGATTCTGTCGCGCAACCTGTCCCTACAATGCATGGGACTCCATGTTCACGACTAACAATTGCTGCATGACATGTTCTACCACCACGATTAGTAATGATAGCTGAAGCTTTTTTCATAACTGGTTCCCAATCAGGATCAGTCATATCGGCCACAAGAATTTCTCCATCTTGAAATTTTGTTAATTCTGATACTTCCTTTATCACTCTCACTGGTCCTACACCGATCTTGGCCCCAACAGCTTTCCCCTTCAGGAGGATGCATGACCTTTCTTCTAGTGACATGACTAAAGTTTCAGAATTTTTTTTGGAGGAATGAATGGTCTCTGGTCTAGCTTGCAAAATATAAAGATCCCCAGTGATGCCATCCTTGGCCCATTCAATATCCATAGGAGTTTCACGATGATTGATACTTGAATAATAGTCTTCAATTGTGAGGGCCCATTTAGCAAGCAAAATAACCTCATCGTCAGTGATGGAAAATTTTTCTTGATCATCCTTGGAAACTTCTACATTTTTTGTACGTTGATGGACATCAGTAGAATAGATCATACGTAAGTGTTTGGATCCAAGCTTCCTTCTAATGATTGGAGCGCTGGCAGTGTCGAGAACAGGTTTTGAAACAATAAACTCATCTGGATTGATACGACCGCCTACGATATTATCTCCAAGGCCATAACCACTTGTTATAAGAATGACATTTCTTGCACCTGATTCTGTATCAAGCGTAAAAATGACACCAGAAGAAGCACGATCCGAGTGAATCATTTGCTGAACACCAATTGAGAGTCGAACTTTATTATGGTCAAAGCCATTAGATATTCGATAACTGATAGCACGGTCTGTGAATAAGGAAGCAAAGCAGTTAAGACATGACTCTAATAAAGCTTCTTCACCTCTTACGTTAAGATAAGTTTCTTGTTGGCCAGCGAATGAAGCTTCTGGAAGATCTTCAGCAGTTGCTGACGACCTAACAGAGACATCTACATTTTCTATACCAATCAGCTGACAAAGATTGGCATATGCAGTTCTTATTGATGTACTAATGTCTATGGGAATTCCTGCAGCACGAATTTCGGCGCGAACTGCATGTGCAATTTTGGCCAACTGTTCAACGTTATTAACATCGAGAGAATTCAATTTATCAAAAATTGATTTTGAAACATTTTTTTGTTCAAGTAGACGTGAAAAAGCATCTGCCGTTATGACAAATCCTTCAGGTATATGAATGCCTCTTGGTCTTAATGCTTGATACATTTCCCCAAGGGAGGCATTCTTACCCCCCACAAGAGGAATGTCATTAATACCAATCTCATTAAAGCTTCTTATATAATTGATAACTCCATCATACATAATGACCCCTTTCTCAAAAAACCTCTGAATAGCATGACATGAAATGAAGAGAATCCAACTGATCTTTATCAGCATTTACTTCTGCTTCAGAAAATGAAGAGAACTTGGTAAATATTAAAATTATGGCTGGCTTAAGATTGAATGTCCTAAGTGACTTATTTTTTTTTGAACAATATAGAGATGTTGTTCATTGTTGTTGGCCACGAGGACTCTCTTTTCTTGGATGATTAAAAATAGTCGTCTCAGTTCTAATATTACCTTTTTTCTTACTACTTTTCTTTAGATTCGCCATAGTCTCTCGGTTTTTCCATCCAGTTTTTGTATTTTTCCAAAATGAGTCTCTAAAATATGGCGTATGAAATATTTTTTTTCTTTGATCTTCCGTAAGGTTTTGATTTAAGAAACTACCAATGGCCTGAATCACTTTAATAAATTGATTTCTCATGCTGCTTAGTTTTGTAAATATCATTAAGATCCTCCCTGTTGTTTGTTAAATTAGCGTAATTTTAAATCAACAGGAATGATACTTATCAAGAGTATAGTTGTTCATCATCATTTACTCTTTTAATTCATAGGCCTATTTTTTTATCGACTGAATAAGGAGGGGAGGTAAATGATGTTTCCAAGAATTGCTGTAGTTGCCTATGACTCATCTCATGATTTTAATATCCTTAAGCCCATTCATAAAATGGATTTTTTAGTAAATACAGAAATTCATATCGTGCATATTGTGAAAAGAGTTTTTTATGGTGATGGCTTATCTTTTAATGTGACATTTCTTGAGCAAGAGGATCAAGCACCATTACGAATTGCAATAATTAATACGATGAAAGATTTTGTTCATGGCATTCTACCAACATGTCATGTTGGCAAAGTAAAGTTTGAATGCATCTTTGGTGATGATCCCAAAGAGGATTTTTGTAGATATTTACAAAGTTCAAAGGCCGATCTCGGTTTGATAGCTTCACGCGAAAAACATGGATTTTTTGATAGCTCATTTGCTTATTATGTAAGTACGCATGCTCCATGTAGTGTCATCGTGACTAGGTCAAAGGAGTTTTGATGAAAAAGTTTAAGAGCGTTGTTATAGGATTCAAGTTTGACGAAGATCCAGAAGTCATTAATTTTTTATTAGGTCTTGAATTTCTTCGTGAATCATCAATTCATTTAGTACATATGTCTATTTCATTAGATTTTAATTCTCTGCTGGAAATAAATCTTGCGGCCTATCCTTCTGCGGAAGCCAAAATCATAATCGAACAAGCAATATTAACAAAACTCAGTGAATCTAAGAGTCAATTACTTTCAAAGGGATTTGTTGGGCATATTGATAATCATTGCATATTTACGGATAATATTAAAAAAGGATTTTGTAAGTATGCGCTTGAAGTAAATGCTGACCTCATAATACTAATGCCGGAAAAAAAGCATTCACTTTTTGGTAGTTTTACTCATTATCAATTAGCTCACGCCAATGCCCCTGTGATGGTCCTGAGACCTACTAGAGATGAAGCCTAAGCGGGATCCAGAATCCAAAAGTAGAACCTTTCCCAAGCTCACTTTTTACAAATACATCTCCTCCATGTGCATTTATGATTCTTTTAACATTCGCAAGGCCTAGACCTGTGCTTGTTTCCCCTGCTGTCGGACGAGAACTTGTTTTCCCATATGACTTAAAAAGGTTTTTATGCTCCTCAGTGGAAATACCCTGGCCTTGATCAATTATAAGAAAAGAAAGTTTCTCATTGTTTTCTGAAGTATGAACTTTAAATATAATTTGAGTATATTCTTTTGAGTATTTTATGGCATTTGAGATGAGGTTTTCTAAGGAGACTTTTATTTTAAAGTGATCAAAATATGCTTCAGCATTAATATCGGTTCCTTCATCTAAAACAATCTTGGTGTTTTTATTCTTTGCCAATACCTCACAATCAATTAAAATTTCCGACAAAAATTCGTGAATCGAGTGTCTTGTATAATTAATGGTCGTACTATTTAATTTTAATTCTTCTTGTCGTAACAGGTCGAGAACCAAAGCAGTCATGGAATCTGAATTTCGGCTTAGTATTTGTATTGCCTTTTTTGAATCGTCCCCTATTTCTGCAAACCATTTTTTCTTTTCAATAAGGTCAAGTGTGCCCTTTATAATGCTGAGAGGATTTTTAAGGTCATGAATAGTATCTCTAAAGAATTTTTCCTTGTTTGCAACTTCCACCGTCTTTTTATCGAGCAAGTTCTTTTCAATAATAAGAGATAAGCCTTGGGCAATTTCAAGCAATAAATCGATATGAATCATTCCATAGGTAGACTTATTACCGCTAGAGAGAAAGATGACTCCTATGGTAATGCCATTGATTATTAGCGGACATGTTAAATTTGCCTTTATTCCATCAGAAATGGCCAGCTCTGTAGATTTTGAATAGGGATGAATTCTAAGGTATTCAACTAAATCGTTAATAATTCTTGGCTCTTCTGTCATTATGATGTTCTCAAGACCACTGCCATGTAAGTCAGCGACGTAACCTTCCCTTAGTGAATTTATTGGAAGTTTTGATTTTACCCAGTTTAAACGTATTTTCCTGTTTTGATCCTCAAGTAATGCGATTCCAATTCTGTCGAAAGGTATGATTTTATCTAGAGACATGAAAACATAATCTAAAATATCTTGATATGAGGATCCTCTCGACATTTTTTGATGTATTGTGCTGAATATTTTAGAGAGCGCCATTTTTGTTTCGACGATTTTACGTAATTGAAATAACATTTTATCAAACTCTAATAGTTCAGAATAGTTTGGTGGTATAGTTTCAGAATGTATTCTTTCTTTCACTGATACCTTTAAGATAATTTTGGTTGCTTACTTATAATATGAAGTTTATGAGCATCTAAGATGTAAATATTGCCTTTTTTTTCTGAGATTAAGCCATTGTCTTTAAATAGAGAAATGAATCTTGTAATCGTTTCTGATGATGTACCAATGATGCTGGCCATTTCTTCTCTCGATAAATGAATATCTAGTTTATAATGTTCACGCTCCGGCTTCCCAAATATTTTTAAGGTGTTTAAAAAGAATTCTGCCATTCTTTCACCAACTTTTTTTCTAATAAGTGTGCTCGTTCTTTTGTCGGCCTCTGCAAGTTCTTGGCCTAGTGAGTTTAGAAAATAATGAGAGATATTTACATCAGACTTTATAGCATCATAGATAGAAGACTTTTCGATGAAAGATACTTTTGAGTCTTCAAGTGCTGTTGCCGACATTCCAAAATGCGATTTACTAAAAAAACATCTGTTGCCTAGCATCTCGCCTTGGTTAATTAGCTGCAAAATAATTTCCTTACCATCTTCTTCGAAACGTGAAAGTTTTATTTTTCCCTCGCACACACAATACAGTCCAAATATGGGAGTTCCCTCGATAAAGATTGTCGTTCCTTTAGGATAAAAGGATTTAGTTTCATATTTGTTTAATTCATACCTAGTACAAGGACATTCAAGTTTAGATATTGTGTTCATTAAAACTCCAATCTAATGACGATCTAATATTTTTTGGTCAATTTATATATAATAATGTCTTCTTAATATAAAATTGAGACCTGATAAAGTTTGCGTTATTTAAAATACTTTTAATTAAGGGATCTTATGGCATGTTTGTTTGATTATCATCATGCGATTAATTGAGTACGATCATATCACCAAGACTGATTCATTATTATTATGTCTTAAGTTTGTAAATTTAATGTTTAATGCTGAGGAGCAAATATGGAAAGAGTTGAAGAATTAATGACTGCTCATAAGTATTGTAGCTCTGCAAATGATGGGATTTTAAAAATTTCGCAACAGATGACAGATAAAAACTGTTCAGAAATAATTGTTGTGAACGATGAGAAGCGTCCTGTTGGGATTATCACTGAACATGATATTACGATTGAATGTTCCAAAGGTATTAATCCCCTTAAATTAAAAGCCGTGGATTGTATGAAAAAAGTCCCTGTAGTCATTCCTCATGGTATGTACATTGAAGATTGTTTATTGCTACTTGAACAAAAGAACTTAAAGATAGCCCCGGTAGTCGATGATAACGGTGCATTTTGCGGTATGATTGAATTAAGTGACATGGTAAAATTGTTCAATGATTAAACCCCGAATGATAACAATAACATTGAATCCAGCTTTAGATATCAGTGGTACCGTTGATAACCTTATTCCTGATGAGAAAAGTTATGTTTATGGTGAAATCCATACTCCTGGAGGTAATGGAATAAATGCTGCTATCGTGGCCCATCGTATTGGGGTAGATGTTGTTACAAGTGGTTTTTTAGGAGGCACCAATGGTGAAGAGATAAGATCTCTTTTAGATGCCCAAAACGTAAATCATTCTTTTATCTCTATTTCAAATAACACAAGAATGAATTTAACGATTTCAAATTCTAAAAATCATAAACAAACACGTTTAAGTTTTCCCGGTCCCAAAATACTGCCAGAAGAGTTAAGAAAAATAGAAAACTTTTTATTAAAGATCAGATCCCAAGACATCGTTGTTCTCGGTGGAAGTCTTCCTCCGGGTGTGAAAACAAGTTATGTTGCAAAGATTGTAAAAAGCTTAAAAGACAGAGGTATTATTTGCATCGTCGATATGCCTGGTCTGCATTTGAGCAAAGTCATTTTTTCAAAACCATTTTTAATAAAACCTAACTTGATTGAATTTCAGGCCCTCGTTAAAAAAAATGTTTTTGAGATCAAAACGATTCTTCCACTCGTACGAAAATTAAATAAAAAGGTACCTCTTATATGTGTTTCTTCAGTCGAGGGTGGAGCAATACTTGTAACTAAGGATGAAGCTTGGTATGGAAAAATTCCTAAAGTAAAAATTCGATCGAGTGTTGGAGCAGGCGACTCAATGGTTGGGGCAATCTCTGCAGCTCTTATTAAAAATCCACAAACACCATTAAATGATCTATTAAGAGAAGGTCTTGCAGCTGCATGCGCTACTCTAGCTGAACCAGGTATGGCCTTAGCGTCAAGAAAAAATTTCTACAAATATCTTTCAAAGATCTCCCTCAAGCAAATTGATTAGCATTATTCATTGTTGACTTAAATCATTTTTTTTATAAATTCGATTTTTTGCTTATGAATGTGAATGGCCAATATGTGCACTTATTCATACTGTATAATGAAAGCAAAACTTATGAGGAAAATTAGTGAACCCCATTTATTTTTTTACTTTTACTTTTTTTTCGATCATTTCTTTTATTGGGATTAAATCGCCATATCCTTTTAACTTAGTGCCCATTCTTTTTGTTTTTATAGGAATTCCAGTATTTGATCTAATAGTAGGAGAAAACAAATCCAATGCAAATTTAGAACAAGAAAAACGTTGGAAATCACCATGGGTGTGGGGACCCGCCGTTTATTTTTATGTTGTTACTCATTTTCTGATTCTTTTTTATTCATTATCAAATTCTATTCATCTCACATGGAATAATCTCGTTATTGGAGCAGTTGCCATAGGTCTTTATACTGGTGGACTTGGAATTACAGTCGCTCATGAACTTTGCCATAAAAAAGAAAAGCTGCCCCGATTTGTGGCCGATCTTCTTCTTGCGAGTGTTTGTTACCAGCATTTTGCCATCGAGCATATAAGAGGTCACCATTTTCAAGTTGCAACTCAAGAGGATCCCGCTAGTTCTAGAAAAGATGAGGCTTCGTATCCGTTTCTCTTAAGAACGATTAAGGGATCGTTTTTTCATGCGTTTCAACTTGATAAGTTCGGTGTTATGAAAGGAGTCGTCCTGGCATTGATCTTTGCTGTTTCTGCATTTGTTTTTGATGTTAAGGCCGGTGCTTTTTTTGTTATCCAATCCTTGGTGGCGATTGTTCTTCTTGAACTCGTAAACTATGTCGAGCACTATGGTCTAAGTAGAAATAAGTTAGATAATGGGCGTTATGAAAAGGTTCTTCCTATTCATTCTTGGAATTCGGCCCACAAGTTTTCGAATTTAATTTTATTCAATTTACAAAGACACTCTGATCATCACGCAATGGTGCACTTACCCTATACAGTACTTAAACATCAAGAAGCGGCTCCACAACTCCCTACGGGCTATCCGGGCATGATCATGTTGGCCCTCGTACCACCTCTTTGGTTTCAAGTGATGAATCCCAAGGTTATCGAAGCACAAAAGTTCCAAAACAAAAATCAATCCTCTTAATCAAAACGAAAAAAGGATTCTGGTATTCGAAGGTTGTTCGGCAAATATGTCTTAGACAAGAGTATCAATCGCAGTCAGTATAATCTGGGTTAAGACGATGCAATTCAATGCAGGCTTTTTCATCGGCAATAGATGTCATAAATAACTTTGCGTGCTTATGATCTAGCTTAAGTGACTTGCAAATTTTGTCTGCTGTATCGAGCGTAGGTAGGAGTTTTTCATTCATGATTTTGCTAAGTAAGCTTGGATCAATATTCAAATTCAGAGCGAATGCTCGCAGAGAATATAGGGAATTCCCGTCTTTTCTTCTATTGAATTCCTTCTTGAGGAATTCTAAGTAATATAATTCTTCACTTTCAGACATAGGGAATGTGTACCATCCGAGAAGTGTATTGAGAGCCTATAAATTTTTCAGTGTGGTTGAATCCATCCACAGAAAATTCGGAGGCATATTGAGGGCTTAGAGTAGCTATGTTAGGTGTCACAACAGCTATTTATTAAAAGGCAGGATTATGAGGACATTTCTTTTAACTTTTACCCTCTTCTTTGGATTTCTAAGTTTGGCCGAAGCTCAGCGAGCAACTGTTACCGAGCTAAAAATCAGCTCTGCTATGACGGACAACCGGAGAATACTTTTCAATGAAAGAAGTACTGCTCTTGCCTTAAACGTAGAATACGACGATGTGAAGATGATCAGGGCTAAAATAAGTGGAGTTTTGAAAAAGCGTCTCAAGTTTTTCGATAAGTGGGAAACAGAAGGGGAGGCACATGTAACAACAATTACCCCTCCAGAATTTAATAATCAACTTACACCTTATGTCTCGCAAGATACGATTAACAGGATTGCCGCAAATTTAGATATCCAAGCCTCAGACGTAAAAGTCTTGGGACTTGGAAGTGGGAAAAAAGTTTTTAATGGTGAGCTTGGAGAAACTTTCTTCATCATCATTCAATCTCGAAAACTTTTGGCAATCCGAGAAGCAATATATCTCGAATACCTGAAGAACGGTGGACCCAAATCAGGCCCGAAGGCTTTCAACCCAAGACGTTTCTTCCCTCACATAACAGTTGGCTTTACCCATGACGATATTCACGAATCAGATGGTCTATTGAAGGATGTTGAACACAGTTTAGATCGAAGATTTCTTTTGAGAGTAACAGGATTGTAATTTCTAAGTTTCCATTTTTTGTGGAATGGAGGAAACAAAATTTCGTGCTATGTATGAAGTGGTGGAGGCGAGGGGTATTTATTTGAACTAAGGGGAGCTAATGACCAGATCTCCATTTCAAAAACTCATCATATTGATTGGAAAAGTCGCCGTCCGGTTCCTTATTACTTTATGTCCTCGAAAGGACAAAGAGGAACTGAATGCAAAAGCTCGCTACAATGATTATGGGGTTTGTCCTCATTTTTAGGGTTAACTAGTGCCACTTATAACTTCTACCGGATGCTCAAGAGAGAAACGCTTTTAAAGGCATCTAAGGGCTCTAGCAGACTTTCAGGCCTCACACAAAGAATGACCGGAATTTAAAATGCTTGGTTGTCCATTGGCCACGCATCTCTCTAAAGAGAGAAAGAAGAGAGGAATGACGGTCAAGCAGATTGCGAAGTATTTGGGTTTGCCTCCTTCGACTCTGTTCACTTGGGAGAATGGTGCCAATCTAAGGAATTTTAATTATTTAAAACAAATTTTCTTAAAGCTTGAATTGCCTCTTTCCCGTCTTGTTCTTGGAGAGTGATATCTTGATCAGGTGTACACCTAGTGGTACTCTGTTGGGAGAGGTGATTTTATGGAAAGTACAAGTCCCAAAAAGTTGAGAGCAGAACTTAAAGATTATTTAGATATCGCCTCAAGAGTTTCAAGAAATAAATGTTAATTCCAAAAATTATTCTCTCAGATACCTATCAACGACGATTGGGGGAAATTGAAAATTTTATTTGGGAGTCCTCTGAAAAAAGTATCCTGGCCCTTTGGAGATGGACGCTATCGCTTATTTTTCAAGTTCAATAATAAAGATATCGAACTTCTCGAACTTCTCGATCTTATAGATAATCGGATGAGTAATCTGAAAATCTATCCCAATAATTTTCTTCCGACATATGACGAAGATGAATAAAAAGGCCATGGTTTTAGTCCGTAGCCTGGTAGTTATGAATTCCTAAGCCACAAATTCGGAAGTTGAAAACTTACCTAGATTTTGATAATCGAGTATTTTAGCACTTCAACTGACCCATTCTTCTTTTCGATAATTAGGGGTTTCGAATACACCGAACGTAATACGGCTTGTTTCTATCTGGTTGATTGTCTGTGATTAAAAGTTTAATTCCATTATTCAAACTTGTTCCGAAACCACAAACTGGGCCAGATTTATTATAAATACATCCTATATTGGGATTCGTTGGGTTTAAAGAGGATGTCCAATAACTTCGTTTGTCTTCTTTTTCATTTTCAGGAGACGGTGGAGGCAAAACGTCAAAAATGCCATGAGACCCAGCTTCATTCCATTGTTTTAGAGTGGGTAATACCCAGTCTCCTCTCTTCTTTCCAGGATTTCCATCTTTATCCAAAGCACTGCATTTACTTATAGCTCCAGATTGATCGTGTCCTTTCGGTAAGCCCGTGTGAATTGACCTGATTTCCTTGGTACCCTCCCGCAACGGAGGCACCTCATGACTATTGAAGAACTGCAAAAGAAACTGGATCACTGGCGAAAAAATAAAAAG
>Ga0247843_1002856_pt1 | contig 29988 bp, 32 predicted proteins | sample LaCruzMarch2017__FD_192420 | JGI IMG/M metagenome (GOLD analysis project Ga0247843, IMG submission 192420) | Freshwater microbial communities from meromictic Lake La Cruz, Castile-La Mancha, Spain - LaCruzMarch2017_8m | ecosystem: Environmental > Aquatic > Freshwater > Lake | place: Spain... | reverse complement strand
TCGGTGATCAAAGACGTCGATGTCGCCCGAGAAAGCACGGAATTCTCGCGACAGAACATCCTCAATCAATCCACGACCGCCATGCTGGCGCAGGCCAATCAGCTGCCGCAATCGGTGATGCGACTGTTGCCTCAGTAAACACGCGCGGACCTTGACGAATTCTGTCTAAACTAAACCCTCTGCCAAAAAGCCCCTCCCATGACCATTGGATCCAACCTGGCCGCCCAGTCGGCCTCCAACGACCTCACCCGGACCTCAGCCGCGCTCACCAAGTCGCTGGCCAAACTCAGCTCCGGTTCCCGCATCGTGAACGCCTTCGATGACGCTGGCGGCATGGCCGTCAGCATGCGATTCGATGCCAAGCTCGAGCGCGCCAATGCCGCCAAGGACAACGTGTCCAACGCCCAATCCTTCTCCAACACTCAGGATGGCTACCTCAAGCGGGTTGCCAAAACCCTGAACCGGATGAGCGAACTGGCCATGCTCTCGCTCGACGGTACCAAGAGCGATGCCGACCGCACTCTCTACAACAATGAGTTCGTTCAGTTGAAGAGCTACATCACCGACATCGCCGGCAAGGAGTTCAACGGAGTGTCGCTCTTCTCTGCGTCCAACGTCGAATCAGTCATCGACTCAGAAGGCACCACCTTCCAAATGAGTGGTGTCAATCTGGGGGCCACTTCCACGACCTACAATGCGGTGACCCAGGGCTCGACGAGCATTTCCACCACCGGAGCGGCCACCACCGCACTGAACAACGTGCGATCCGCCATCACCGAACTGGCGGCAGACCGCGCAAAAATCGGCGCCAATCAATCCCGCCTCAACATGGCCGCGGATTATCTGGCAGCCACCATCGAGACCTTCACGGCCGCCACCTCGGCCATCAAAGATGTGGATGTCGCCACCGAGAGCACGGAGTTCTCAAAACAGAACATCCTCAATCAATCCACGACTGCGATGTTGGCCCAGGCCAATCAGTTGCCTCAGTCCGTCCTTCGACTGTTGCCCAATTAATCTGGAACCATTCAATTGGATTAGTCCTGCTGGCTGCGACTTATTCCGCAGGAGCATCGTTGATCGCTCGTTACGGGCCATCAATCGACCCGCGCCTCGCTCTCGGCTTGTATTGCGAAAGAATCCGCCGCGTCATCACGCTTCTTCCAACTGGTCCAGCGGCATCGTCCCGACTAATTCCGGCCGGCTGACAAGGCGTTGAGCCGACTGAAACACGCACCCCATTTCAGATGACGACTTGGCTCGAACTCGGAGTTTTTTAGAGAGACCACGGTTTTCCCTTGGCCGGCACGGCCCACTCCCGATTACCGTAGGCGCATCCTTCGCCGACCTTCAGGTCGGGGCCCGTTGGGCCTTTGCAGGTCTACCTGTCAATCGAAGGAAACGAAACCTCTGAAACGCTTTTGATGAACACAGTCACGCAACTGAAGACCGTCCGGAAGAACACCAAGTCCAAGGTCGAGGCAGAGCTCTCGCGCACCGGAGGTTTGCTGCGGCTGGCGCCGGCCTGGGTGCCCCGTTCCTTCCTGCAGCCGGGCCTCCGCCTCAAGCTCCACCCGGACGACACCTACGCCTACGGGGCCAACCGCGGTGGCATTGATGAACGCTGGTTCGCATCCACGACGGAAGCGGCCAACGAAGGGCGCGTGGCGGACGAAGGTCTGAGCTATGTGGTGGTGGGCAAAGAACGCTTCACCCTGCGTCAGGCAGTCGAAGACACCGGGGCCACCCTGGTGGGCAAGTCCATCTGGAAGAAATACGGCCGCTGGCCGGTGTACTCCAAGTTCTTCGACAACATGGGCCCCATCCCGCACCACATGCACCAGTCGGCCAAGCAGGCCAAATTGGTGGGTCAGGAAGGCAAGCCCGAGAGCTACTACTTTCCGCCCCAGCACAACAATGTCGGAAACAACTTCCCGTATACGTTCATGGGCTTCGAGCCAGGCACAACCAAGGCTCAGGTCCGGAAGTGCCTCGAAGACTGGAACAAGGGCGACAACGGCATTCTGGACCTCTCCAAGGCCTACCGCCTCAAGCCGGGTACTGGTTGGCTGATCGACCCCTGCATCCTCCACGCCCCGGGAAGCCTGTGCACCTATGAGCCGCAGTGGGGCAGCGACGTGTTCGGCATGTATCAGAGCATGGTTGAAGGACGCTATGTTCCTTGGAGCCTGCTCGTGAAGGACATGCCCAAGAAGTACCACCAAGACATCGACTTCATCGTCGAGCAATTGGATTGGGACAAGAACGTCGATCCGAATTTCAAGGACAACCACTACCTGGAGCCGGTGCCGGTGGCCGACACCCGCAAGGAAGGCTTTGTGGACCGCTGGATCGTGTACGGCAAGGTGGACGGCGAGCAACTCTTCACAGCCAAGGAGCTCACCGTGGATCCGGGCATGAAGGCCACGATCCACGACAATGGTGCCTACGGCCTGATTTGCGTGCAGGGCAGCGGCAAGATCAATGGTCAGCCGCTCAACAGCCCGAAGCTGATTCGTTTCCACGAACTCACTGAGGACGAATACTTCTGCACCGAAGACGGAGCCAAAGCCGGTGTGACCTTCGAGAACACCAGCGAAACCGAACCTCTGGTCTGCCTGCGGTACTTCGGACCCGAAGTGAACCCGGATGCCCCGACCATGGGTGCCTATCGCAAGAATACCTTCGCCTGATCCATCGCGCGATTGGGATTCTGCTACGACCCCGGTGCTACCCTTGTGGCCCGGGGTTTTTTGACGGACACTTTCCCGGCCGGCGGAATTCGGCGCTCGGGGATTCTTGGCGACAACCGGTCGACATTGACTCGAACGAGGTTGCCTTTTTAGCGTTCCGCGGCAGAGATCTCTTGCAAAGAACGACACTCGATTGGTCTGAATGAAAAACTCTCTGGAAACTCGACTGGGCCTCTTCTTCGCCCTGGTCTTCGTGGCGGCGTTCGTACTGTTTGAAATGGTCGGAGGCGGGCGCTTCTTTGGCAGCGGCATCCCAATCAAGGCCCGATTCAACACCGCGGGTGATCTCAAGGTGGGCGATCCGGTCAAACTGGCGGGAGTGGATATCGGCCGAGTTCAGGCGATCCGGATCGCCGATGGCAAGGTGGAGGTCTCCATGACTGTGGAACCGGCTGCCGGGGTGCGCACTGACAGCAAGGCTTCCATCAAGTTCACTGGCTTGATGGGGCAGAACTTCATGGCCATCGACTTCGGGAATCAGGCCTCTCCGGTTGTTTCCACAGGCGCCCTGCTGGAAAGCCGTGAGCAACCCGACTTGGCGGCCATCATGAGCAAGCTGGAAAGCGCCGCCGAAGGCATGCAGAACATGACCAAGAGCTTCAGCGGCGAGGAGTTCTCCAAGCTTCTTGGGCCCATGACCGACATGATCAAGGACAACCAACCGCGCATCACCTCGATCCTGAGCAATGTCGACAGCTTGACCACCGGCATGAACAAGGGCGAAGGCACGCTGGGTCGCCTGCTGAAGCAAGACACCTTGTACGTCCAGACCCTCCAGGCAGTCACCAACCTCATCGCGTCCACCGAAGACCTGAAGGTGACCTTGTCTTCCACTCGTCAGATAGTCTCCGACATGAACTCCGGGAAAGGAACGATCGGCCGCCTGCTGGTCGACGATTCCCTATTCCGTGAAACGACCAACATGATGACCAACCTTCGAGAAGTGGCCGAGAAACTGAATCGAGGCAATGGTACGGTGGGTCAGCTCATCAATGATGATGCCTTCTTGCGAAACCTGAAACTCACATTGCAGAAGGTGGAAAAAGCCACCGAGACCCTGGAAGATGCCGGCCCTCTTCAGGTCATCGGCACTGCGGCGGGCAGCATTTTCTGACCGTTGCACCGTCACTGCTCAGTCAGTGCTCCAAGTGACTACTGAGAGGCACCGTTGGTCCAATCCCAGAGGCTAAGGGATTTCAGTTCCCGGATGTAGAGCTCTGAGCCGTCCACCGCTAGGTGGGCCCATGCATCGGAATCGGCCACCTTGCGACGGGAAAGTACGTCGAATTTCTCCGGGGTGGCTTTGAACAAGATCAGCTCCCCGCGTTCGTCCAGGGCAAGGATTCGGTCCGCCTGAGCGACCATGCTCCAGTACTTGCCGAAGCTTTCACCAGTGGTCCACTTCTCAGCACCGGTCGCCAAATCAATGCACAACGCCCGTTGGCTTCGCAACTGGAGGTAGGCGTGTCCCTCGTGGATGATCGGAGAAGTCATATAACCCTGCGCTTTGAATTCCCACGCGGGAACCGCACGGAAGCCGCCGTTTTCCGAGCGAATATCGATGCCCAGCGTTTTTCCACCGTAGGTCGCCGTGAAGAGTCGATCCTTCCCGGCAAAAGTGGGAGTGAGGATGTTCATGCCACGGAAGGATTCGACCGGAAGAGACCACAATTCGGCGCCATCCTCCAACCCTACCCCGATGAGTCGAGTCCGAGCCTGAACCACCAATTGGCGTTTTCCGGCCAGAGTCAGGATGACCGGAGATCCGAAGGCATTGCCCATCATCCCGCCGCCATCCCGCACCCCGTGCCAAATCACCTGACCATCGGTCTTGCGCAGACGGGCTACCCCGCCACCGGCCTGAACATAAACGCTATCGCCATCGACCAACGGTGAGGAGACGAAGCCGAAGGTCGGCAAGTCCGACCCGAACCGTTTGACGAAATCCAACCGCCAACGCTCGGAACCGTCGGCGGTGTTCAGAGCCACCAGCACATCCCGCATGCCCGCCACGTAAAGCGTGTCACCCTCGAGGGCCGGCGTAGCACGGATCCAATCTCCATTGGATCGCGCGAAGAATGGAACGGACATCGACCCCTCCCAGTCCCGCTTCCAAACCACAGAACCATCGGAGCGCCGCAATGCGGTGACCTGCTCCCGCTTCTTGTCCACGGTCTCGGTGGTAAAGACCCGCTCGGCGTTCATCACGGGCCCGGAATAACTGGGATCGAGGGGCAACCGCCACCGGCGCTTGAGACGGGTTTCTTCGAGCCCGAGTGGCCATTTTGCTCCTGAAATCCGACCATCCCGATTGGGGCCACGCCATTGGTCCCACGATTCGGCGGCCATCAGCGACGAACACAGCATCGGCAGCAGCACCAACAATCTTGGGAACGCAATCCGGGAAATCATTTGCAAATCGTATCGCACGATCCCGATTCGTCAAAAAAAGCACCGCATCCGATTGCACCTCCAGCGGAACATGCTAACGATTTTCCGCACTCGGCCCAACGCCGAGAAGCACTGAATCCTTCGAATTTGTCATCCAACCCTGTCCATATGAGCGAACAGATCACCCTTCGAGTCGGTCAAACCGTCCCCCACTTCGAGATGGAAACCTACGATCCCGCCGCAGGCGAGTTCGGCAAGTTCTCCATCGAGGAAGCCAAGCGCAGCGGCCGCTGGACCGTGTTGGTGTTCTACCCCGCCGACTTCACATTCGTCTGCCCCACCGAACTGGCTGACCTGGCTGTGGTCCACTCCAAACTGAAGGACCTTGGCTGCGATGTGTATGGCGTGTCCACCGACACCAAGTTCGCGCACCTGGCATGGCGCAATTCAGAGAAGCTTCTGGCCGACGTTCGGTACCCGCTGGCCGCGGATCCGACGGGTGCGGTTTCCAAAATCTTCGGTGTCTATGACAGCGGCAGCGGCCTGGCACTGCGCGGCACGTTCATCATCAATCCGGACGGCAACCTGGTGTCCAGCGAGGTGAACTTCTACAACGTAGGACGCGATGCCTCGGAATTGCTGCGGAAGATGGAGGCCAACGCCTACCTGGTCCAACATCCCGATCAGGCCTGCCCGGCCAAGTGGCAACCCGGTTCCAAGACCCTGACCCCGAGCAAGGACATGGTGGGCAAGGTGTTCGAGGCTCTCCAATAAGAGCCGAAATCCAGGCGATCCACGCCTGACAACGCAGTCGCGGGGCACCGGAGATTCAACCCTTCGGTGCCCCTTCTCTTTGGAGCCTGTCTGAAATTGGGGAGGGTTCCTCCTACTGCCGACGCATTGCCGCCGCATTGCCACCGCTTTGTCGATTGCACCCTGGACGCAGACTCTTGCAGCCTCCCGTTGTGGAGCACTTGGATCCTCAACTGATTCGAACGGCCCTGATTCAGGCCCTGGAGGAAGACCTCGGCAGTGGCGACGCCACCAGCTTGGCCTGCATCCCAACCGAAGCTGAATCATCGGCGCGCATGAACGCCCGTGAACGGCTCACAGTCGCCGGTTTGGCCTTCGCCGAGGGAGCCTTCCGGGAACTGGCACCGAATGCCATGATTCGCCGATGCGTGGAAGACGGGCAGTCCTGCGAAGCGGGGATGACGCTTCTGGAAGTACGTGGACCCTCGCGGGCCTTGCTCTCGGCAGAACGAGTGGCCCTGAATTTTGTGCAGCGCCTCTCCGGAGTCGCCACTGCCACTGCTCGGTATGTTCGGTTGCTGGAGGGCACCCAGACCCGGATTTTGGACACCCGGAAGACCACCCCGGGATGGCGCCGACTCGAGAAGTACGCGGTGCGCTGCGGCGGCGGGGTCAACCATCGGATGGGCCTCCATGACCGGATCCTCATCAAGGACAACCATTTGGCGGCACTAGCAGACGCGGCTCCCGACCCTGTGACCGCCGCGGTTCGGCGCGCTCGTGCCCAATTCCCGTCTTTGTTTGTCCAAGTCGAGGCCGACACGCCGGAGCAAGCCCAGCGGGCGGCGGAGGCCGGTGCGGACGGGGTCCTTCTCGACAACATGCCCCTCGAGGTATTGCGAGAGTCCTTGAGACGAATCGCCGGACGTTGCCAGACCGAAGCCAGCGGGGGCATCCATGAGACCACGGTCCGAGCAGTCGCCGAGACTGGGGTTGATTTCATCTCCGTCGGTGCGCTGACGCATTCGGCACGAGCGGTGGATATTGGTTTGGATTTCCTCCAGTGAATCCCGACACCCGCATTTTGGCCGCGATGAGGACCGCCGGAGACGCCGGCATCTCCGGAGCCGCCTTGGCCAAGGATCTGGGCGTTTCCAGGGCGGCCGTCTGGTCCCGGATCGAGGAGCTTCGCAAAGCTGGCTACGACATTGAGGCCAGCCCCCACCACGGTTATCAACTCCGCTCGTCCCCGGATCGCCTGCACGCCGACGATCTCTTGGCCCGCCTGGGGCCTGGCAAGATCATCGGGCGGGATATCCAAGTTTTCCAGGAGACGACCTCCACCAACGACGTGATGGAGAAAATGGCCCGGGACTCGGTCCGCGAAGGCATCGTCGTCTTTGCCGAATCGCAGACCCGCGGACGGGGACGCCTGGGTCGGCAGTGGATATCCCCTTCAGGCAAGGGACTCTGGTTCTCCGTCTTGCTCCGTCCCCAACTCCCTCCAGCGGCCGCCACTCAATTGACGGTGGTCAGCGCTGTTGCCGTGGCCCGTGGGATAGAACGCCAAACCGGACTGAAGCCCGAAATCAAGTGGCCCAATGACATCGTCTTCGGAACCCGAAAGGTTGCCGGTATCCTCCTGGAACTCGGGGCCGAACTCGACCATATACGGCACGTCGTGCTGGGCATTGGCATCGACGTGAATCTGGACTCGGATGAAATGCCCGAGGAATTGCGTACCATCGCCACATCGCTGCGCATCGAAGGCGGGCGAACCTTCGATCGCTCCGATCTCGCGGCCACCGTCCTGGCCGAGTTGGACGCGGCCTATGGTCGGCTCCGTCGGGGTGATTTCCATGAGATCAGTGACGAGTGGATGCGCCGTTGCAGCACCCTCGGTCAGCGGGTGGCCATCCGGATAGCTGACAGAGTCGTCGTCGGCCGGGCCGAATCTCTCAATGAAGACGGGGCCCTGCTGGTCCGGACTGATCATGGTCGATTGGAGCACATCATCGGTGGAGACGTGTCCCTAGCCAAAGGTTCCATGCCATGATGCTGCTCCTGGACGTTGGCAACACCCACACTCACGTGGGCCTCGGCGGCCTGCGCAGCCTTCGAACTCTGGGCGATATTCCCACCTCGGCGTGGTCGGATGGCACCGCGCCCGGACTGCTGGAGGCTCTGCTTCCGAAGCGCCTGCCCGACGCACTGTGCTTCTGCAGTGTGGTTCCGAAAACAACCCCTCTCCTGACCGGATGGGCCCGCGCGCGGTTGAACCTGGTGCCCCTGCAACTCACCCCACAGACCCTGCGCGGTGTAGGCATCGATTATCCCCATCCCGACACCATCGGTCAGGACCGCCTGGCCAATGCAGTCGCCGCCCATCATCACTATGGCGCTCCGGCACTGGTCGTCGATTTCGGCACCGCGGTGACCTTCGACGTGGTGGACCCGTCGGGACGGTATGTGGGCGGCATCATCGCCCCGGGGCTTTCGGCGATGACCGATTACCTCCACGAAAAGACGGCCCTCCTGCCGCGGATCCGAATCCGGAACCCCCGACGGGTCATCGGCCGGAACACCGAGGAGGCGATGCTCTCCGGTGCCGTCTTCGGTTATCGGGGCCTGGTGCGTGGCCTTATCATCGATCTGCGCCGAGAATTGGGGGTGCGCCGCCTGCCAGTCGTGGCCACCGGCGGCTACGCCCGCCTCATTGCGCGCGGGCTTCCAGAGATCAAGGCAGTGGTCCCAGGGCTGACGCTGGAAGGGTTACGCCTCACTGCTCTCGCCCATTGCGCGAAGCCGCTTCCTGCATAAATTGCCCGACATGGCCAAAGCTGTCGTATTGAGTCTTCGTCCCGGTGACCCAGTCCCGCCGTTCAGCGCAGTGGTGACCGACGGTTCGCAAATCACCTCCAAAGACCTCCTCGGGAAGCCGGTGGTGATTTACTTCTACCCGCGCGACGACACTCCGGGCTGTACCAAAGAAGCCTGCGGATTCCGCGACCAGTATGCGGCCATTCAGAAGGCCGGCGCCGTCGTCCTCGGAGTCAGCGCCGATACCCTGAAATCCCACGTGAAGTTTACCGACAAGCATCAACTGCCCTTCCCCCTGATCTCGGACCCGGAGGCGGTGGTGGCCAACGCCTTTGGGGCTTGGGGCGAGAAGGTCTTCATGGGACGGAAGTACCAGGGCATGCATCGGGTCACCTTCCTGATCGGTCGAGATGGTCGAATCGCGCGGATTTGGGATTCGGTGAAACCGGAGACCCATGCCGCGGAAGTCCTCGAGGCACTGAAGGCACTCTAGGGGCCAAGCTGCTTCAAGCCCGGGCAATTCCACGGCGGGAAGAGGGCCGGGCGGTTCCCTCCCCCATTCTTCGGGCATGCGATAATGCCGATATCGCATTTGTCATCCCGAGAGCGAATCACCCATCCTCTCGGGAGTCTCTGCCGAGCCTGCGATTGCAGGGGAGCAATCTTGCGATGAACCAATCCGAAATAGCCTCCTGGGTGGCCACTCATCACCCGGCCCACCGTTTCCAGGGAAAACGGGTGCTGCTCATCATCCCCGATGGCACGCGCACCGCCCCGATTGGAGCCGTCTTCAAGGCCCTCCACGCCCAATGGTCCGAGTCGGTGGCCGCCTTGGATATCCTCATTGCATTGGGCACGCACCCGGCGATGTCCGAGGAGGCCATTTGCGAACGACTGGAAATCACCCGCGAGGAACGCGCCTCCCGATATCAATCCGTCGGATTCTACAACCATGAGTGGGATAACCCGGCGGCTCTGGAAACCTTGGGAGTCATTCCCGCCGACGAGATACGAACCCTGTCCGACGGGCTCTTCGCGATGGATGTGCCCGTATCCATCAACCGACGTGTCTTGACCTACGATCAAATTGTCATCATCGGTCCGGTCTTTCCGCACGAGGTCGTCGGGTTCAGCGGCGGCAACAAGTACTTGTTCCCCGGAGTCAGCGGTCCGGAAATCCTCAACTTCTTCCACTGGCTCGGCGCGGTGATCACCACGGTAGGAGTCATTGGTCAGAAATGGACCCCGGTGCGCCGAGTGGTGGATCGCGCCGGTGCCATGGTGCCCATTCCCAAGCTGTGTCTGGCCCTGGTGGTGAAACCTGGAGGCAATGGGGAGTTGGCGGGGATTTTCAGCGGAACCCCCGAGGCTGCCTGGGATCAGGCTGCCGACTTGTCCGCACAGACGCACATCGAATGGAAGGACCGCCAATTCCACACCATTCTCAGCTGCGCACCGGCCATGTACGACGAGCTGTGGGTGGGGGCCAAGTGCATGTACAAGCTGGAGCCAGTGCTGGCTCCGGGAGGTGAACTCATCATCTACGCGCCCCACCTCCATGAAGTCAGTGTGGTCCATGGAGCGTTGATTCGGCAGGTGGGCTACCACTGCCGGGACTACTTCTTGAAACAGTGGGACCGCTTCAAGGATTTCCCGTGGGGCACCCTCGCTCACAGCACTCATGTCTTCGGACAGGGCACCTATGAAAATGGTGTTGAGACCCGTCGGGCCCGGGTCACGTTGGCGACCGGAATTCCAGAGTCGGTGTGCCGCGAGATCAACCTCGGCTACCGCGATTGGCGCACCATCGATCCCGCTCAATTCCAGGGGCGGGAGTCCGAGGGCATCTTGCATGTGCCCAAAGCCGGAGAAACTCTCTACCGGGTCCGTGGCTAAATCCCTACTGATGCTTCCCTCAAAGAATCCGCCACACGGTTGACACATTCCGATTACAAACCGGATTCTTGCGCAGTCTGAAGCGAGCCCGACGCACCCATGGCCATAGCCCAACCGGTCCACGCCAATTTCAAGGAAGCCTACTGTCACCATCACGGTTGCAGCGCTTCTGGCTTTGAGCGTCACCTGTTGTTGCGGATCGTCCCGCTGCTGTTCCGCCCATTGGCGGCCCTCAGCTTCTGGATGAACCCAGCAATCTTCGCCAGCGAGCTTGAGGTGATACGGAATTCCGCCCCGGCCCGCACCGGCCGGGAAGTCAATGCGGCTGCCCAAGACTTGGTACACCTCGGGTTTGTGGAGCACAGTTTCCGGCGCTCCATCGGGATGCGAGGCCGCTCGGAAGCCGTGGTCGAAGCCTGGAACCAGGTGAAAGCCTCGGTAGATCGACCATCCAACCCGGATCATCCGTCCATCGGTTTTGCCGATGGGGCTTCCCACCTGTCGGCTGCATCCCGCTCCGCCGCCCTGGGTCGCAACGATTCGGCCCTGACCCTCCGCGCCCTCCGCCGAGTCCACCAAGCGATCTCATCGGGAAAGTCCTTCCCCCAGATTCTCGCCGCCGAAGGACTCACGCAGGATCAATTGCTCGAACTGTTGAATCAAAACCTCCAGGCGTTCGACGGCTTCGCAAACCTCCGAGATCAACTGCTCAGCCAACAAGGTCCGAACGCCACCCCTCCGACCAACGAAGGCATGGCCCAAAGTATTCCCCAGAAACGTTCCTCCCGATCCCTTTCATGAAACCCACCCTCCGTGTCGGCATCATCGGCGGCGGCCTCATGGGCCGCGAGGCAGCCAGCGCGTTTGCCCGCTGGTTCGTCCTCAACAACTTCCCGGTCCAGGTAGAGTTGGTCGCCGTCTGTGACCTTCAACCCACGCTCCTCGACTGGTTCCGCCAAATCCCAACGGTCAAACTGCTCACCCAGGATCACCGCCAACTCCTCGCATCGCCCGAAGTGGATGTGGTGTATGTCGCCGTACCCCACAACCTCCACGAGGCCATTTACCTCGACGTATTGGCCGCCGGAAAGGATCTGCTGGCCGAGAAACCCTTCGGCATCGATCTCGCGGCGGCCCGACGCATCCGGGATGCGGCCGCCAAGTCTGGCCGGTTCGTGCGCTGCAGCTCCGAGTTCCCCTTCTTGCCGGGTGTCCAGAGGGTTGTCGAATGGGCTCAATCCGGTGCCATGGGCAAACCCCTGGAGGTCCGATCCTGCTTCTGGCATGCCAGCGACCTCGACCCGACCAAGGCGGTGAACTGGAAGCGTCAGGTGCGCACCTGCGGAGCCATCGGCGTGATGGGCGACCTGGGGATGCACGTGGTTCACGTGCCTTTCCGGCTCGGATGGTTCCCGAGCCGAGTGTACGCCCAATTGCAGAAGATTTATCACGAGCGTCCTAACGGCAAAGGCGGCATGGCCCCCTGCGACACTTGGGACAACGCCATGCTCCACACCGAAGCCACTATCCACGGCCTAGAAACTCCGATGCGATTGGAGATGAAGCGACTGGCGCCGGGAGCCACCAACACCTGGTCCATCGAGATCCTCGGCACCGACGGCGGCATGCGCTACTCCACGGCCGAACCGAAGACACTCTGGAAGTTCGACCGCTCGAAGGAACAGTGGTGGAGCCGCACGGATCTGGGATTCCAGACCCCATTCCCGACGATCACCGGAGGCATCTTCGAGCCGGGCTTCCCAGACTGTTTCCTGCAAATGTGGGCGGCCTTCGCGGCCGAACGGGTTGGTGCCCTCGGAGGTCGGTTCGGGTGCGTCACACCGGATGAGGCAGTCCGCAGTCATGAAGTCTTCGAAGCGGCCCTGGCCTCACACGCCCAACGCACCGCCGTGGTTCCGGGCTGATCTCTGACTCGAAATCCGAACCCAAAAATCCACCACCATGCCTCGTCGATCCCAATCCCTGCCCCGTCCTTCGGCCACCGCCTCGTTGATCCTGCGCAGGACCTCTCTGAGGCCCCGTCTGGCCATCATTCTCGGCAGTGGATTCGGCCCAGTCGCACAGTCGGTATCGGTGGACCGGGAGTTCTCCTATCGCGACCTGCCCGGCTTTCCGGTCGGGGGTGCACCGGGGCATGAGGGACGACTACGGATCGGGACCTGGCACTCGGTGCCTGTGGCTGTGCTCAGCGGACGGGCGCACTACTACGAAGGGTTTGAGCCCAATGAGGTGGTCTTTGCCACACGAGTCCTCGCGGCCATGGGCGTAGAGACCCTACTGGTGACCAATGCGGCCGGCGGAATACACCCCAAGTTCCGAGTGGGCGATTTCATGATCCTGAACGACCACATCAATTTTCTGGGAATGAATCCTCTCCGGGGACCGACCGGCGAGGGCGAACCTCGTTTTGTGGACATGACCCGGGCCTACGATCCGGAACTCCAAGAACATCTGAAATCAGCAGCACGATCCATTCGTCTGCCGGTGCGCGAGGGGGTTTATCTGGCGGTTTCCGGTCCCAGTTTCGAGACGCCGGCCGAGATCCGCGCGTTCCGCAACTGGGGCGCCGATGCCGTCGGAATGAGCACCGTGCCGGAAGTCATCGTGGCCCGCCAATGCGGAATGCGGGTGGCGGGATGCAGTTGCATCACCAATGCAGCCGCGGGCTTGGGCGGGAAGACTCAGGTCGTCTCTGCCCAAGAAGTTCTTGAAGTGGCCAGGACTCAGGAACAACGGGCGTGCAACTGGATCGGCGCCTTCGTGCAACGGATCGGAGCGGACCAACCCATCGCCGCGACTCCCACTCCGCCCCTCCGCACGGTGCGGCCCCGTCAGAAAAAAAAGCCGTAACCTTTCGTGCCGCTGGAACGTTGGGACAGTATCCCCGGTTCCGATCCGCTTTCCGCGACGCCGCCGTACATGCGACTTCTCTACAACTTCCTCTTCAACATCGGGTTCGCCCTGTCAGCTCCGTGGTATTTTCTCAAAATGTACCGCCGCGGATCCTGGCAGGCTGGGTTCGGCGAGCGCTTCGGTCTGTATGACGCGAAGCTCAAGCAATCCCTGACCAACCGTCAGGTCATCTGGTTCCACGCGGTCAGCGTCGGCGAGGTGAACTTGTGCACGCAGTTGATCCGGGCCATGGAACCGTTGCTGCCCTTGTACAAAATCGTCGTCTCCACGACGACCTCTACAGGCATGAGCCTCCTGCGCGAGCACCTCCCGGCGCACATCACCAAGATCTACTACCCCATTGATCGCTGGAAACACATCCAACGGGCCATCGGCCTGATCAACCCCGAGGTGGTCATTTTGGTGGAGGCCGAGATCTGGCCCAATTTTCTATGGAGTCTCCAGCGCCGGGGAGTTCCGTATTTCTTGGTCAACGCCCGCCTTTCGGAGCGGTCTTTCCGAGGCTACCGCCGGTTTGGGTTCCTCTTCCGGGATCTTTTTGCAGGATTTGAAGGAGTGGGTGCCCAGAACGATGCCGATGCGGAGCGCTTGCTTCAACTCGGTTGCCGCAAGGAAGCCATCCACGTCGTGGGCAGCCTCAAATTCGACGCCGCAAAGCTCGATGACACCCGCACACTGGATGTCACCAGCCTGTTAGGACAATTGGGAGTCACCCCCGACACCCTGGTTCTCGTGGCCGGCAGCACCCATGACGGTGAAGAGCGAATTCTGGCCTCGATGTACCTCCGCTTGAAGTCCCGGTTTCCAAGACTCTTCCTCGTGCTGGTGCCGAGGCACCATGAGCGGGGTGCCGCCGTCGGCGCGGAGCTACAGGCTCTGGGAGTGCGATTCCTCTTCCGCAAGGACATGCGGCCGAACACTCGACACATGTGGGGCAATTTGGACTGCCTGCTGGTGAACACCACCGGTGAACTCCGTCACTTCTATACCCGCGCCGACATTGTCTTCGTGGGCAAGAGTCTTACCGCACGAGGCGGACAAAACCCCATTGAACCGGCCGCTCTCGGCAAGGCGGTGGTCTTTGGCCCGCACATGGAGAACTTCCCCGACATCGCGCCGAGTTTTGTAAAGGCCCAAGCCGCCGTGCAGGTCGCCGATGAGGCCGACCTGGAATTGTCGGTGACCCGGTTGCTGGAAAACCCCGCCGAACGAGAAGCGCTCGGGCACCGTGCCCAGTCGGTTGTGCGCGAGAATCAGGGCAGCATCGGCCGGACCGTCTCCATGATCATGGAAGTGCTCTGAAGCAGGTGCCCGTTAGAGCCTGTCTGAAAATGGGGAGGGCTTCTGCGTCTCCCATCCGTTGGGATACAACGCTTGGGGTTGATGATTGGGAGCGACGAAACCCGAACCCCAGTCCGGGACTCGCCTAGGCATCATTTCGGAAGCCATTTCTCCCAATTCTTGGCGTAGGCCTCGACGTTGGATCGGTCCACGCGAACCAAAGGACTGATATCCCGGGGCGAGTCCGGATTCTTGCGGAGATGCACCTTGTTGAACAGGTGCTCCACGGATCGGTAGCCCCAGGCATGGCATTGCTGGGCCAAAAGCACCTGAACGTGTCCGCTGCGGAGATAATTCAGGCAAATCGGCAATGCATCGACACTGACACATTGAACCGTGCCAGGTTGCCACTTGAGCGCATTCTCTGTGAACAGGGGCCACCCTCCGATCAAGGCCCAACCCGTGATGTCCGGATTGGCCTGAAGGACCTGCTCCATGCGAGCGACGGCGTCCTGCGGGGTCTCCCGGTGATAGTAAGTATCCCGAATGACCACCCCAGGGTGTTTCTTGGCCTCCTTGCGAACACCCGCCACGCGCTTCTGCAAATTGGGCGCGTTTTGGTTGCCTGCCAAAATGGCGATGGTTCCCTTGCCTCCCAGAACTCGGGCCAATTCGGTCATTACCTGTTCACCGCACAGGCCATCGTCCACGCCATAGCACACCAAGCGCTTCGAGGCAGGCGCATCCGAATCGAAGGTCACCACGGGCACCCCATCGGCCACCGCCTTGTTGATGGCGTCGGTCACCTTGTTGGCATCACTGCAACTCACGGCGATTCCATCGGCACCGGTCAGCACCAACTGTTCAATGGCCTCGGCCTGCTTCTGGGCGTCTTCCTCATTGGGTGTCCGCCAATCGATGCGAATTTTCACCCCGTGTCGTGCACCCAACTCGCGAGCGGCATCCTCGGCACCGACCCTCGCCACTTGGAACACGGCATTGCCCTGCGATTTAGCGATAAGGCCGAAGCGGTAGGACTTCGTTCCTTGAGCCAAGGCCCAGGATGGAAGGATCGGAAGCGCAGAGGCCCCCAGCAGAAAGCGACGTCGGTTCATAGGAGAAGGTTCAGAGCAAACGCTCTGCCCCCCTCCAAAGTCAACGCCTCAACAACCCTCAGAAGCGTGGGTCTGAGGTTCCGATCGATTCACGACAGAAACGAACAGATATACTCGCAAATCCCGCTGGAGACTTCGATGTCGAAGCCGGATTTGGCAGGGACATCGAAGTACGAACCCGCTTCTACCGATCGGGTTTCCTGAGTCCCATCCAAGCGGATGACGCACTGGCCAGCCACGATTTCCATCCGCTCAGCCAGATCGGTTCCGAAGTGGAACTTTCCCGGGTAGATCAGGCCCAAGGTCTTCTTGGTGCCGTCTGAAAAACGGATCGTGTGAGACACCACCTTGCCCTCGAAGTAGACGTTGGCTTTGGCGACGGCGGTGACGTTGTTGAATTCGCTCGGAATCGACATCCAGAAGAAACTGTCCAAAGCCCGATCGCGCTTCAATGGCCAAGTCACAGCAGGGAGGACTCTTTAATCCCTACAATCTCAGTAGTGTTTATGCGTTTACAAGCATCCCAAAGGCCGAATAACCTCACTCTCTTGAGGGACATGGGCCTCCAACGAAACAATGTGCTGCCGGGATTCGGGATGACGATGGGCTACTCCATCGTGTACCTGAGCTTGGTGGTCCTGATCCCTTTGGCGGGGTTGTTGATCCGCGTCAGTGCGATGAGTTGGGCGGACTTCTTGCGGGTGGCGTTCAGCGATCGGGCCCTGGCCGCCTATCGACTCACCTTCGGGGCCTCTTTCCTCGCCGCCTCTATCAACGCGGTACTCGGCACGCTAATGGCCTGGGTGCTGACCCGCTATCGGTTTCCGGGCAGAAAATTCATAGATGCTCTGGTGGATTTCCCCTTTGCCCTTCCGACTGCGGTGGCAGGACTCACCTTGGCCAACTTGTTTTCGCAAACCGGCTGGCTGGGACAATTCCTGGTTCCGCTCGGGATTCGCTTGGCCTACACCACCGGCGGCATCGTCATGGCACTGACCTTCGTGAGTCTGCCTTTCGTCGTTCGGACGTTGCAGCCGGTCTTGGAAGAATTCGAGGTCGAACTCGAAGAGGCTGCCGCCACACTGGGAGCGGGTCGATGGTGCACCTTTCGTCGCGTGGTTTTCCCTGCCCTGCTGCCGGCTTTGATGACCGGCTTTGCCCTGGCCTTCGCTCGGGCGGTGGGTGAATACGGCTCGGTCATCTTCATCTCCACCAATAAACCTTACGTTTCGGAAATCACCCCCCAGGTCATCATGGGTTGGTTGGACCAATTCGAGTACGCCAACGCCATGGCAGTGGCCGTGGTGATGCTGAGCGCTTCATTCGCCATACTGATCACCATCAACCTGCTCGAACGCTGGGCGAGCCGGTTCCAACGCTAAACATGGCCGGAGGCATTCCCAGAGGCCCCGTGGCGGCCACAAACATCAAATCCCGCCGGGGCATTGAAGAACCGGCGCTGATTCGCCGAGTCCTCATCGGGATCGTCGTCGGATTCGTCGGAGTGTTCCTCCTACTGCCCTTGGCCAATGTGTTTGCGCAGGCGTTTGCCAAGGGGTGGTCCGCATACGTCCAGGCCCTTCAACAGCCCGATACCCGGTCAGCGGTGCTACTGACCTTGCTGGTTTCGGCCATCTGCGTCCCACTCAATCTGGTCTTTGGCGTGGTTGCCGCCTGGGCGGTGGCCAAGTTCCAATTCCGGGGCAAGGCCCTGCTGATCACCTTGATTGACCTCCCATTCTCGGTGTCACCCGTGGTCTCTGGGCTGATCTATGTGGTGATGTTCGGGGCCCAGGGATTTTTGGGGCCCTGGCTCGATTCCAAAGACATCCAGATCATCTTCGCCGTCCCCGGCATCGTTCTGGCCACCCTGTTCGTCACCTTCCCCTTCGTCGCACGCGAACTCATCCCGCTGATGGAGGCCCAGGGCAGAGATGCCGAGCAGGCTGCCCTCACCTTGGGCGCCACTGGGTGGCAAACCTTCCGGCATGTCACCCTGCCCTCGGTGAAATGGGGCCTCCTATACGGGGTCATTCTTTGCAATGCGCGCGCCATGGGAGAATTCGGGGCCGTCTCCGTGGTGAGCGGGCACATTTCGGGAGTCACCGAAACCCTGCCCTTGCGCATTGAAAAACTGCACCAGGAATACCAGTCGGTCGCAGCCTTCAGCGCCGCCAGCCTCCTGGCCATCCTGGCACTGATCACCCTCGGTCTGAAAACCTGGCTCGAACGCCGCCAAGCGACCGAACAAGCCTTGGGCCAATCCGATTCCCCTTCCAGCCATGAGCATTGAACTGCGCCAAGTTTCCAAGCGTTTCGGCAGCGTGAGCGCGGTCGAAGACGTGTCATTGACGGTCGCCGATGGCGAACTCGTGGCACTGCTTGGACCGAGCGGTGGCGGCAAGACCACCGTGCTGCGCATGATCGCAGGGTTGGAGGTGCCCACCTCTGGAGATCTGCTCGTCCGCGGTGAACGCGTCAACGACGTGCCCGTACAGAAGCGCAACATCGGCTTCGTATTCCAGAGCTACGCGCTCTTCAAGACGATGAGCGTGTTCGACAACATCGCCTTCGGTCTCAAGATCCGGAAGACCCCGCCGGCTGAAATCCAGACCCGCGTGGACGAACTGCTCAAGCTCTTTGGACTCGATGGTCTCGGACGCCGTCTGCCGCACCAATTGTCTGGTGGCCAGCGCCAGCGGGTGGCCATCGCCCGAGCTCTCGCCCCACGGCCTTCGGTACTCCTGCTCGACGAACCCTTCGGAGCCGTGGATGCCAAGATCCGCCAAGAGCTGCGCGAATGGCTGGTCCGCCTCCACCGGGAGCTCCACGTCACCACGATCTTCGTGACTCACGATCAAGAAGAGGCCATGGAGGTCAGCAACCGGATCGTGATTTTCAGTCGGGGTCGGCTCGAGCAAATCGGAACCCCGCGCGAAGTGTATGAACAACCGAAGAATGAATTCGTGGCCCGCTTCATCGGAGTGCTGAACGTGCTCGAACTGACCATCCTCAATGGGGCGGCTCGACTTCATGAATTGAGTTTCCCCGCGCATGGCCTGCCCGAGGGACAGACCCTGCGAATCGGCTTCCGGCCGTATGCCGTCCAGATTTCCCGAAATCTTCAGGAGCACCCGTATTTGGCCGTGATTCGTCATGTCTACTTCCTGGGGGTCCAACTGCGGCTCGAACTGGAGACCCCGTCCGGATTGATCCTGCGCACCCGCATCGTGAAAGACGAATTCCTCCGTCAGGGCCTGGAGCAAGGATCCTCGGTGAGCTTCCAGATTCGCGAATACCGGGTGCTCTCCACCGGTGCCAACAGCCTGTCTCCCGAGGTCGCCACCGTGCATTCGGCAGCCACCTTTGCCGAGGGGATCTAACTCCGACACCCCTGCCTTGGCGATCCCAGGCCGCACGACTGCGACACGACCAGGGGTTGAGTCCGACGTCGAAACCGTGTTGGCTTCGTCCCATGAAGGTCGGTTATTACTACACGAAGGCCAACTCCATCGCCCGCATCGGACTCACCGTCGACGACCTCGAGCTCATCGACCTGACCAGCGTCGGCATCCATAACCTCAGCTATGCTCTCGAGGGTTTAGACCCTTTCGAGAACCTGAGGCGTGAGGCGTCACGGAGCTTCATTCGGCTCCCGGTCTCGGATGCCATTCTCGCCGCGCCAGTCAACAATCAGGAGATCTGGGCGGCCGGCGTGACCTATCTTCGCAGCAAGGCTGCCCGCATGGAGGAATCGGATTTCAGCGCGACGGCCTATGATCGGGTCTACGAAGCCGCTCGGCCGGAGATCTTCTTCAAGGCCCTCGGTTCCAAGGTGGTGGGACCGGGGGGCCCGGTCGGCATCCGCAGCGATGCCCGTTGGAGCGTGCCAGAGCCGGAGTTAGTACTGGTCTTCAACCGATACGGTCAGCGAGTGGGCTTCACCATCGGCAACGACATGAGTTCACGAGACATCGAAGGCGAAAACCTGCTTTACCTGCCCCAGGCCAAGACCTATCGCGCGTCGTGCGCAATTGGCCCGTGGATCCGCCTCGGAGTCGACGAGGCCGAGGCGCGTTCCTGGGGCATCCGGATGGAGATCCATCGGGCCGATACCCTGGTGTTCCAGGGGGCGACCCAGGTTTCCCAAATCAAGCGCTCGTTCGATGAATTGGCCCGCTGGCTGCACCGCTGTGAAAGTTTCCCCTACGGCAGCATGCTGCTAACGGGCACCGGCATCGTTCCGCCCAATGACTTCACCCTAGCCGCAGACGACCGGGTGATCATCGAGATCGATGGTATCGGACGATTGGAGAATCACGTCGCCGTGGTGTGAGCACGGAGCCGGACCATCCCATCGGGCCCCATCGGCCTACACCAGCTCGAGGCAACGGCGCAGTTCGTCGTCGGTATTGTAGAAATGCGGCGAAAGACGGACCACGGACTGACCGCCGGGCAAGACCCGGTGGGAAGCGGTGACGCCTTCGGCCTTCAGTTTCTGGTACACCGCCCGCATGTCGGTCCCATCGCGGTAGAAGCTGGTGATGCCTCCGGCGTTGTCGGCGTGGGCGTCGCCATGGAGCACCGTGTACCCTTTGGCAACCAACTCCGGCACCAACCACAGACGTTTGCGGGCCAATTCAGCGGCGATGGCCTCGACGCCCACCTCCTGAACCAGTTCCAGGGCGGCCTTCAAACCGTGGAGCCCCAGAAAATTGTGCGAACCGGCCTCGTAGCGACGGGCTCCTTCGTGAAAAACCAAGTCGTCCTGCGTGAGGAAATCCGGGCATTGCAAATTGTGCCACCCGTGAACCACCGGACGGATTTGAGGGCGAGCCTCCTTGCGGACGTAGAGGATTCCCGCCGCGCACGGTCCCAGCAGCCACTTGTGGGCATCGGCGGCCAGAATGTCGACGTTGACCACGGAAGTGGGAAAAGCACCCAGAGTCTGGATCGCATCCAGGCAGAAGAGAACGCCCTTGGATCGGAGCATTCGGCCGATGGCGTCGATGTTGATCCGCCATCCCGTCAGATAGTGCGCGCTGGCGAGAGCTACCAAGCGAGTGTCTTCATCGATCTGCCCCTGGACATCGACAACACGCACCTTGCCGAGTTCGCGGATGTTCATCAATCGAACCTCCACCCCGCGGTCTGCCAAAGCCATCCACGGGTAAACGTTCGAGGGGTAGCAGTCGTGATAAATCAGGACATTCTGGCCGCGCTTGATCTGGAGCCCTGCCGCCACCTGACTCAAGGCCAGCGAGGTGGGACCAACCAACGAAACCTCGTCTTGTTCGGCACCGATCAGACTGGCCGCCAATCGCCGCACTTGCGACACCACACCGGGAGCCAGCACCTCCTCCTGATCGTCGAAAGTGCAGGCCTGGGCATGGGCTCCAATCGCCTCGGCCACGCGCCGGGGCAGCGGGCAAACACCGGCATGCGACAGAAACGTCTGACGGGTGACTACCGGGAACTCGTGGCGCCGCAGGGCTTCGTCTTTCAGGATCTCAGATATCGTGAGGGGCATCAGTTCAGTTGGATTTGGAGCGGACACGGATGTTGATGACTTCGACCGCAATGGAGAAGGCCATGGCAAAGTAGATGTAACCCTTGCTGATGTGCTGCTGGAAACCCTCGGCCAACAACATGGTGCCGATAAGGATGAGGAAGGCCAAGGCCAGCACCTTGATGGTGGGGTACTTCTCGACGAAGGCCCCGATCTGATTGACGAAGAGCAACATGACCAGCATGGCCAAAACCACGGCAGCGATCATGACAGGAATCTGGTTGGACATGCCCACGGCCGTGATCACTGAATCGAGGGAGAACACGATGTCCAGCAACAGAATCTGCACGATCACCGAGGCGAAGCTGGGCGCCTTCAGCTGCGAGGTGGATTCGGCATGACCTTCCACCTTCTCATGGATTTCCTTGGTGCTCTTCCAGATCAGGAATAGCCCCCCGAAGGCCAAAACGAGATCCTTGCCGGTATTCGGCAACGGCAACCCCAGAATCGAAACGTTCCATAGCTGATTGCTGAGGCTCATCACCCAACTCAAGGAGCACAGGAGCAGAATCCGGGTGATCAGCGCCAAGGACAGACCCATTTTACGCGCCTTGTCCCGCTGCTCCGGCGGCAATTTGCCTGAGAGGATCGAGATGAAGATCAGGTTGTCGATTCCCAGCACGATCTCCAACAAAGACAAGGTCGCCAGACCGATCCATGCCTGCGGTGACTGTATCCATTCCATCCAATTCATCGCGCGAAGCTTGCCTCAAATCCGGTCCGGGGGCGAGTGGTGAAACCACCGCTCCTTTCCACCCGTTTCTGAACCACTCCGCCGAATGCGGTCTGTGCCAAAATGATCACAGAAACCTTCCACCGTGGATTCAGGAGGAACACAGCGCGAAAAAACATCGAACCCGCGGGATTGTCTGCGAACAAAGGGTCACTCAAAGGTCGAATTTACCTCCCATTCTGCCCACCGACCCAACGGACGGCAAAACGCACCAGATCACTCATGTGGACCAACTCCAACTTGGACTTCAAGTGGGCCCGGTGGACGTCCACCGTTTTCAGGCTGATCCCCATCTCTGCAGCGATCTCGCGCGGCGTCAGGCCTTGGCCGACCCGCTGAAAGACCTCAAATTCACGATCACTCAATTTGCCAATGGGTGAAGATCCACCCCGGGGGCGTGGACCACTGAAGGAGTCCAGCAGCACCGACGCCATCCTCGGACTGACCGAGACCTTCCCGGTGAGCACCTCGCGGATCGCGGCCATCAGTCGCTCACCACCAGCCTCTTTCATGACGTATCCACGGGCTCCAGCCCGAAGGGCCCGTTCGGCATGAACCATTTCGTCGTGCATCGACAGCACCAGAATGGGGAGTTCGGGACGCTGAGCCAGAAGGTCCTTGATCAAATCAATGCCGGAGCGCCCGGGAAGTGTCAGATCAGTCAAAACCAAGTCGGGCAGGCAAGAAATGATGTCCTGCAGGGCGCTCGGAGCGTCGGAGGCTTCTCCCACCACTTCGAGATCGGGTTGGGATTGGATCAATCCGGCCAATCCGGCCCGCATCATCGGGTGATCATCCACCAAGAAAACCCGACGTCGCACCGGGGTGATGACCGCAGCCTTGATGGAAGGTCGTTTCATTGTGGAAGTGAGACCGTGCAAGTGATCCGTGTTCCACGTCCGGGAGAGGTTTTCACTTGGAGCTCGCCCCCAAACAGGCTGGCCCGATAGCGCATCACCCGCAGTCCCAATCCCAAGCCGGAAGCTGTCGACAGCAAGAAGCCCTTGCCGTCATCGAAAACCTCCATGACCAGTCGATCTTGTTTCTGAATGAGGGAGATCGCGATTCTCTGGGGTTGGCCGTGCTTGAGTGCGTTGGACACTGCTTCCTGGGCGATCCGATACAAATGACTGGCCACGGATGGGTCCGGCAGCGGCTCTATCCCTGAACTCGAGAACTGGCACTGTACCTGGGTCAAGTCCAGCGTGCTCTCGGCCAATTCCTGCAATGCATGCACAAGACCCCCTGCCTCCAAAGAGACCGGTGACAACCCGTGGGAAAGTTGGCGAGTCTGAGCAACCGCCTCCCGAAGGTGTTTTGCGAGGGTTCTGAGCGACTGACCGGCCGGGACGGACAGACCGGACACGGTATCCACAAGACCTTGTGCGCAGAGTTCGAGTGCCGTCAGACGCTGGCCGAGACCGTCATGCAAGTCTCGACCGATGCGCCGCCGTTCACGCTCACTGACTTCCAGAATTTCGCGCTCCAACTGCTTGCGCCACGACACATCGGTGCGGATGGAAACATATTGAACGGGACGACCCGATTCATCCAAGAACGGTACAATGGTCGTCTCCACCCAGTAGAGAGGCCCTCTCTTGGAGCGGTTGACAATTTCTCCCCTCCAAATTCGTCCTCGGGAAATGGTCTTCCACAGGTTGACAAAGAAACTGCGAGGGTGATGTCCCGAATTGAGAATACGATGATTCTGGCCCAGCAGCTCGCTCCTGGAATAACCAGAGATCTGGCAGAACTTTTCGTTGGCGTAGGTGATCGCTCCCGCAGCATCGGTGATGGCCACGATCGAATGCTCGTCGAGGGCCGCTTTCACATCCCGCAATTCCCGACGAGTGGCCATCATCTCCGAATCGCTTGATCCCTGTTGCAGAGATCGCACTTCGTCCACCGGGAGTTCCAACCTGGAATTTGGGCATTCATCGAGAAGACTCCCGACAGTCTTGACGACTCTCTCCAAGGGGCGCTCGGACGCCCCGGCATTCGCGGAAGGTTTTGGCCGCTTCGACGACATGCCGAAACGCTAGCCCAAAGATCAAGTTCACGCGATAGATTCCCGTCACGCCGCCTGCAGACGGGCTCGATACTCCGACGGGGATTCGTGGAGTATGCGCTTGAACACTCGATTGAAGTGGGTCAGCGACTGAAAACCGACTTCGTAAGCGATCTCACTCACGCGCAAATTGAGATTGAGTAGCAGTTTCTTGGCCTTTTCGGTGCGCAGACGGGACACGTACTCCGTGAAGGACACCCCCGTATGGCGTTTGAAGAGCTTGCAGAAATAGAACAGGCTGGTGTGGACCGAGGCCGCCACTTGGCCGAGCGATAAATCGTCCCGGTGATGGTCCTCGATGAAGCGCTTGGCCCGAGCAATGACCGGAGGTTCAGCACTGGCCTGCTGGACGGCGATCTGATTGCTCTGGATGGCCAGATGATCAGCAAAAACTCCGAGAAGGTTAGCCACCGAATCCATCTTGTGACGGGACATCACCGGCGTGGCGAAATAGGCTTCGCGAACCCGGGGTGTATTGAGATCGACCCCCATTCGCTGAGCCTCTTTGACCGCCTGACGGAACCGAGCCGGCGTGGGCTTTTTGAGGAGAACCTGTCCGGTTTGCAAATATCCGATGGTCTGAGCGCCCAACCGGATGGGTACGGCCGTCTCACTCAATCCGTAGCCACAAGTCATCGTACACGAAGATTGGGTGGCCGCCTTGGCCAAGCGATCTTGCAACTGCAAACAAGCCGCACAGGTCCGACTCTTCTCGGCCGTCATGGAGCAGAATGAGTTTTCCCCAGGTTTGCCGTGCAATGGCAACTGCCAGGTCACCATCGGTCGCAGTGCCAGCGGCAGGCCGGTGGCTGCGGTGAAAGCGTGTTGATAGCCTTGGTAAAGGGCTGAGTGTTCCAACGTCTCGATTAGTTCGCCATCGCCATTCATGATTTTTGCCTTTCTCGCATTCACGACCACCCGGGATGAGTGATGCGTTCAGTATCCACGGCAGGCATGGATCGGGTATTGGGCGGGCTGACGGATTGTTGACCCGGTGAGTTCCGCAGGGAGCATGAGGTTTTTACCTATGCCCGACAGGTACGGATTCACAGGCCCCCGAATCAAGCCGGCTCAATCCAACTCAAGCCCTCCCGCTAAAACACCTCGGCCTCCACACCCACCTTCCGGCGCACCAGACGGGCAATCTCCGACAGGCTGGCCAGCGGGAGGTGCGAGCACCTGGAAGACGCGATCGAATTCATGACCGAGTGAATCTGAACCCGCTGGATCACCGCGCCTTGCTCCTGAAGTTGGCTCAGGCGACCCAGGTAGGCATCGATCTCGCAACCAGTCGGTGGAGATCCATTCACACGGGCAAAAAGGCTTTGGATCACGACCGGGCGACGGCGACCTAATTCCAGAATGCGTGACAGCACGCCACTGAAAGGCAGGTCGACTCCGCTCATGAACTGAAACTGCTGGTCCGTCCCCGCATCCAACTTGACCCAGACTTCATCCCGCTCGATGAAGAGCTCCAAAGCCTGCTGCACCTCTGGGCGTTCCAGTCCTGATCCATTGGTCTCCAGAACCAGCTTGAAGAAGGGATATCGCCCCCGTGAGCGGGCATGGACCAGTGTCTCCACCACGTCGACGAAATTGGGACACAGTGTGGGCTCGCCTTCACCGCTGAGCACCACTTGACGAAGGCTCAACAATTCCGGTGGAAACCGGCTGTAACCCGGTTGGCGCAGCACCTGACCCGAAGCGATGAACTCCAGCGTGGCCTCCAATTCCGAGGCCAAACCAGGCACATCGACCGGCACCAGATCGAGGGCTGTGGCTTTCGGTGTGTCGCAATAGGGGCAGCGATAATCACAAACGCCGCTGGGTGAAAGATTGACACCCAGCGACAAGCCGCGGGTCTGACCCGACAAGAGCATATAGACCCAGGAGCGCCCGTGATAATCGCGACCTCCCGTCCTGCCCGCGAATTGGACCAACCTCACTCTGCGGGATCCTTTCTTGGATTCCATGGGCTTGGATTTCATAGATGTCATCAACCGCTCCCTAAGCCATCACCACTTCCGACGGCCTCGGGTTTCACCGTCAAACTTGTTCAAGAACCCACTCACAAAACCCTCCTCCATTTGCAGAGTGTGCCCCCGATTTTGCAGAAGCTTGCTGAAGAACAATTTCCGGCTATTCAGCAAAATCGGCTATACCCAGAACAAGCAATGCGTGGCCAGCGGACACAGTCGCGTCGAGTCTGCAACCAAGCTCCAATCAACCCATGAAAACAAAGAACGCTTCCAAGAACCTCCCACCCAGCGAAACTTTGGTGACCAGTCACCGTCCAGTGACTTTCAACTTCAACGATCCCGGTGCCCGCACAGTGTCAATAGCCGGGACGTTCAACGAATGGCATGCGTCGGCCACACCCATGGTCCCGCTGGGCAATGGAGTTTGGACCAAGGCCTTGGAGCTGAAACCGGGCGTCTACGAATACCTCTTCGTGGTGGATGGCAACTGGGTAGCCGACCCCGGATCAGCAGTCACCGTCTCGAACCCCTTTGGCGGTATCAATTGCTGCGTGACCGTCCGATAAACACTCATCCATTACCTGAGAGACCCATGAAAAACTTGCACACCCATACATCCCCACCGGAAACCGCAACGGCACAACTCTTGGTGACCACACCCACCGGGAACCGGGCCATCAGTCCATTGCCTTCCGAGCCCATCAGTCGGGTGCATCCTCGGCACATCCTCGTGCCCACCGATTTCTCTGCCGCCTCCAAAAAAGCAGTCGAATATGCGGATGCCTTCGCCGCAACCTTCCAGTGCCGGGTGACGCTGCTCCATGTTCTCGAACCCATGGTGCTGCCACCGGAATATGGTTATATGCCCCCTTACTCTCCGGAAGATGAAGCTCTTCAGGTGGATGCGGTGCGCAAACAATTGCTTGAGCGGGCTTCCGGTATGGATTCGGCTCGCCAGACCGAGGTGCTTGTTCGCGTCGGGCGACCCTGGCACGAAGTGGTCAGTGCTGTTTCAGAACTTGGTGTCGATCTGCTGGTGGTGACAACACATGGCCGCACCGGTTTGCGACACATCCTCATGGGCAGTGTGGCCGAGAAGATCGTCCGACATGCCTCGTGTCCGGTGTTGGTGGTCCGGCCCGAGGAACGAGACTTCTTGGGCTGACTCGGTCCGGCAGGGGCGGTTGGAATTGTGGTTCCTTCCCATCTCGACCTGGTCAAGGTCAGTTCCATCATGACCGGTTTCCAATTCCTGGTTGGTGCTGCCCTGATCTTGGGCTCGCTCCGCGCCGATTCCATTACCCTGCCCCTCTGGCCTTCCGGATCTGTCCCCGGGTCCAGGGGGACCAATGACGTCGACATCCCCACCCTCACCACATATCCGGCAGCCAGGACCTCACAAGCCCAGCCAGCCATGGTGATTCTGCCCGGAGGTGGTTACGGAGGGCTGGCGGGCCACGAGGGTCGGGATTATGCGCTGTTCTTGAACCGGGAGGGCGTGCACGGATTCGTGGTCAAGTACCGGCTTGGCAGTCAGGGATACCGGCACCCTTCGATGCTTCAGGATGCGGCCAGGGCCGTGCGGTGGGTTCGAGCCCATGCTGCAGAATGGGGAGTGGATCCTGACCGGATCGGGATCATGGGAAGCAGTGCCGGGGGGCACTTGGCCTCCACGCTCCTGACCCACCACGACGGAGGGAACACCCAGTCGTCCGATCCGGTGGAGCGTGTGAGCAGCCGTCCAAATCTTGGAGTGCTCTGCTATGCCGTCATTTCCATGGGTCCCTTCAGCCATGCAGGATCCCGCCGCAATCTTCTGGGAGAGCACCCTTCGGCTGAATTGATCGAGGATCTTTCAAACGAAAACCGAGTCAGCCCAACAACTCCACCGGTCTTCATCTGGTCATTGCGGGATGACGCGGCCGTTCCCATCGAAAACTCCATGTCCTTCGCCACCGCCTGTCGGCGACACAAGGTCCCCTTCGAGTTGCACTTGTACGATGGAAAACCCCACGGAATCGGAGTCGGTGCCAAGCCACCGGCCTTCGAAAACCCTCATCCCTGGACAACCGACTTGCTGGCTTGGCTGAAAACCCAGCGTTGGCGCTGAAAATGCCACTGGCCTGCGTCTATGCCACGCCCCGAAGCGGCACCGGGCCAGTGCTGGCCCTCAACGTCAATTCGGCAGGAATGCGTACCGATGCCGGTCGCTCACCTTCCAGCAGCTTCTGCATGAGTTCCATGGCCACTGAACCCAGGCGGAGCTTCGGCTGGCGGACGGTCGTGAGCGGCACCCGGAAAAACTCGCTGACCAAAACGTTGCCGAACCCGGCCACACTGAGGTCTTGAGGGATACGGACTCCTTGATTGAGCAGGGCGTCCGCGGCCCCGATGGCCACCAAGTCGTTCACCCCTTGAATGGCTGTGGCTTCAGGGTTTTCCTGGATGAATTGCAAGGCCGCCGAGGCACCCTCCTCTACCGTGGAGCCGGCATGGAATACCAAACGGTCTTCCACCGGGATCCCTGCTTCGCGCAATCCCCGGCGATAACCCTCAATCCGCTCCTGCGCCCAAGGTGAATGGGTTGGGCCCGCGAAGAAGGCAATCCGACGATGTCCCAAGGAGATCAGGTGCCGCGTGACCGCTTCGGATGCATTGAGATCATCTGTCTCCACGTTGACAAATTGCTCACAGAAGGGTGCCCGATGACCCAGCAAGACTGTCGGAATGCCTTGCTTGAGAAGATCATCAAAAATCGGTGCCGTGGATGCCATCCGGTAAACCGGCGCAATGAACACTCCATCGACACGCCGCGACATGAAGCGCCGAACCACCGAATCTTCTCGCTCTATTTTTCCCAGAGAATGAGCCAGCAACAAATCGAAACCCCGTTCGTAAGCCTGACTCTCCAAAGCCAATAGCACCCGAGAGTAAACCGGATCGGTTGGAGCCGGGATCACCAAGCCCAGGAGGCGGGTCTTGCGATTTCTCAGTCCGCTGGCCGAGGCGTCGGGCACATAACCCATTTGCTGAGCCAAAGCCTGGATGCGCGACTTGGTTCCGGCGGACAGGTCTGGTTTGTTGCGCAGCGCTTTGGACACCGTCATGACCGAGACTCCCCCCACCGCAGCGATGTCCTTCAAGCGTACCATAAGAAAATGATTCGGAAAACCAACGGCCTAACCAAGTCCACCGCTTGTGCACCTTCATCAAGCGACTTCGTTCGATGAAGTCCGAACCAACCCCTAGGATCAAGTCCTCTTATGCTGCAGCACCCTTGGAAAAAGCGGAGCGCTCATCACATTGATTGATCTTAAAGTTTAGAGTTTTAATCCATCATTATCTACAATCGGGACATCCCCATGAAACTTCTGAACGCCGAACCCACCCGTATCGAGATCGATGGACATCATCTGCGCTGCCTTCAGTGCACGCGGGAGCAGTTTCACCGTCGGCGTTTGCGTCTGGAAACCGCCAGCCCAGCCGGCATGCAACCGGAGTGGCAAGAAGGGATAGCCAATGCCTTCATCTGCGCCCACTGCGGATTCATCCATACCGTCCTGGTCCACTGCAGGGCTGATTCATCTGCATCTGAATAGTTGTTTGTGAAGAGGGCTCGCTTGTGTTTTGACTGGTTTATTTTTACGGCCCGTGTTCACGATTTGCGGTGCGTAGCACCAATTTGCCCGCCGAAGC